>Ga0105159_1000157_pt1 | contig 19019 bp, 19 predicted proteins | sample LHCtaG_2_FD_89590 | JGI IMG/M metagenome (GOLD analysis project Ga0105159, IMG submission 89590) | Hot spring microbial communities from Little Hot Creek, USA to study Microbial Dark Matter (Phase II) - LHC4sed_replicate | ecosystem: Environmental > Aquatic > Thermal springs > Hot (42-90C) >...
GATGGCGGCTCTAACAGGGGTCAGCTCTAAGAGTGTCTTCAAAATACTGATAGTATCCATAGTGATATACGCGTTAATAACACCGCTGGTATGGATACCGATGGTGTACACTTACGGCTCTACCAGGCTTCAGGGAACTTGGGGTATGGTGGGTTGCAACGCCCTACTCCAGAGGTCCGCGGCTCCTGAAACATGGAATAGTTGTCCTGGTACGGAGCCTTGGATACCCCACTTCACCGCCGGCTTCATCTTCGTAGGGCTTTTAAGTCTACTGCACGCCAGGTATGTGTGGTTTCCATTCGAGCCCGTAGGCTTCATACTTAGCATAGCATGTTTTGAGTGGGGTTTCTGGAGCTACGCCGTCATAGCTTGGATACTAAAGATGATAACGCTTAGAGTCGGAGGTAGCAGGCTATACGAAGAGTTCGGCGCACCACTAGCCGGAGGATATATAGCAGGCTACATGCTAACATTAATACCTGGAATAATACTTTACAGAATAAGGTTCTTCACACCGTTCTAAAAATCCCCATTTTATTTTTTACTGTTTGTTAGAGGTGTTGTCATTTTCTATTTTTCTATAGCTGTCCATCACACTGTAGACAAATGTAAAACTCATAGATGATTGAAAGTAAAACACCAACTAAATCTTTAAGTACGACATAACACACAAACCGTCAGCAAATATTGAATGGGGAATAAAAACAAAATTTTCATGTGCGAAGATTCCGACTATATGTCTGTTTCCCGCTCTAAATTTGGAAATATTTGCAAAATAGTCTTGCGTCCATCGACTCTGCCAACTTAAAGTTTTACATAAATTTTTTGGTTTAAGAGCTCAAAATTTATGGGAATTGAAAACGAAACGTTTAAATTGATGTAGGTAATAGGTTACCTACAGCCGTTTGAGGGAGATGCATATGCCGTTCCCAGTTCATAGAAACTCTTCGTATTTGAACTCTATGTCTACAACGAGGACTAGGACGAGGGTTGAAGATGTCTGCCCAACCAGCGGTTTATGCCCAATATGTGTTAAAGAGTGCCCAGTTATATGCGAGGTTTCGTTGTCTGCGTTTAGAGGTAGAGAGGCCCTTTACCCAGATCCCAACATGTTTGGAAATAGCACGGCTGGAGCTTTAAAAGACTATGGCTTGGACTGGTCTCACTTCAATATTCAGGCGAGACTTATGGGTGCTTATGGCATAGATGAAAACTCCGATGTGGCTATATTTCCAAACGTGGATGTTAAGACGTCTGTTGGAGGCATACCCCTTAAGATTCCTGTTATGATAGGCGCCTATGGTTCGACAGATGTGGCTAGACTAAACTGGGATGGATTAGCGGTAGGTGGAGCTTTATCTGGTATAATAGTGACCATTGGGGAGAACGTTTGTGGAATGGATTCTGAGGCTAGAATTGAAGGTGGGAAAGTTGTCTTCTCACAAGAGCTTAAGAGAAGGGTTGAGGCTTTCCGAAAGTTTTGGGATGGAAAATACGGGGATATTGCAGTACAGACAAACGTGGAAGACCAGAGGCTTGGAGTCGATGTCTACGCAATTTCAAAGCTTGAGGTAAACATTATCGAGAGAAAGTGGGGTCAGGGAGCAAAGGCTATTGGAGGTGAAGTCAGAGTTGGTGATCTGCAAAAGGCCATCCTCTTAAAGAAAAGAGGCTACATAGTCATACCTGACCCTGAAGACCCGAAAGTTCAGGAGGCTTTCAAACAAGGAGTTTTCAAAACATTTGAAAGGCATAGTCGTGTCGGTATGCCAACTGAGAAAGGTTTTGTGGAAGATATCGAGTGGCTAAGAGAGCAAGGTGCTAAGAAGGTGAGTCTGAAAACCGGAGCATACAGTCCAGAAGCAGTTGCGTTCACCATGAAAGTAGCTTCTGAGGCTAAAATCGACTACGTGGTCTTCGACGGGGCTGGGGGAGGCACTGGAATGAGTCCAGTTCCTATGATGAATGAAATGGGCACGCCAACCATTTATTTAGAGGCGCAGGTTTTGAAGTGCGCAGAAATTCTCAGAAAGAAGGGGAAGCATGTTCCTGACATAGTCATGGCAGGAGGCTTCATAGATGAGACTCAAATATTTAAAGCCATAGCGATGAGCAACTTTGGCAATGGACCATACGTGAAGGCAATACTGATGGGCAGGGCACCCGTAACCGCAGTTATGAAATCATCCTACTTTGCCGAATTGGCTGAAAGAGGACGGCTACCAAAATACTTTGAAGAACTCTTCGGCAACTTGCCCGAGAAATTCTTTATAAGCGCTTCAGACTTGCAAACCATGCTGAGCGGCAGATTTAAAGAGGTACCATGGGGTGCGGTTGGACTCTACACTTATTTGGATAGAATAAAGGTTGGCCTCCAGCAACTGATGGCTGGAACAAGGAAATGGAAACTCAATCTGCTAGATAGAAGAGACCTAGTAGCGTTGTCGGAGAGAGCCTCGAAGGTTACTGGTATACCATTGCCTGAAGAGGCATCCAACGACGTTCTGGAAAGCATACTGTCGTAGGCGATAAGCATGGTCTCAAGATTCTGCGTTGAATGTAAAAACTTTGAGGATAGAATGGAGATAGACGGCATTGTCCTATGTGCCAAAGGTCACCGCCCCGGCGTTGCTTGCCCAGAATTTCAAGACAAATTTGAAGGTGTAAAAGCTACGGCGTCAAAGACAAGGTTCTGCATCGAATGTAAAAATTTCGAGGATAGGACAGATATTGATGGGGTTGTTGTCTGTGCTAGAGGACATTACCCTGGGGTTAGTTGTACAGAGTTCCAAGATAGGACTGTCGACATCTTCTATTCATATATCTACTGGAGCTACCTTTACAGTAGCGGCAAGGTCGATGAAGGTAAGGCTTACTGGGAAGCGAGGCTTTCAAGGGGGCTTTCACCTCAAGAACTGGCATACGCCGTCCTAATCGAATATTTCAGTCTAGGCTTAGACTACTCCGACTTTATCAGATGTTGGAACGTTGCAAGAAAAGTCTATAGGCAAAAAATACCGGTTATCCAGGAAATTCTAGATGCAGCCCTGAAGAGGTATGGTTTGTTTGGCGAAAGAACAGATTTGAAGAGGGCTTTCTCAGATATACTCTATGGAGGAAAAAATCCAGAAGACGTTGTTGTTGAGATTTCTAAGGGCTTTTATAAAGGGTAGGTTGGTTAGTTATGGAGAATGAAATAATCTTCAAGGAGGAGTTGGCCCCGGAGGTTAAGCTCATAAAAGTAAGAGCACCGCTGATCGCGAGAAAGGCAAAAACAGGACAGTTTGTAATTTTAAGGGTGAACGAAGATGGTGAAAGAATTCCCTTAACCCTAATCGATTGGGATCCTAAAGACGGTACAATAACTCTGGTGTTTAAAGAGGCGGGAGCTTCCACAAAGGAGCTTGGAAATTTAGAAGTTGGGGACGTCATCCACGATTTAGTAGGGCCGCTTGGAAAACCAAGCGAAATCCCCTTACATAGCAAAGTCTGTGTAATCGGTAGAGGAGTTGCCATCGCAGCAGCCTACGAAAGGGCTAAGAAAATGAAAGAGGCAGGTAACAACGTGACGGCTATAATCAGTGCCCGAACAGCTGAACAGTTAATCTTCAAAGATCAATTTAGAAAGGTAAGCGACAAACTCTACATAGTCACGGATGACGGCTCAGACGGAGTAAAAGGGTATGCTAATGACCTTCTCAGAAGCCTACTGGAGTCTGGAGAAAGATTCGATTTAGTCTATGCCGTTGGGGCGGCGACTTTGATGAAGTCAATTTCAGAGACAACCAAACCCCATAAGATTAAAACAATCGTCAGCCTCAACTCTCTAATGGTTGATGGGACAGGGATGTGCGGATGTTGCCGTGTAACAGTTGCTGGTAAACCCATGTTTACATGTGTCGACGGACCAGACTTTGACGCCCATCTAGTGGACTTTGACGAGTTTAGAGCCAGAATCCACATGTATAACGAAGAGGAAAAACTCGTCCTCAAAATAGCGGAGGAGTGCAGATGCAGAAGCTAGAGGTAAGACTAAAACAAGTTAGCATGCCAGAATTACCCGTGGAAGAGCGTCTGCGCACCTTCAATGAGGTGGCTTTAGGATACTCTGAAGAGCAGGCGTTAGCCGAAGCGGCAAGATGTCTCCAATGCACACGTCCCCTTTGTGTGGAAATGTGTCCACTACACATTGATATACCTGAATTTATAAAGCTCATCAGGTTAGGCAATTATACGGAAGCCGCTGAAAAAATCCGGCAGAAGAACTGTATGCCATCAGTCTGTGGAAGAGTATGCCCACAGGAAGCATTGTGTGCCATGGGATGCAAAAACACAATAGGCGACCCAATAAACATAGGAGCCCTTGAAAGGTTCGTCGCCGACTGGGAATTAGAAACTGGAGTAAGGGTTCCCGAGGTTGCGCCATCAACTGGAAAAAGCGTAGCTGTCGTCGGAAGCGGACCGGCTGGCTTAACCGTTGCAACAGAGTTGGCGAAGATGGGACACCATGCAGTTGTTTTCGAGGCATTACATGAGCCGGGCGGCGTTTTAATCTACGGCATACCGGAGTTTCGACTTCCAAAGAGGGTTGTTAAGCAAGAAATCGATTATGTTAAAAAGCTTGGTGTTGAAATAAAGACAAACATTATCGTGGGCAAAACGCTGACAATAGACGACCTCTTTGATGAAGGTTTCAACGCTGTTTTCATAGGTACTGGAGCGGGCTTACCTAAGCTTTTAGGCATTCCAGGGGAAAGCCTCTGTGGTGTCTACTCTCTAAACGAGTTCTTACTAAGAATAAACCTCATGAAGGCAAACTTATTCCCGTATAAAAGTAAAACTCCGATAAAAGTTAGGGGCAGGGTTGCAATATTGGGCGCAAGAGGGATGGACGCTGCGAGGGCCGCTCTCAGGCTGGGAGTAGATGAAGCCTGCATATTCTACCAAAGAAAAGTTGTGGGAAGAGCCGACGATATAAGGCGGGGATTAGAAGAAGGTGTAAAACTATACCCATCGACAAAGCCTATTAGGCTTATAGGTGATGAGAAACGATGGGTGAAACTCGTTGAACTCGTGAAGTTAAAGCCGGGACAACCCGATAGGACAGGTAAAGTAAAACTAATCCCGGAGCCCGGCTCAGAGTTCCTCTACAGCGCTGAAACGGTTATAATTGCAACGGAGCACATACCCAATACGATCGTAGCGGCAAACACTACGAGAAACATAAAAATTGCAAAAAAGAATAAAACAATAATCGTCAACCAAGAAAACCTAGAGGCGGCGAACGGAATTTTCGCAGGAGGCGATGTGGTAAGCGGAGCTGCATCAGTCATAAAAGCCATAGAAGCGGGGAAAAGAGCGGCACAATCAATAAACGCATACATTACAAAACATTAAACACAGCACAGTTTCATCTCTTATTTTTTGATAATGCTTAATATATTTTTCATTTCTTGAGGAGGCTTCATGACTTTTCTTTCAACCCCAAAAATGTCTTCCGGCTTATAGAAACCCTGCCTCTTGATAAGCATGTTGCTGGTTTTTCCAAGTTGGCAGTAAACACTCAGATGGGGAGGGTATGTGTGTGGGTTTGGGGTAAATTTAATAACAGAAAGATACGTGGTTAAACTTTAGCTACGGTTCATCCATCTTTAAAGGCACGGGCTTGCCCGTTGAATACGTGTAATCTGGCTTTCCCATAGACTATTGTACGCCACCCAGATTGCTGATGTAGGCTTATAGACTCTCCAGAGAGGAGGCGTATTATAAGCGGACATTCAAGCTTCTTAGCAGTTTCGCAAATATGTGATATCAACTCAGGCGGCGGTCTGATCGAGTATAGGAGCGACGCGCCCTCGTATATTTCCATGTTAGGTGTTAAAATATTATCAACATAGGCTGTTAAACCCAGCTTTTTGGCTTCTTCAACGGCATCTGGGTTTACGTCTACGACAACTATTGAGGTGTTTGGAAGCCTCTTTTTCAGAGCAATGGCTACGTCAAATTGAAAACCAACACCTATCTCGACTATTTTAGAGGCATTTCCACATTTTAGAGCTATGAATTCAGCTATATCTTCAGCATCCATTAGAGGCATGGATCAAACCTCTCTGAATTCTTCAAGTTTAGCCGATAAAATAGCCTCGGGAGGAAAACCCTTTCTATATGCCTCCTCCAACGCTATCTTATAGTACTTGTAGCTCTTCCTCAAGTCTTCGGGTTTTAAGAGGAGCCAACCATAGCCTGACCTTTTAAACTTAACTGCAAGGTAAGGATCAGCGCCGAACTTATTAGAAAATCTGACGAGTTGGTCTAAGCTTTCCAACCCAACGTATAAAACTTTACGGTTGGTTGTTTTAACCTCCAATGCTATGCAGAGCCCTCTTCGCCCGGCTACTATATCAGGTCTGTCGGATTTTGTTCCAGAGCCTGAAGCCGGCGCTCTTAAAACGGCAAAGCCTAGCTTTTCAAGCTTATTGACGAGCTCTCTCTCCTCTTTAAACCCTCTGCGGTTAGGCAAGATTATTCCAATAAAAAGAAGGCGGTTGAAGCTTAAAAATTTGGAGGTTTACTCTAATTCCTCAGACCAGCTGAATTTGAAGAATGGTTTGTCTTTCCTAGATTCTGCAAGTCTCTCCAGTAGAATCTTCCTCTCTATAGATGCTACAAGCAGCCTCGTCTCTATGACTTTATCTGGATTCACGGATAGGCTTGTGGCACCCTCTTTAACCAGAAATTCGACGATCTCTGGATAGTTTGAGGGGGCCTGTCCACAGATGCTCGTAGTCACGCTATGCTCACGACACAATCTTATTACGTGACTTAAAGCCCTTAAAACCGCCAAGTTTCTCTCGTCGTAAATCTCTTGAACAGATGCATCATCTCTATCTATGCCGAGTATAAGCATTGTAAGGTCGTTTGTCCCAAAACTCACACCGTCGATACCAGCTTCGATAAATTTATCTATCAGTAGTACTGTGCTCGGCACTTCAACCATTATCCAAACCTTGAAGTCCGGTCCCTTCCTCAGCCCCTCCTCCTCCATGATTTTAAGACAGTTCTTAAACTCTTCAACCGTTCTCACAAACGGCACCATAACCCACACGTTTTTAAGACCATACTCCTCTCGGACCTTTCTAATAGCTTGGCATTCAAGTCTAAATATGTCGGGTTCCTTAATGTATCTGAAGGCTCCTCTGTAACCTATTAGAGGATTGGGGCCGACGTGCCCAGTCTCCTTCTCGTACTTTTCACCGCCAGGTAACGATAGGAACTCATCTGGTTTAAAGTCTAGGAATCTGTATACTACAGGTCTTGGGAAGAAGGCCTGTGCAACTTTTCTAATGCCTTCGGCGAAGGCATCGACCATTTTTTCAGCTCCACCCTCCTCTATGAGAAGCCTCGGATGTTTACCTACACTGAGCATTAAGTGCTCAGCTCTAAGCAGTCCAACACCATCAGGATGGCTTTCATTGAAAACCTTATCTGCAACATCTGGTATTGAGAGGTTTACGTATATTTTCGTAGCCGTTACAGGAGGATATATGGCCCATTGCGGTAGTGCCATAACTGCTTCCGCAGCAGCTGTTGGAGCGGCTTTAGGTGCGGGCTTAATTAAAGACTCAACTATGCCTTCATAGACAACGCCTGATGCTGCATCAATCGTATAGTGGAGGCCAGTTTTAAGAACCTTTGTAGCCTCTTTAGATCCAACTATGCAAGGTATTCCCAATTCTCTTGAAACTATGGCAGCGTGGCAAGTCATACCTCCATCATCAGTTACTATCGCACCTGCCATCCTCATGTAGGGAACCCAGTCCGGGTTTGTCATTTTTGTAACCAGTATATCTCCTTTCTCCATGACCTTAGCGGCTTCCTGATGGTCTAAAGCCACTTTAACTCTACCCGCGTATATCCCTGGACTGGCAGGCAAACCTTTGAGAACTGGTACGAGTTTCTCAATTGGCGCTGGCGCCTCTCCGGCGGGTTTCTCCTCGACTTTAAAGCTCCAAACGGTTTCAGGCCTAGACTGAACTATGAACACGTTTTCAGGAAACGGCATGTCTCTATCTATTGCAAACTCTATGTCTTGAGGCTTCCCGTAGTGTTCTTCTATACGTTTAGCAAGCTTAGTAAGCTCCACTATTTCATCGTCTGTCAAACACGGTATGCGTCTACGCTCGGGAGGTATTTCAACGTGCAGTGTTTTACCAGTCTTGGGATCTCTTACATATTCAACTGTTTTCTCCGCAACCTCTTTACTGATGATTTTAAGTGTGGCTTTATCGACTATGAATCTGTCGGGTGTTACCGCTCCCGATACTACAGCCTCTCCTAAACCCCATGCGCCTTCGATTACGATTTTACTCCTATCGCCTGTAACTGGGTGAATAGTGAAAATCACTCCTGCGGCTTTGCTATTTACCATTTTCTGAACAGCTACACTTATCAAGACCTTCTCATGTGGAAAGCCCTTCTGAGTTCTATAGAATATTGCTCTAGGAGTGAATAGACTGGACCAGCATTTACGAACGTAGTAAACGAGGTCGTCACTGCCCTTAACGTTTAAGAAAGTCTCCTGCTGCCCTGCGAAAGACGCATCAGGTAGGTCTTCAGCAGTAGCAGAGGACCTTACAGCTACGAATGCTTCAACAGCTCCTACCCTATTGTTAAGCATCCTGTAAGACTCTTTTATGGCTTCCTCTATCGAGCTTGGTATCGGCGTAGACTCTATCAGATCTCTAATCTTTGCAGAAGCTTCTTCATACTGTTTCGGGTCGTTCGGGTCTTTAACGGTTTCTCTTATGATCGAATAAACCTTCTCAGCTATACCGGTTTCTTCTAGGAAGAGCTTATACGCGTAGGCTGACACCGCGAACCCCGGCGGCACTGGTATTCCAGCATTTATCATTTCACCTAGGTTTGCACACTTACCTCCAACTAATGGAACATCTCCCTTTCCAAGCTCTTCAAACCAAAGGACTAGTTTTTTCGCTCTATCTTCAGCCATCTCTTACCACCCTTTAATACAACATAAACCGTTTAATCGTCATATTTAAGAGTTCGGTTAGAAGGACCTTATAAATCCTCTAACAACATCGGAGATTGATTTCAGAAGCGGATGTTTTATGCCGTCTAAGTCTTTGAGGTTTTCAAGCCTGTTTATTCTAAAGTAAATGGGAGGGTGCGGGTCCCATCCCAGCCAAGATTCAAATCTAAACTCTGGAGACCTTTCAAGCCTAAGCCTGTTGTAACCTATCTTTCTAAGAGACTCTGCCAACAGCTGAGGCTGTCTAGTTTTAATAGCTGCTTCTAAATCCGATTTAGCTTCTAGAAACTTCCCTATGAAAAATATGACGCTCATTACTAAGAAGAAGTATAGGAAAGGTATGAAAAACAGTACGGGTGCTATTGGGAGTAAAACGTATAACCTGAATAGGTATTCGAAGGCAGATAAAGCGAATAGTATAGCTGGGTCTCTACCTTTAAGATGGCTAAGCTCGTGATTTAACACAGCATAAACTTCACCCTCCTCTAGCGCTGTTAATAAACCGGTTGTTACCATGACTACTCCGAATCTAGGGCCGATACCGGAGGCGGCGGCGTTCGGTATCATGGTGTTGGAAATGACTATACGCGGCATGGGAAGGTTGAATTCTTCACTAGCCTCTTTGATGAGCCTGTAGACGTTTATCGTTTTGATCTGAAGGTCTTCCGGTCTAAAGAATATACCATTCCTCTGCAGGACATCACCTATCACGTTTGGGTCTAAGCCCCTATTCTGAGCCAGAGTCTTCTCATAGATCTCGCGTTTAATCTGGTAGAGCCAATCCCTACCTTTAACTTTAATCATATCTAAAACGATCCTATATTCGTCTGGGAAAAGATGATACTGAACCAACGTTACGTTTTGACTTGAACTCGTTATCTTCCAGTCTCCAAGCTTCATTATTATCTTATGTGAGCAGAGGAGGATGCAGAACTGGAAAAGCACTATTATTATGGGAGCATAGAATGGACTTATTGCAAATATGAGCATGTTTATCACTAGAAATGCTACGAAGAACAGTATCATACTGTCTGTGAAAATGCGTTCAATCAGCCTAGTCTTAGCTTTAAACCTCTCAGGTATAGGACTGCTGTTTTCAACAAACGTAAAGAAGATCGAGGACCTTCGGAAATTATCTTCAAACATCCTAACGGCGATTATAAGGTCTTCTTTAACCCTATCTATTAGAGGCTTTTCAACTAAGCCTTCCCAGGATATCGTAAACTCCAGTATTTTAAAAGCCCTAACCTCAACGTGGATAAGACCGTTTTCCAATAGTATGGTGAATCTTAAACCCTCTCCAAGAAAGTCTCTAGTCTTTTCAACGCGCATTACGCGGTTTCCGAGGGGGAGAACATAAGTGTCGTAGATGAAGTCTAGTATAAGTGGGACATATACGTCACTAACACTAGTGTATAGTGTAAACACCATTATGTTATCGAAACTTTTCCAAGAGTACAAACTCCTAAAGTTATTATTTCAAAAACATACTGTTAAATTTAACCCTAGTAGGTTTATGAGGTGAAACTATGGGGTTTAAAGCCGCAATCTTCGATTTAGATGGATGTCTATACAGAGGAGATGCTCCTATAGAAGGCGCTTCAAAAGCCTTAGAAGAATTGAGGGGAATGGGGTTTAAAATGATGTTCCTCACCAATAACGCTACGAAGACCGTAGAAGAATATACGAATAGGCTAAACATAATCGGTATAAGATGTCGGAGAGAGGAAGTGCTTACGTCAGGCTTAGCCACTTCAATATACCTAGCTGAAAGATATGGTTCAGTTAAAGTATTACCCGTAGGAGGGAGAGCCCTTGAGGAAGAGCTTAGAAGGATAGGGCATACCGTTTTAAATCTTAGAGAAAATTATGAGGCTGAGTTTGTAGTAGCATGTTTAGACTTCGACTTCAATTACGAGAAACTTAAAAACGCATGTCAAGCCATATACAATGGAGCTAGATTTATCGCTACAAACGCAGATCCAACCGTTCCCGTTGAAGACCGATTAATCCCAGGTGCTGGCGCAATAGTCGCAGCCATATCTAAGGCAACGGGTAGAAGACCTCTAGTGGTGGGGAAGCCGTCGCGGATAATCATGAGGGTCGCTCTTGAAAAGCTTGGGGTTGAAGGCTCTGAAACCGTGGTTGTTGGAGATAGATTGGATACTGATGTGAGAGCTGGTTGGAAAATCAATGCTTTAACAGTACTTGTTTTAACGGGAGCTACAAGTCTAAGGGATTTGGAAAGGTGGAGGGGGGTTAAACCAAGTCTCGTCTTGGAAAGCGTAAGAGAGCTTCCGGAAGCTCTTAAAAGGCTTTGAACACATCAATACACTAGGTTTCAAAATCTTTCCAATATTGTTGGAAAGACTGTAAGGGTTTACTAGAGGATCTATTAAAAGTAGAGTTTCTAAAACCCCGAGATGTATGCGGTCTAACACGTAGTCTCGGTATGGTTTTCTGCTGATGACGCTCTCAACGGTGTCTAAGTCAACCCCGGCGACGTATATGCGGCCAAGCCCAGAGAGGGCTATTTCATCAGCCCAGTTGAGCCATCTCCAAGATAACGCGCAAACGACCTCATCGTCATGAACCTCTCTAACGTAGAGTTCAACTGGGAAATCCCTGTAAAACATGTATAGAGTTTCGAGTTTTCCGACTGCCATATAGCATCCATCGAACAGTTGAGACTTTAAAATATTTATTGGAATGGTTATCGTTACGTTTTTCAAACCAGCGTCTACGTATAAACCATTCTCCTTGAGAGCCAAAACCCTACACTTCAACATACAGCCTTTCGAGATGTCTAGATAGGTTTTCGGGAGAATACCGATTGTGGTGTATAGTAGGTTTAAAGCGGCTTCTAAATCTTCACCTTTAAGGGATGCTTCCACCCATCCATCAGATTCGATAAAATACTCTAAGATGCGTACTCTGAGGGGTTTCATTAAAGAGTTTAATAGCTTCTCTAAGGCTTTCAAACCTTGAGGACCGTATAAGCCGTAGATCCTCTGGTTCAACTTAACACTACATCTATCACTTTGAGGCATTTCCACAACCTCTTCACATTTTACGGTTGCATTAAAGGTTCCGATAAAACTGTTGAGTAAATATAAGAATTATTAATGCTTCTCTCCGCTCAACTCTCTTATTTTAGCTTCCAGACGATTTACGATCGTTTTATTGTCCTCGTATTGCAGGGATGCTCCGCAGTTGCCGCAGGTGAAGTTCTGTTCAACTGCTTCTTCAAACGTTAATCTTACACAGCCCTTTGGACATGAGTAGAACTCATGGCTTTTCTCATATTGAAGCCTCTCTTTAAGCCGCTTGAGAAGTTTTCTCCTTTGATCTTCAAGGTACAGTTCAACCTGCTCAGGTTGAATCATCCACTTAAAGTAGTACCAGCCTGTTTTCTCATCTCTAAACCTCTGAACAGTTACTATGGAGTTTTCGGCAAACTGGTATAGGATTCTTCTAACCACGTTCGGTTTTAAGCTTAAAGCTAACGCCAGTTCATCGTCTCTCATACTTCCATTATCCATAAGGCATTTGATTATCTTAACTCCATCCCCGCCAGCTACGACCTCGGCAAGCCTATAGAGTAGATTCTCCCATTTAGACATTCATTTACACAATAATTATGCGATACAGAGCTCTTTAAGGTTTTAGGTTGTTAAAACCCGTATGATAAAGAATTAAAGTTTATGAGGCCCATCATTACAAGATTCTAATGCGGGGGTGGCAGAGCTAGGTTAAATGCGCGAGGCTCAAGATCTTAAAAATTGGGAGAAGAAACCTCGTGGGCGTAGGCCCTACGTGGGTTCGAATCCCACCCCCCGCACCAGTTTACCGGTAAATTATAGATACTGGTTTATCTCTTTTTATTTGATGTTGTATGCTTAGAACTAATAGAGGCAAGACCGAGGCCATTAAGGATAGACCGTCTATGTTTATCTGCCGCTTGGCGCGATGGGGAAAACTTTAAATGGAAAGTATTGGAGGAGACTAGTGAGAGGTAATGTCTACGGTTACGATAACGCTACCCAGTAAAGCTTTGGAGGACATTAAGAGGAGGGCGGAATCCGAGGGCAAATCATTGGAGGAATATATAGCTGAAGCCCTTCTCAAGCAACTCAACATAAAGGATCCGGAAGCCAATGTTGAACTCCACTTAAAACTATGCGAAAAATACTTGGAGGAGGCTGAAAATTTCCTAGCGAAGAAGGATTATGTTCAGGCGTCGGAGAAGGCGTGGGGTGCTACCTCCCAAATCCTTAAGGCCTCAGTTGCCAGAGAGGGTAGAGAGCTCAGAAGCCACGCGGAATTGTGGGAGTCTACTGATGAGCTGGCTGAGAAGTTAGGTGATAAGGAACTAAGACATCTTTGGAGGGCTGCAAATGCCCTCCGCCAGAACTTCTACGAAAACTGGATGCCGGCAAGAGAAGTTGAACTTTCAGTTAGAGATGTTAAGGCATTTGTGGAGAGATTGAGAGTTGCATTGAAGATTTAAGATGTTACCCGAATACATAGATGAAACTGAAAAAGGAAGAGTACACACTCAATTCATTAGACATGGGCTTTCTCGCTTTAGTTTATTAAAGAAGGGTTTTAGAAAATGGGAAGTGGTGGAAAGGTAGACTGTAGTCTATGGTCATATTTCTCAATCGCATCCATCTCCTCATGGATGTTTTTAGACTCTCCAGGCTTTATTTTAACTTGTTTATTAACGGTTTCCTCAATTTACACCGATTTTCTACTCAAACTCTTTAATCCCATTCCCTTTCCTTTTAAGATGGAGAACTCTTTTTAATAGATGTCTTCATGATAGTAGTAGAGGGCTTACTATGAGCAAGACTTGCAAAAGAAGACTTTATCTCGCGTCAAAATCTGAAAGGAGAATAGAAATTCTCCGGAAACTTGGTTTTGAATTCACAGTATTAGAGCCTAGGGAATTAGAGGAGCCCCATGGGGATTTTAAGCATTTGGTTGTTTCCAACGCCCTTTCCAAGGCTTGGAGTGTTTCAGATATGGTTGACTATGGGTGTATAGTTGCGGCTGATACCGTTGTAGTATTGGACGGATGGGTTTTAGGAAAGCCTAAGAATTATGATGATGCTAAACGTATGCTTAAGGCGCTGAGCGGTAAATGGCATCTAGTCGCCACAGGCCTCGCTGTCGTATTGATTCCAGAGAGACTTCAGTTTACAACAATTGAGGAAACTAGCGTTAAATTTAAAACTTTAACGGATAGGGAGGTATGGTTCTACCTTTCCACTGGTGAACCTTTTGATAAAGCCGGTGCATACGCTATTCAAGGATATGCAAGCCTATTTGTTGAGAGAATTGAAGGATGTTTTTTCAACGTAGTAGGTTTACCTGTTAAAGCTCTCTACGAACTGCTTAAGAAAGCTGGAATAGACATGCTCGACTACGTACGTTTAAGGACTAGTTAGTTTTATGTTTCCTCAACGTTATTTCAATTGGAGGTGTTTACCGCTTGGTTTACTTGTACGGTAGGTCGTTTAAGCGGGAAGAATTACTTAAACACGTAGGGAGCATCGACCAGGTTGGAGGGATTAAGCTTCTAGAGGCGGAAAACGGCATGGAGCATGGTGTTAGAGTCGTTTCCATGAAGACTGGCGAGGTCGATCTACGTATAGTTGTGGATAGAGGATTAGATATAGCCAATGCCGAGTATAAGGGCGTACCTTTAGCTTGGATAAGTCCAACCGGATTTACCGCCCCATCATTCTTCGAACCCAAGGGCTTCGGCTGGCTTCGCGGATTCTTCGGAGGGCTTCTTACGACTTGCGGTCTGACGTATCTTGGAGCACCTACTGTTGATATGGGTGAAGAGCTCGGCCTACACGGCCGTATATCCTATACTCCGGCCGAGCTTACGAGGGTTGAAGGTTACTGGTATGGAGACGATTACTTCATGGTTGTCGAAGGGTCCTGTAGAGAGACTAGAGTCTTCGGTCCAAACCTCGTTTTGAAGCGTAAGATTGAATCTAAACTCGGAGCTAGAACCGTGGTGGTCGAAGACCTCGTGGTGAATGAGGGTTGGGATGCTCAGCCTTTAATGGTTCTATACCACTTCAACTTCGGCTTTCCCCTCGTAGATGAATATGCATACTTGGTTTCAACGTCTAGGCTTTACGTTCCAAGAGATAGGGATGCTGAAGAGGGGGCTGAAAAATACGATAGATTTCAAAGCCCAACTAAAGGCTTTAGGGAGAAGGTCTACTTCCACGACGTTGCGGTGGATGGTGACGGATACGCGTATGCCGGTGTAGTGAATGAAAAGCTTATGGACGGTTTAGGAGTCTATATAAAGTACAGAAAGAGCGAACTCAACCGTTTCATAGAGTGGAAGATGATGGGTGAAGGCACCTACGTAGTAGGATTGGAGCCGGCTAACTGTTTAGTCTTAGGTAGAGATAAAGAGAGGAGATGGAGTACTCTACAATTCATCCAACCCGGTGAAGAGAGGAGGTTCACCATAGAACTCAACGTATTAGCTGGTTTAGATGAAGTCGGGAAGTTTCTGGAGAAGGTATATTCGATTACTGGAAGATTTAAACCCGAGATGCTAAAATCTGTAGAAGAGTTTATAGAAGCCACTAAACGGAGGCCTTAAACCTGAGCGCAGTGAGTGCTAAGCTACTACTATATTATAATAATGTTTTTATTATGTCAAAGCGGAATTATGGTTCGTATGAGCCGTAAGAATAGGTTGTTTGTATTAACGCATTCAGCAGGGTTTAGACACAGCTACCTGACGACAGCGGTTGAAGTTTTAACCAGACTTGGAGAGAATACTGGGCTTTTCGAAGTATATGCGACGGAGGAGTGTTTTGAACTTAACGATAAAATGCTTAGTAGTTGCGCTGCTGTCCTATTCATGACGACTGGTGAACTTCCCGTGAGTGAAGAGCAGAAGAGCGCTCTGATACGTTTTGTCGAAAACGGTGGAGGATTCATAGGGGTGCATAACGCTACAGACACTTTTTACAAGTTCACAGAGTATGGTAAGATGCTGGGTGGATACTTCAACGGACATCCATGGACGCAGGAAGTATACGCAATAGTTGAAGATAACACCCATCCTTCGACTAAACACCTCTCCAAGAGGTTTAAAGTCCTTGAAGAAGTATACACGTTTAGAGATTGGAGTAGGGAGAAGACGCACGTACTCATAAGCCTTGACAACAGCTCCGTAGATTTAAGTAAGGGTACGCGTTCAGACAACGATTATGCATTAGCCTGGTGCCACAACTACGGCCGGGGAAGAGTATTCTACACAGCCTTCGGACACTTCACACAACTTTGGAGGATGGACTACTTTCAGAAACACATACTCGGCGGGATAGCTTGGGTTATGGGCGAGGAGGGCCGCGTTTAACCTCCATGCGAAACCGGTACGAAGACAACTTCATCTCCATCTTTAAGCTCAGTGTCTAAACCGTTTAAGACTCCAACATCTTTTTGATTGATCAAAGTTAACACTGTTTCCTTAAAACCTTCATCGTTTAGAACTGCATTTTTAAACCTGGTTTTCCGCTTAACTATCATTCTCAAAAGGTCTCTCAACGTATAGTTTTCCGGGACGTCTACTGTTGTTTCTCCAGATCCATATAGTCTCGCTAGAAAACCCAGGAATCTAACTCTAACCTTCATACATCTACACCTTAAACTGGAGAATTCATAGGGGTCTGAGGAGATACAGCTCATCATTCAAAGCTGTCTGTGCAGGTCAGTTTCTTCATCCCCGAATTATAGACCTAAACTGCTAGATTTAAACATTCTCCTGCCGTATACTTCGAAGATCTTCTCTAAGAGCTTCTCAGCTATGGATATTTGCTCTCCAACCAATCGGATGAACATCTCCCTTGGAAATGTACGTGCATTATCTATAATGCTTCTTATAGATTTCTCCATGGAGGCTAAAGTGGCGATCAAACCGTCATGCGCCTCGGCATTTCCATCGACAACGGCCACTATAGCATTGTAGACCGATGTTGGATCTCCGAGAGCGTATAGTACAGCCGTCTGGGCCTTTCTAACGGCTGTTGAGCCCAAGCTTACGTATACTTCTTCACCGGTGAGAAGTTTTAGACACTCGTAGTCTACTTTAGCCTCTCTAAGATACCTTAGAGACCAGTTTAATCTGTACTCGTCTATGAAGAGCGGGTTGACGGTTATATTCAAAAGCTCACCTAGCTCTGCTGACGGATATTATTTGAATTTCACTAACACCTTGGGTTGCTCTAATAGCTTCTTCAACCTTGCTCATAACGCCTTCTTCATCAGGCATCGAAACCAACAGTAGGAGGGCGTTTAAACCGAAGGCTATAGGCTCTTCGCCAACCCCCTCGATTTTAGAGTTTTCAGGTAGATGTTCAGATATGTTTTTTGCAAGCTCTTTTAAATCTAAATCTACGCTTTCAGGGAAAATTCTCAGCTTGACTAAAACTCTAGCCATACGACCACCACTCTATGGACCCGTAAAACCACACAGTGGACACTTATAAGGTTTAGCTAAAACTCTACACTTCTCACAACGCCATATTATGATCCTTCCGCAGCTTGGACACGGAAATTTTACGGCTAAGTCTCCGGGCTTTATAGGCTTATTACACCAGAAGCATCTAGGTGTGTCTGATTCGGCCATGGATCCACCTTCCAGCTGTTAAACAACCAAACACCGTCGTAAATATAAATGTATCTTGTATAGAGCCTTAAACTGACGACGCTGGAGTATGACGGTTAAATTTAGTCAAGTTTATCTTAAGTTTCACGTCAATTTAAACAGGTGTTGTCTATGCGTGTAGTCGGTGGACCGAGCTCCATTAAACTTGCGGAGAACATATCTCTAGAGCTTAAAGCACCTCTGATCAAAGCCCAATTTAAACGCTTTCCAGACGGTGAGTTCTACTTCAGACTATTGGAAGATGTGGAAGGCGAGGACATTTTACTCGTCCAAAGCCTACCTCCGCCTCAAGACCAGCACATAGTCGAGCTCATATATATGCTTGAAACTTGCAGAGAACTCGAAGCCAGAAGCATCATCGTCTACGCACCATACCTAGCCTACAGCCGTCAAGACCAGCGGTATCTACCTGGTGAAGCCGTAAGCTCTAAAATACTCGCAGAGACTATTCAAAGGGCTGGGGCTTCAGAGCTCTACACAGTCGATATACATAATTTAAAAGTCTTAAACTACTACTGTATACCTGCTTACAACTTAACAGCCGCGGAAGAGATAATAAGATACTTCCTATCGAAGGGTGTTGAAAAGCCTTTAGTCATCGCACCAGACGATGAGGAGGACGCGCTCAAAAGAGCAGAGGCTGCTGCCAAAATAGCCGGGACAGACTACGATTGGCTTGAGAAGAAGAGGGACAGATACACCGGTGAAATAGCGACGGCTGAAAAAGCCTTAAACGTCTCAGGGAGAGACGTGGTGATAATAGATGACATCATAAGCACAGGTGGAACAGCTGCCAACGCCGCTAAAATACTCAAAAAGCAAGGTGCTAGAAGAGTATACGTGGGTGTAACACATGCACTACTAGCTGAAAACGCATTGGAACGCTTAAAAGAGGCGGGGATCGAAGAGGTCGTAGGAACAGACTCAGTACCTGGACCAGTATCGAAAATAACGACGGCGCCTATAATCGCTAGGAGGCTTAAATCGAGGTAAACAAGCGCTTTTGAAAAAAACGGCCACTTTTCTCCCATCATCCCTTACTTTTAAAGCTGAGAATAACCCATCTCTACAAATTACCTACAATAGACCTCCATTTAAACGTCAACATCGCAAATCTTATAACTTCGTTTAAAGCTTAAACAATAGATAGTATAGCCCTTAGTCTTATCCAAGGGCCGGTCGTCCAGTTGGTTAGGATACCCGCCTGACGCGCGGGTGGTCGCAGGTTCAAGTCCTGCCCGGCCCACTAAATTTTTA
>Ga0105159_1000159_pt1 | contig 19006 bp, 21 predicted proteins | sample LHCtaG_2_FD_89590 | JGI IMG/M metagenome (GOLD analysis project Ga0105159, IMG submission 89590) | Hot spring microbial communities from Little Hot Creek, USA to study Microbial Dark Matter (Phase II) - LHC4sed_replicate | ecosystem: Environmental > Aquatic > Thermal springs > Hot (42-90C) >...
GAATTCTAAAACCCTCGTAGCATTCGGTGACTGTGCTGTTACTGGTTGCATTCCATCTATAAGAAACTGGATGAAGCAGCGTGAAGCCGAGAGTTTGGTTTACCCGAACCCTGAACATATAACATCTACAAGGGTTTACGCTGTGGACGAGTATGTTAAGGTGGACGTATACCTTAAGGGCTGTCCACCTAGTTTTGACAACATGCTTGAAGTGTTTAAGGCGGCGATTTTAAACGTTAGACCTAGGTTGAGACAGCACCCGGTCTGCATCGAGTGTAAATTTTACGAGAACGAGTGTCTTTTAACAACTTATAAGCAACCATGTATGGGTCCTGTCACGGCGGCTGGTTGCGGGGCCATTTGTCCACTTGTAGGGAGAGCCTGCGAAGGTTGCTATGGGCCCATGAGCAACCCCAACGTTAAATCTATGGTTGAGAAGCTTAGGGAAATCGGGTTAAGCGATGATGACATTGTGAGGAAGTTCAGGAAGTATGCTGGTATGTCTGAGCATTATAGGGAGGTGGCTAAGCTTTGAAAAATATTAAAATCGACTACTTGACTAGAGTTGAGGGGAAGGGTGGACTAGACTTAACAATTGAAGGTAGCGAAGTTAAAGACTTAAAGTTAAGGATATATGAAGAACCTAGGTTTTTCGAAGCGCTTCTCGTAGGTAGAAGGTTTGATGAGGCTGTTGAGTTAACCTCTAGGATATGCGGTATATGTTATGTGACGCATCAGATAACGTCCGTCAGGGCCATTGAGAAGGTGCTCGGCGTAGATGTCAATGAACGTATACGGCTTTTGAGAAGGCTTATTGCCATCGGGGGGATCATAAGCAGCCATGCATTGCACGTATACCTACTAGCTCTCCCAGACTTCTTAAAACTACCAGATGCCTTCTCGATAAACCCGGAGTTTTTACTGAAAGCCCTAAGGCTTAAGGGAGTTGGAGATAGAATCGTGGAGATAATCGGCGGGAGGGCTGTACACCCGGTGACTATTGTAGTTGGAGGATTTACCTATACCCCTCCAAAGGGGAAGCTTAAACCGCTAAAGGACGAGCTTAAAGAGGTTAAGAAGACAGCCGCTGAAACAGTCCAGCTTATCTCAGCCGTTGACCTTCCAACCCTTAAAGTCGACTCTGAGAAGATCGCTCTATCCAATTCTGAAGAATACGCAATAAACGAGGGTAGGGTTAGGTCAAACAGGGGATTGGATATAACCGAAGATGAGTTTAGAAAATTTGTAAAAGAAGAGCAAGTGCCACACTCCACGGCTAAACACTCTAAAGTTGTGGGTAGAAGCTCCTACATGGTTGGCCCCCTCTCTAGACTGTGCTTAAACTTCCACCAGTTAAGCGACGACGCTAAAGGTCTTGCCGAAACAGTAGGCTTTAAACAGTCATCAGGTAACCCGTTTGAAGCCAACATAGCGAGGCTTCTTGAAATAGTGAGTTTAGCTGATGAAGCCATCGAGCTGATAGATTTATATGAAGAGGGTGAGGTCAAGGTACCGTTTAAGGTCAGGGGTGGAGAAGCCGCTGCAATAACAGAAGCCCCAAGGGGGATGAACTACCACTGGTATAGGCTGGACAACAACGGAATCATTAGAGCTGCTGATATTTCACCCCCGACATGTCAAAACGCTAGGAGAATAGAGGACGATTTAAGAGCATACGTTCCGACGATAGCCGATACGTCTGAGGAAGAGATAGCTCATAGATGCTCGATGCTCATCAGAGCCTACGACCCATGTATAAGTTGCTCAGTCCACAGTTTAACCGTGAAGGTTAGAAAAATATAGGCTGAAGACGTAAAGCCTTAAAAGAATACCCACTTTCTAATTACTCAAGTTTTCACTGTGATAAATGTATTTCTTGAACTCATGTAAGCTGTATAAGGATCATTCTTAACGCTATTAAGATGAATACTGCTGCCAGTATCTTCCTCAAAGCCTCCTCATTCAGTTTCTTCGAAAGTCTAGGTCCGAGTTGGGAGCCGCATAAGCCACCAATGACAATAGGTATGGCATGATTTAGCGTTACTATGTTGCCGGCTTGGAAGTGTAGAATCACAGCGGCAGTATTTGTTAACGCCATTCCAAAGACTGATGTAGCTGCTGCTACTTTAACTGGCATACCCATTCCAAGGATCATTATTGTTTCATCTACAGTCCCTCCGCCAGCTCCAAGCATTCCAGCTACAACACCACTGGTGAGGCTTGCGAATAAGGCTAAACAGACCATTTTAGCGGTTAATCTATCCATACTGGTTTTTGTTGCCATTGGAGCCTCTTCTAGGTTTCTGGTTTTTCTAAATAGCTGGATGGAAATTACTAGAAGGAAAACGCCAAACAGGAAGGCTAACGTCCTCGAACTTACAATATTCGCCAGATAAACCCCAATCATGGCGCCGGGTACGTCAAGTAAATCTAACAATACGCCTACCTTATAATTGATCTTCCCTTGCTTAGCATAGGCTAAAGTTGCAGAAACGGTTGTAAAGCTCATTGCTAATAAGCTTGTAGAAACCGCCTTCTGAGTTTCGACACCAAAACCGAGGACAAGTAGAGGCACGAAAAATACCCCACCGCCTAAACCGACGATTGATGCTACCGTTGAAATGGTGAAGCTTAAAAGAAGTAGAATCAATTCTAGCATGTTATCTCCCTATTGTAAATCACCTTTTATTGTTTAAGGTCTTTCAAAATTTATAATATACGGCAGATATTCTCTGCTTATTTTTTCCATAAGCTTTTCATCTGCCGTATACATATAAGTGTTTTTCATAATAGCTAGAGATATATAGGAAGAGTCGTATATTGTTATGCTGTTTTTAAACGCGACTTCTACCGTTTTCTTAGCATACCCACCTTTAAGGGGGTAAAGTTCAAATGAGAATGCATCTAATGCCTCCGCTATCTCTTTAATTTCTTCCTCTGAAAATAGCCTCTTATAGTATAAAGCATTTAAAACTTCGAAATTTATGATCTCTGGAGCTATAAGTTTTAATTCTCCACTAATATACTTATCTCTGATTTCTAAAGCTTTATCTGAACCCTCCTCATATACGAACCACTTTACCACTATGCTGGCGTCAACAACTACGACTAACATATCGCTTATCTCTAAACATCCGTATGATCTCCTCAGCTTTCGGCTCTCCTCCACTCTTTTTCCTTAATTTTTCATTTAATAGGACAGCCTTCGCCAAGTTCCTCCTCCTCTCCTCCTCTATCTTAGTTCTTATAGCATTTCTGATAAATTCGCTCCAATTGATCCTAATCTGCCTCATCAACTTCTTTGTCTCCTCATCCACTCTTACAGTGATTGTTGTCATACAAGTGTTACAATATATACATTCCTATGAACTTTTCTAAGGTGCTATCCTTGCAACGTAATAAAGTATCGATGTGCACAGTCAAAACACACGCCTTCCACTCCAAGACCTTAAATCATCTATTGCGGTGCTTCTTTAACTCAGAAACCTTACACATACGTCCATATGTAATCTTCTTCAAGAAGATTGCAAAAAGGGATTCTACGAAAAGGGTTATATTTTAGCTGGTAGTGTTCTTTTACCCGATTTACGTGGATTCTAAAGGCAGAGTCTTAGCTGCTTTAAGAGGAGAGCCGGTGGATAAGATACCCTTCACGATCTACGATATCCTCATACCTAAAGGTGAGCTTTGGGAGGGTCTCAGAAAGATGGGTTTAACCCCTATAACCAGCATCTCAGTATTCTATGAAAAATTGTTGAAGGTGAAGATTAAACGGGTTATTGAGGGAGACTATGTGTACACGTTTTACGAGACACCAGTTGGAACAGTCTACGCGAGGCATAGGATTAACCTTAAGCCTGGATCCGGGGACTCTTGGATTGTTGAGCACCCGATTAAGAAGCCCGATGACTATAAGGTGGTAAACTATATTTTTAGAAACACGGATATTACACCGCTTCGAGAAGAAGACGTTCTTAGACAGGTTGAACGGTTTAAAGATGACCGTGTTTTTTGGGCTTGGGTGGATAGAACACCGATGCAGAAGATGCTTATAGAGCTTGTAGGGTATAGGAGGCTTGCAATAGACCTGTATAGAAACCGGGAGCCTTTAGATGAGCTTTACGATACTCTCGCCAGTAGGACTGAAGTGATTTGTGAAATCGCTTCAGAATCTCCCATAGAACTCGTATGGTGTGGAGATAACGTGAACGGTATAGTTTTGGGGTCTAGAGTTTTCGAGAAGTATCATCTACCAATCTATAGACATATGTCTAAATTGTTTGAAAAGAACGGTAAAACTCTCATAGTCCATATGGATGGGAAACTGAACTGTCTAAAACACCTCATAACTAGCTCCGGTATCAAAGTTGTGGAAGCCTTTACACCGCCACCCATGGGCGACCTCCCCCTCAGAGAAGCTAGAAGCATATGGGGTGAAAACATTAAAATATGGATAAACTTCCCCGAATCAATCCTCCTCAACGAGGAAAGCTACATTAAACAGTATACGTTAAACCTATTAGAGGAGATATCCTTCGAAAAAGGTTTTCTAATAGGTATAACTGAAGATATAGCACCCGGCTATGAAAGTAGACTTAAAATAGTAGCTGGAATCTTAAACTTAGAGAAAATGTAGATTATGTTAAGATTACCCTTGCATATTCTACTTAATTTTTTGAAGGTTTTTAATTACTTCCAGTGCTCTATTTATATACTCCTCCGCTCTCACTTCCATGTTTCTGCTATTATAACTTTAATAGGTCTACAGCTCTATGGCATCTCCAATATCCCTCTTCTTATATAGTCCACTGCTTTCCATAAGCATTGTAAAACTCCTTAACCGCGTAATCTATGGATGTCATTCCAACCATATACCTGTATAGTTCATCCCAACATTACTCAAGTAGGAAGAAAGCTATGATGGTTGGAGCATCAACCACCATCATGACTCTTCTCATACTAGTAGAGAAATCTTTAGGTACGCTCCATGAACTTACCTCCAACATATCCATAATCTTTTTAAAGCCCTCTTCAGCTTCCTCACAGGAGGACGCATCTCTCGGTGTTAGAGAAAGTTTAAATTACAAATATAACATTTTCATACTTAGTGGTTAAACTTGGAGATAAAGAGGAAAATTGGCCAGAAGGGGCAGATCGTTATCCCAAAGATCATTAGGGAGTTCTTGACAGTTGGTCCGGGAGATGAAGTCATCATAGAGGTTAGGGGGAAAGAGATTTTAATTAGATCTAAGATGGATCCGGTAAAGTTTGTTGAAGACTTCTGCTCAACAGGAGGGAGAAAGTTGAACGAGAAAATTAACTTGGAAAAGTTGCTCGAAGAGGAGGTTGAAGAAAGGTTTGCTTTACATTGATTCGAACGTTTTCATATATCCGATCATTTACAACGAAACTGCTATATTAGAGTCGAAGAATTGTAAAAAATTTTCTCTTAAAGATTGCGTCTGGGGAAATAGAAGCCTATACATCGCTCATCACGTGGGATGAGGTTACATGGATTGTTGGAAGAATCTTAGGGGTCGAGGCTTCATTAGATCAAGGTAGAAAGTTTCTCAGGTTTCCAAACTTAAAGTTTCTCGGAGTCCGAAGGACGACTATTTTAAAAGCACAGGAAATAATGGAGAAGTATAGGCTTAAGCCGAGGGATGCTATACATGCAGCTACAGCCATCGAAAGCAAGATAACTACTATAGTAAGCTATGATAGAGACTTCGACAGTATCGGTGAGCTGAGAAGAATTGAGCCATGAATTTCACAATAGCGAATAATTGGGGTTTCCTCCTATGCGCTGAAGATTACGCCCCCTCTCCAAGATATATCTTAAAATTACATTTATTAGAAACATTCATCTGAAGACTGGACTTAAATAAACTAAATTTTTCCTCAAACCACCCACGTCCATGTGTGTTTTCCATCATCATATTCGCTATGCTTTTAATAGTTTATTATGAAAAATACAATGTGGTATCACGTGGTTTTCAGAATTAGACGCGCATCTGAGGCAGACGAAGAGACCATAGCCGAGTGCTCATCAGTCATATGGGAGAGCCTCAGAGGCCTCCTACCAGAAGACTGGATCAAGCGTGAAGTCTCTGGGAGCCGAGAGCTTGCTAGGCGTATCGTAGGAGCATTGAGGGATCCCAGTATGATAGCTTTGATCGCAGAGGTAAGCGGTGAGGTCGTGGGCATAGCATATGGGAGGTACAGTGCAGGTAGCGCCCACCTGGGCTTCATCTGAGTTAAGCCCAACTACAGGCACATGGGAATAGGCACAGCGCTCCTCAGATACTTCTTAGAGGAGTCGAAGAGTAAAGGCGCGAAGAGAGTCCGGCTGAACACCCACCCCAACCTCAAGGACGCCATAAGGCTGTACGAAAAAGAGGGCTTCGTACAAGAAGGATACTTGATCATCTACGGCAAGTCTGTTTAGGCTGAATGAGGCTGGCCTTTTAGACGGTTGCTTCAATTCAGCAACCAAGTCCTGAGTTGGTCTATGTGATCTGCGGGTCTATCTAGAAAACTCTATAAATGGATAATGCCGCTCTCCGTAGACGATCCGTAGATCATCTAAGGGCGAGCGATTTACACAACGACGCTTTATAAATCGGTCTTGAGGAGCTTCTTCTCCAAATTCGACGTAGAGGGCTTTCGCACAGAAGATGTTAATGAGTTTTTGGAACGGAAGGAGTGTTAGAGCAACCACGCAAAGAACTACTTCTTGACCGTGCTCAAACAGTTCATGGGTTGGCTGAAGGCATTACCGAAGGGGGTGAGCACGTATTCAGTCACTACAAAAACATAGAAAGCTTAACACGATGCTTCGAATTGTCGAGGAAAGGGGCGGCGCACAAGCTCGGCAACTCTAGGATGCTGAGGATTTCCTTCTGCACTTTGAGGCGCTGGAAGGCGGCGATGGAGTATCATAAAACAAAAGACATACCCTACGCAATGAGGCTATTAGGACATAAAAACATAAGGAACACGTTGATCTACACCCAGCTTGTAAAGCCGAATGAGGAGGAGAACGAATACATATCTAAAGTTGCAAGAACAGTCGATGATGCGAAGACTCTGATCGAAGCGGATTTTGAATACGCCTGCGAAATAGAGGGCGTCAAACTCTTTAGGGAGAAGAAGCGATTTCTCAGGGGTTTATCCCAAAAATCCATCATAGCGCCGGGGGAGGGATTTGAACCCCCGTTCCCCGTATGGGGAACCGGATTTCACGTAGTTTTCGAGCCCTTTTTTACGATTACTAGTCATCTCGAGTCCGGCGCCTTTCCTGGCTAGGCTACCCCGGCACTTCCACACTTCTAAGTAGAATTTTACATGTACTTTCTAAAAAACATTGACGTAATTTTTCTGATGAAGTAGCTTACCAACTTTTATGGTCCCCAGTAGTTTCTACTTTCTGTTTCGTCTCCACACCTCCCTATTACCTCAACGTGGTAGTTGCAGTTACTGTAGTGCGTATCACAGTTATAGGTTATCGTGTATCCTAGGTTGGATAGATCGTTTTTAAAGGTCGTCTCCTTAGCTAGAGCGGTTTGGGATTTTGGAGAGCTTGATCCAAGTATCTGAAACTCTACGATTTCAACAGGTGCTTTTATCCACTTGTACCAGATCGTTAGGAAGCCGTATTCATCTGAATCCTTCCTGTAGTCTTTTCCGCCTACTCTGTATATGATCCGCCATTTTTCAGGACTCCATATGGATTTCCTCTCTATGACCTCCTCCTTAACATATCTACATATAAGTATCCTGTTCTGCCAAGAAACTCTGAGCGACAACTCAGGGCTTATAAGCCATAAATCCCAAGGTTTGATGCTGTTAATCGTCTCCTGTTCCAACCTGTCCTGTGCTTCAAAGGCATCCAGCACCAGCCTCTTATCTTCAGATTTTAGAGATTCTAAGAATTCTTCATAAAGCATTATAGCGTCTTCTCTATTTTTAATTAAATTTATCTTCTTTTGGAAGCTCTTAAATTCTGCTATATTGTAGGCTTTACACCATATTTCAGAAAGTCTTCTATCATAGTACTCTAAGTCGAGGATTTTACGTATATCCATCTTCGTTATTATAAGTCTGCCAAAGTATGGAGAAACTATAGATCTACGTGCATCATTAAGGGAAAATTGGAGGAAAAACTCACCCATTTATCTCGCTTAAATTTAAACCTATCTTTGTATTAAATTTGAACTAGAATTCTAATTTATGAAAGCTTTCTAATTTTAAGATCCAAATTCGGTGTTCAGTTTTCAGCGTCCAACGTTTAAAGCGTATCTGCCCGCTTCCTTCAGATTGAGCTTCTCAGCAAGTATGGAAGACTCCGGGTTGAACAGTACGATTAATCCGTTCCAGTTCTCCGTGAGGCTTCTGGTTTTACAGACTGGACATACATCTAGCCTCTTACTAGGTATTGTGAATACTCTTCCACAGTTTCTGCAAGCCATTTCACTCACTTTTCACCACCTTTCTGAAGTTTAGAAACGTCTTCTTTTATCCATTCAATTTTACCTAAGAATGGCTGTTTAGCTGTGACGCCTATCTTCCCCATGCCCCCCTCCTTCGGAAGGCTTACGGCCACTACTCTAACTCTAACAACATCCCCTTTTCTAAGAGACCTACCCGTTTGTTTACCTACTAGGCTCTCTCCCCGCTTATCATACGTTATGTAGTCGTCCATTAACTGAGACTTATGAAGTAGCGCATCTAGAGGACCTATTCTAATAAAAGCACCGAAGTCTTGAACATCCACAACATCACCCTCAACGATCTCCTGTAGGCTAGGTGAGAAAGTTAGAAGTGTAAACGTAGCCCTATGGTAGGTTGCGCCATCACCTGAGACTACCCTCCCCACCGGGTCAATGTTTACATTTAGAATATCTATGACATAGCCCAGTTCTTCGCTTACTAGAGCAACGTATTTAGATCTAAGCTCCTCCTCAGCCACCTCTTTAAGAGGCTTACCGAACTTCTCGGGGGGTATACGTACGACGTCTTCAACATCGATTAACTTAAACATGGGGAAACACCATTTATATGATTACATGATAAAAAGTGTGATATAAAGGTTGATTGAGTAGCAGACGGAAGTATTTTATGAAAGTGAAAATTAGGATAAAGCATATATACAGGTTCCATTAAAACTTAACTTCTGATGTCGAAAGAAGAGGTTCGTGTAGAAAAATTAAACTGGCCTCTATTGATAGTGCTAGCGATAATTGTAAACGTTATCGCAAACCTAGCTCAAGGTGTTCTGGGAATTCAGGGCGGGTACTTCGGATGCATATACAGCATGGGCATAGCCTCAATACCATTCACGATGCCTACGCTGGCATTAATCCTACCCATGCTCGCATATTTAACTAAATTCGCTGGAAAGAAATTGCCTCCGACGACGTTGGCTGCCCTATATGTCATGGGCCTCGTCTCATCGCTGTCTATAGGAAACTTCAACGATGCATACTACAGCTGGCCCGTAGGCTCTGTGAGCAGAGTATGGAGGGCTATTCCAGAGGTCAGAGATGTTATGAAAACACTATGGTGGGTTCCACCAGAGGCTGCTGTTGTGCCCACATGGGGTAGGGGAGGCCCTGTAGACTGGGCTGCATGGTTTCCGGCGATGCTATACGTCTTCCTATTCCACTTCATAATACTCATATATTCCTCGGCTGAAATGGCTATACTAAGGCGTAGATGGATAGAGATAGAGAAGGTTCCATTCCCATTCGCCATAGCTATATGGGAGAGCGTTAGAAACATACATGGGTTTGAAGAGGTCAAGCGTAGAAAATTACCATTCATAGTAGGCCTCCTAATAGGCTTGGTAATATACATTCAGATAATGTTTACAACGCTCCTGCCATGGTGGCCTGATGTGATAGGCTGGCGTGCGCTCGGTCCAAGTCCTAACGGTTGCGTAGTCATCGCGTCGTGGGCTAATCCAACACTATGGGCGATAGGTTCTCAGCTAGTGGCATTTATGAGGGTTAATGTACAGCCGATAAACTGGGCAATTGCGTATCTGGTGCCTTTAGACGTCCTATTTACGGCTTGGTTCCTATGGGTTGTCTTCATGATACTTGCCCAAGCAGCTTATGTCATGGGCTACTACACTGGTGCCTTAGACTACTCGGGCTGCTGTAGGGTGCTGATAGGCCCATATACGATCTCGCCGAACTGGGGTCCTCCGATCTACTGGTCATACATGTGCGTCACGGGAGGTATGGTCGCATTCATAGTCATGATGCTATGGTATGCCAGAGACTACCTTAGAGAGGTTTTAAACGCAGCTCTTGGAAAACCATCACCTACAATTCGCGAAGTAGAGGCCAAGGAGCCCGTAAACTACAGAACAGCGTTCCTCATACTCGTAGTTGGGTTGATACTTTGGATAGCCTTCCTAGCGTCGCTTCAAATAGACGCAATACTGATAACTCTACTCTTCATATTCGGAGGATTCGTATTCCCATTAGCTGAGGCCTATGCTAGGGGTTTGACTGGAGCCGCCTATGCACAGGAGCGTAGCAAATGGGCCAGCTGGGCGGCTCACTTGATATGGTCTAGACACCCGGGCACATATACCGCTGGGTGGTGTAACGCATTCATAATATACCACCGTGGCATAAACACGGCTTCAGCCGGTTTAAACACGTGGTCTGAAGTCACCATGCACAGCTTCAGAGTAGCAGATCTATCGGGCGTTCACCCGAAGTCGATCTACAAGATGGTGTTCGTATTCTTCGTGATAGCATATGCAATAACACTGCCATTCAGAGTATGGTGGCCCCACTACCTTGGAGCCAGATTCCCGAACTGCCTTTCAGGCTGGGACTGCGCCTATCTCGGCGAAGGTTCGTACAACACTATGCCCCCCGCTAACGAGCTTTGGATCCCTGTGATAACGGGCTTCATAGTAACCGTACTGCTATACTTCCTCAGGATGCGTTTCGTCTGGTGGCCTCTACACCCGATGGGCTTCCTAATAAGCGGAGCTGCGCGTGAAGTTTGGACTGGTGCTTGGACAAGCTTCCTAGGTGCTTGGGTGCTTAAATTCATAACCCTGAGGATCGGCGGTAGCAAGGCTTATGAGGAATACGGTATTCCCACAGCCGCAGGAGTGTTGGCAGGCTTCGTACTAGCAGCGATCATAGGCGTAATCGTAGGGCTCGTCAGATGGTTTATACCCTTCTAAACTCCCCATTTTTTTTAAAATCTTCAATTTATTAAACATTAATTAAAATAAAGTTAGACTTTCTCCGCTCGTTTAGTTGGACTCTTGAATTTTGATACTGCTACTAGGACTATGCCAATACATGCGATAGCTAACCCTATCAACGGCTCAGACCTCTTCACACGAACCATAATAGTTCTATCCGTTTCAAATCCTGTAACAGCCCATCCCCACATGTAGACGTGTAGCTCTAGTATGTGTCTACCGGCTTTAATTTCCGGAGTTGCCCATCCAGACCCAACGGTTTGACCCCACCTAGTCTCCCAAGCATCTACCACCAATTCGCCGTCTATGTAGAGCCTAGCCCCATCGCTACTAATGGCTTCAAATCTTACAGATCCATCCACGGGCATTTCCAGCGTAGCTCTAGCTATAAACCCCATCTGTCCTCCAAATCCTCCGAAAACAACTTCATCACCCCAATTATACCAAAATATGGCGGGAAACGTCGCATTCCCCAGAAGTAAAGCGGAATTTGTCAAATACGTCTCAGTAAACCCGTCACTAGTGGGTTCAGACAGTAAGTAATACCATGTAACGTTCCAGTCGGATATTTGAGCTTTATACTCTGTCTGTACGTTTTCCTCTCTAAACGGTATGACGGCTAGAGCGATGCCGACGGCAAGTATAACTATGCCGATTTTAGCGAGTTTGCCCAGTGACATCAATCACTTAAGAAGCATTTTTCCCTTTTAAATTTAGCTTTAAAATAGCTAACTTTTATAAGAGATTGCAACTAATACTACGCTTACGGTGAAGATGAATACCGTTGAACATCTTCTCAAAATGCTTAACGGTAAATACGAGGAGATGAGCGGATATAGAACCGAGTTACAATGGAAGTTTCTCCAAGGTCGAGCCGTAGGGGCGTACGGTAGAGATTACGATGACTCTTCTTGGGCGGATGTTAAACTCCCCATGACCGTTGATCTTAGGAAGGGTGAGGCGTGGCTTAGATGCCGTATAACGGTTCCGAAAAACGTCTCAGGGATTCCAGTTAAAGGCTCTAAAGCTAAGCTGTTTTCATCTGTAATAACTACTGGTGCTGAAATATATGTAGACTCTAAGCTGGTTTTATCGGCGGATTACTGGACTGAACTCAGAGGACCTATGATTGTTCTGGGTGAGAACGTTAAACCCGGTGAAACCTACGTGGTTGCTGTAAGACTGTATCCATGCACTGAGCCTATAGGTGTGCCGGAGTTCAACGTAATATACAGTAATGTAGAGGACGTGCTTTTCGAATTGGATGCCTTCATGGAGGAGCTTAAATTCGTCAGACTCATCCCCGGAGGCGATGATGCAGTTGAAAAAGCCGCTAGGGAGTTCAACCTGGGGGTTTTCAGTGGAAGCTACGATAGGCTACTAGCCGAAATAGAGAAGGCTAGAAGTAAACTATCCCATCTGTCAGGCGAAGTTAAGAAGTTTAAGGTACACTTGGTGGGACATGCTCACATAGATATGAACTGGTTATGGTCTTGGAGAGATACAGTTGAAACGATTAAAAACACGTTTAAAACGTTGCTCGACCTTATGGATAAATACCCGATTTTCCACTTCTCCCAGAGTCAAGCAGTTACCTACATGGTGGCTGAAGAGTCATTCCCAGAGATCTTCAACCGTATAAAGAAGAGGGTTGAAAACGGCAACTGGGAGGTTACGGCGGGTACCTGGGTTGAAGCAGACTTAAACATGGGTGGTAACGAAGCCCTCGTACGGCAGTTCCTCTACGGTAAACGCTTCTCTAAGGATAGGCTTAATGTGGATGTTGAAGTATGCTGGGAGCCCGATACCTTCGGACATCCATTAACAATGCCTCAGATAGTGAGGAAGGCTGGTATGAAGTACTACTACTTTATGAGATGTGGCAGAGGCTTCCCGATTTTCTGGTGGGAGTCTCCTGAAGGCTCTAGAATACTAGCCTTCAATAGCGTCTACAACAATACCGTCTACCCTAGGACTGTATGTAGTATAGCTAGAGAAGTCTATGAGAAACACTGTTTAAAGACGAGTATGTTCGTCTACGGTGTTGGAGACCACGGCGGGGGTCCAACTTTGGAAGACATTGAAGTGGCCCTTAAGATGATGGATAAACCCCTCCTGCCGACCGTAGTCTTCAGTTCAGCTCGAGAATTTTTCAGAGAAGTTGAAGACGAGATTAGGCTTAGACGTAAAGAGTTGCCTATTGTAAAGGGTGAACTCAACTTCACATTCGACGGATGCTATACGACCCATGCCGACGTGAAACGGTATAATCGGCTCTGTGAGAGGATGCTTGTAGACGCTGAGAAGGTATGCTGTATTACAGACACATATCCTAAAGATAGGCTTGCAGACGCTTGGCGTAAGACCCTGTTCAACCAGTTTCACGACATCTTAGACGGTAGTGGAATACGTGAAACATACGAATATTCCAAGAAGTTAGCTGAAGATGCTTTAAAATGTGCCAGGGAGGTCATGGACATGGCTCTTGAAAAACTGGCGTCAAGCATCAAGTTTAAGGAAGACGGGTTACCAATAGTCGTCTTCAACCCTCTACCCTGGCCTAGACGTGATATCGTTAAAGTTAAAGTTCCAAGCCATCTGATACCAGCCAAACCAATAGTCGAGTCTTCAAACGGCTTAGTCGAACCGGTTCAAGTATGTGAAGACGGGCTCATATTCGTGGCAGATGTCCCAGCTTTAGGGTATTCAACATACTACCTCAAAGAGGGTGCAGTTGATGCGAAGATACTTGCTAAAGACCTTACGCTTGAAAACGAGTTTCTCAGGGTCACGGTCGATAGTAGAACTGGAACGATAAGAGAGCTTTATGATAAGAAAGCTACTAGAACAGTCTTCAACAGATTCAAATATGAGGCTACGCAGCCTAAGGAAAATAACCTATTCCAAGTGCTTCACGAAGCACCGCATCCGATGTCTGCTTGGATAATAGGTGAAATAACAAATATTGAAAACCTCCTCAAACCAGAGGAAGTTAAACCCGTTGAAAATGGGCCTGTAAGGTCAAAAATAAGAGTTGTCTACAAGTACCGTAGATCTAGAATATGCTCTGACATAATTCTCTTCAAGGGGATTCCAAGGGTGGATATCCAAACATCAATAGATTGGCGTGAGTTTTCAAATGAAAACGCGGATGCTCCAATGCTTAAAGTCTCGTTTACACCCATTCTAAAGTCTACTGGTAAAGCAGTCTTTGAAATACCATTTGGATACGCTGAGAGGCCGTCCGACGGCTCAGAGGTTCCGGCACTGAGATGGGTTGACGTTTCAGATGGAGAGTACGGTTTAACCCTTCTCAACGACTCCAAGTACGGGTTCGACGTCTCAGGAAACACTATTAGAATGACGCTTGTTAGAACGAGCTACAGTCCAGACCCAACCCCAGACCAAGGCTTACATGAAGTACTATATTCGCTATATCCGCATAGTGGAGATTGGAAGACAGCTTTAAGCTTTAGAAGGGGTTTTGAAATAAACCACCCGCTTAAAGCAGTAGCCGTTACAAAGCCTTCAGCTATGAAGGGTGTAAAACCCGAGGAGATGAGCTTCATAAGAGTGGAGCCTGAAAACATAGTGGTTTCATGTCTCAAGAAGGCTGAAGATTCCGATGATATGGTGATTAGATTCTATGAAGCCACTGGCTTAGAAACCACGGCTAGACTAAAATTTGGATTCCATGTTAAAAGTGTACAGGAGTTGGATTTGATCGAAAGGCCTTTAACTGAAGAAGTCAAGGTTGAAGAGGATACTTTAATCGTAACAGTCAAACCGCTTGAAATAAAAACCTTCAAAATCAAAGTGACGTAAACTTTTCCTCGATCGAGGTTTTCACTTTGAATTCTAGAGAAAGGGTTTTAAGAGCCTTACATCTCGAAGAACCCGACAGGGTTCCAATGTTTGAGCTAGAGTTCCAATATCCTGAACTTGTAGTAGGCAAGCCTTACGTTTTATGGAGAGGCTACGGCTCATGGGAGCAAACGGTTTTCAGAGACTCCCTAAGCAGGATGAAGGTTGAAGAAGATACGGTTAAAGTTACGAGGCATAATACTGAAGTCCTAGTTGAAACCTGCATTAAACTCGGCTACGATGTCTTTAGGCCAGCCTTCATACCAGATCCACTGGAGGCTTTAAGGTATGCTCGTAAAATCGCTCCAGAACTTGCAATAATGGGGAATAGCCCTGGAACGGGGCTCGGAATACCCGACGGCAAATCTATGTCCTATGTAGTAAAGTGGGCTTATACGGATCCCGAAGGTTTGAGAAGGTTGGCTGAAGATAGGGTCCGTAGGAGCCTAAAGTATATTAGACTTCAAGTTGAAGCCGGAGCAGAGATAATAGTAGATTGTACGGATTACGCCCTCAAATCCGGCCCGTTCTTTAAACCCGATTTTTACCATAAAGTGATCTTCCCGCTCATAAGAATGCTGGTTGACGAAGCCCATAGAGTCGGTGCGTTCTTCATACAGCATACAGATGGCAACCTCTGGCCTATAATAGATGGTCTTGTAAACACTGGTATTGACGCTTTACACTCAATAGATCCATCGGCTGGTATGAAACTTAAAGACGTTAAGGAGAAGTATGGTGATAAGATAGCGTTATGCGGCAATGTGGATGCTGCTGGTACGCTCTTCCTAGGGTCGTCTGAAGATGTAGCCAATGAGGCTAAGAACTGCATAAGAGATGCCGCTTACGGTGGTGGGTACTTTCTGACAAGTAGCAACTGTATATATCGTGGAGTACCTATTGAAAATACGCTTGCACTCGTTAAAACGGGTTTAAAGTACGGCCGTTACAAGCCGCAATAGTTAATGTTCTCCAGAAGTCTCGGAAGCTCTCTTATACTATCTATCACGTATTTTGCCCCATTCTCTACTAAAACTTCTTTAGTTGCAACGCCAGATTTAATACCAACGGGTATAACTCCGGCTTTTAATGCCGCCTTAACATCTATCACGCTATCTCCAACCATCATAACTTCCCCTTCCCTCAAACTGAGCTTTAAAAGTGCATATTTAATCGGCTCGGGGTTTGGCTTCATAGCTTCAACATGGTCTCTTGTAACAATTAACTCGAAGAGTTTTCCAATCTTGAGTTTTGAAAGTGTAAGCTCAGTAGCTTTAAAACAGTTATTAGTCACTATTGTTAGCTTCAGATTCATAGACTTCAGTTCCATCAGCGCTTCATACGCTCCATCTAGAAGCTCTGGGTTTGAGGCGGCTTCAAGCTCGTACTTTTCAGCTATTTTGAAGCTGAAGCTTAATATATGCCTATATATGTTGCTCTCCCCTAGACTCTTCATATAGTTCCTCACATTCTCAAGATTCTCATAAAGGCTTAGTTTCGGATCTAACACGTAGTCTGGCACTCCTTTAAGTCTAAGCATATCGAAAACCTCGGCCTTAGCATCCATATACCTATACTTCAGCCTAACTATCGTTCCATCAAGGTCTAAGAAGACCGCTTTAACGGTCAATGCGATACCGTATCAATAATACTCTTAAATTCATCTTTAAGGATTTCTCTAATAGAGTTGTATAAGCGTCGGAAAAAGGTCATGGGTGAAGTCTACGGGGGGCTTTTCCCGAGCATTCTGATTGGAAAATTTAAAAGTATCGAAGTAGTGGGTGATATAGCCATAATTAAAATTCCAAGAGAGTTTGAACAGTACAGGTTTAAAATAGGCGAAGAGGTTCTAAAACGTATGTCCTCCATTAAAACAGTCCTCAGACAGCTCTCACCGACATCTGGATCTTATAGGGTTAGGGGTTTCGAGTGGCTTGCAGGCGAGTATAAGACTGTGACTGTTCATAAGGAACATGGCTGTATTTTTAAAGTCGATCTTTCTAAAGTCTACTTTTCACCTAGGCTTCTCTTTGAAAGGCTTAGAATAGCTCAGCTCACCAAACCTGGAGATGTAGTTGTTAATATGTTCGCTGGTGTTGGATGCTTCTCCATAATCGTAGCTAAACTTAAGCCCGTTTTAAAGGTTTACTCGATAGATGTGAATCCCTACGCATATGAGCTTATGGTTGAAAACATTAAACTGAATAGAGTTGAAGACGTAGTTGAACCTATTCTAGGGGACTCTAGAAATGTCGTCGAGGAGAAGCTTGTAGGCTTAGCAGATAGAGTTTTAATGCCTCTACCTGAGCTTGCATACAGCTATCTGCCTTCAGCCATCTCATGTTTGAAAGGCCGTAAAGGATGGATACACTACTACGACTTCGTTAAAGCCGCACCCGGCGAAGACCCCGTTGAAAAGCTTTTAAAGAAAGTCTCCGGAATGCTTAATTCTCTGACTTCAAATTGGAGTATAGGAAGCTCTAGAATCGTGAGAACTATAGCATCTAGGACTTATCAAGTCGTATTGGACATCTATGTTGGTTGAATGCTTAGATTTAAAAGATCGTTTTCGTCAAATTTCTAGAGGAGGTTGAGGTTATGACTGTTGAAAGGAAGTGTTCAAACTGCACCTACGTAAAATCTAAGAAAGGCACATTTTACTGTAGTCTCCTCAAGCAGAAAGTCTCCCCAGACTATAAGTGTGGGAAGTTCAAACCTAAAGAGGGCTAGAGCACCAAGTTAATGGCTTTGAATGCTCGTTGAACGCTTGCTTAACATCTATTCTTCTTTCAAATATTTAAAATTCCAAAGCATGTGGAAACTTTAAATATACGGCTAACCATCTATCGTTAAGATGTCTTTAAAGCTTAAGGAGAAGATCCTAGACCTTTTAGAAAGAGATAGGGAGTTCCGCTATGCTGTAGCTGGCTTAATAGGGTTGGATGAGATACTTAAGCGTCTAGATCAACACGATAGGAAGTTCAATGAAATACTCGCTGTTCTGAAGGAGCATACAGCTAGACTAGACGAGCATGATAGGAAATTCAATGAGATCGTAGCTAGACTGGACGGGCACGACAAGAAGTTTAATGAAATACTATCTAGACTAGACGAGCATGATAGGAAATTCAACTCAATTATCGCTGAGATCAGAGATATTAGGAAGGAACTTGTTGACGTCAAGTCTTACATAGAAAGGCTCTCCCTGACCCTTGGAGAAGAGGCCTGGGAGGTTATAACCGGTAGACTCAGAAGAATGGGCGTAGATGTTAAACTTACGAGGCTAATACTTCCGGAATTGGGGATCAACGTCTATGGAGCAGTGGATGATCTGTGTGTGGTAGGTGAAGCCTCTACGAGAGCTGGGGTTGGGGTAGTAAGATCCGTGGACGAAAAGCTTACCGAGCTTAGGAGGAGATATCCAGAGTACTTAAAGAGAAGGGTTTTGAAGGTCGTTTACACGATGTGGGCTACAGAGGACGCCGTCGAGGAGGCCAAGAAGAGGAATATTTGGCTTTTGAAGGCATTAGAAGATTTAACGCCGCCGAACATTTAACCTTTCATCGTTTTACAGTTTATCGCCGTTTTTCTAATGGGTTTAACGTCTTCCTTTCAAATTCAACCCTATTATATGTTTAGTATTTTCATGGCGATTTTTGCCGCTCTTTCTCCAACGATCGCCTTTATTAGTTGAGCATCCTCCTTACCTAAACATTTTAACACTCTCACCAACACTAGGTATATTATAGCTCCGGTGATGACATAAAGTGGAAATAGTAGGTTGTTTTGCAGTGTTTGCTGTAACATCGATACGATTGCCGCCATGATTATTGAAGATATTAAGGCTTTCAAAGCTACGTTTCTATCTATATTCATTTTAACGATTTTAGACGTATAGTAGTA
>Ga0105159_1000173_pt1 | contig 18405 bp, 25 predicted proteins | sample LHCtaG_2_FD_89590 | JGI IMG/M metagenome (GOLD analysis project Ga0105159, IMG submission 89590) | Hot spring microbial communities from Little Hot Creek, USA to study Microbial Dark Matter (Phase II) - LHC4sed_replicate | ecosystem: Environmental > Aquatic > Thermal springs > Hot (42-90C) >...
CGCTCCGGCACTCCGTCGTTTTCCACGACAATGTATTTTAGGCCTTCAGTGTCGCCTAGCTGATCCAGCCACTTTAGGGCTTCACGGGCTTTCTGCAAGACTAGAAGCCTCTCCTGATAGCTTCGCACCACCTGTTCTATGGCTGTAAGTTCATGGAATGGGTTGGCGTCCAACACTATGCTCAGGTTGCCGACTGTGATTTCACCTAGGCTTTCAGCGGCGGTCTTCTTCCCAGCCAGCTTCATGACCACTTCACGGATTTTCTTTGATTTTTCAGCTAAGGCCCTAATCTCGTCTAGGCGACGGAGATATTCGCCTAAAGTGCTTTTTGTTTCGGCTATTTGCTTCTCCAGGGTTTCGGCTATGTCTTCAGCCGAAGCATACTCCTTTAACTCTACCACCATGCTTTTTACACCTCCAACATCAAGGAAACAATAGAGGGAATTTAGGCGGAAACTACAACCCTACCCCCAATCTCAACATCAAGCGTTTTAGCTGCTTGGCGCTACCTCTGTTCTTAAGAAGGCGTTTCCTTTAGAGCTAACTAGTTTGACTTCGTAGTTGTTGCCGTTCTGCCATGAGTATTGTATTGCTAAGTATTTCACTTCGTTTGCGCCAACAGTAAGCGGCAAGTTCGAAACTGTTTGTTTCTGTCCGTTGACCCAAGCTTCACTAATTGTCACAGGAGTTGTTCCCGTGTTTCTGATGGTTACGTTAATATATTTTGTGCCTCCTGAAGCTATAAAATCCAAATCTGTTATTTGTGCTTGTTCTGTTGCTGTGAATGTGAAGGTTAGGGCTCCCATCCATGCGGCTACGGCGATGCTGACGGCGACTGTTACGGCGATGAGGATAATGGATGCTACTACGGGGCTTAGGGCTTTCCTACTCTTCAGTATTTTCATTTTCTTTCATATCCCTCCTTTTTGGTTATCGTGTATGTTAGGGGAGGCTAAGAAGTTAAATCTTACGACTTAATACACCATATTAACTATTTGTAAAACAAAACAACAAAACACCACCATCCAAAAACCATAGAGGCCTAGCCCCTATTGGCGTTCGCCACAACCAAAAATTAATAAAAAACTAGAGAGGGGTATCCAATTTTGAAGGCCCACACTAAAAACAAAATTGACAAAGGCCGAATCAGAACTCATAAGATTCGAAATCCTACCATACAATTATGAAGTGGCAAAAACAGCGGCAGAAATAGACGCTCAACTAGCCCGAAACGGACAAATCATAAGCTTCTCGGACACCATCATAGCGGCAACAGCAATACATCACAAACTAACACTTGTAACCCGAAACACGGAACACTTCTCCAGAATAACAAACCTTCAAATCGAAACCTATTAGAGCCGTTATGTCTTCCAAGCATCTTTAAAGCTGACGACTGAAGTTTAATGCGCATATGCGCCTATTCGCCTATTTCTCTAGTTTTTCAAAGAACTCCAACAGAAGCTTCGCAACCTTCTCGCCCAGCTCAGTCTTCTCATACTTCCTCTTCAAAGGGTCAATGCGTTCACTCTTCGCCAAGCCAAGCTCCTCAATCTCAATCATCCTAGCCCTAAAAGTGCCATCACTCAAAGTCAAACCATTCTGCCGCATAAACTCCTTAGCTTCCTTCCACTTCCCCCGCCCCATATAAAGCAGGAAAAGACAGTCAATAGCATGATCCTTCTCCAACATAGCCTTAACAGCCGAAAGCCTAGGATCCGTCAATATCCGCCGAATCTTCTCCTCTTCTCCACTCCTAACCATACACATCCAACCTTCCACTCACGCATTCTGTTATAGGATATTTTGCTTAAAAGATTTAACCTATATTACGATTCATGACTTATTATTGCGGAACATAGATTAAATATTCCGAATCATTCCATCCCCTGAAAGAACTCTCACCCGCAAGCCAAGCTAGGATATAAGGGGCCAAAACGTCAAAGCGAAAATAATGGTTACTAAAGCGCCCACAATGTCCAAAAGCAAGCCAGCCCTCACCATCTCTCTCACTTTCACTTTTCCAGTGCTATACGCAATTGCGTTGGGCGGTGTACCCACAGGCAACATGAAGTCAAGGCTGCAACACACTGCTACTAAAATAGCTGAAACTACTGGGCTTATCCCAGCAGCTAGGCTCACGGATATGGCTATGGGAACGAAAACGTTGGCACTGGCGGTGTTACTGGCAACCATAGTGAGAAGCAATGCAGAAAAACCCAAAACCAAAAACAAAACCGCTGATGAACCTCCGCCGACGGCTACAGCCAAGCCTTTGCCAACCCAATCCGTCAGCCCCGAAGCTTCCATAGCTGCACCCAAGCTTAAACCACCTCCAAAAAGCAGGACAGTGTTCCAGTCCACTTTAGGTATGTCATGCTGGTTTAGAGCCCCGGTGAGGAAAAGAATAATTGTTACAAGCAAAGCCACTAAACCAGAAGAAAACCCGTGCCCACTCCACCCCAAAGTGGCTGCTAAAGGCTCAGGTAGGCTGCTCGTAATCCATAAAACCGCAGCTAAAACGAAAACAGACAAAGTAAGCTTCTGCTTAACGTTCAACGCAGCCGTCTTCTTTTCTGGTTTTTGAACACTGGTCGCTTCCACGGGAAACAGCCTAAAAAGAAGAACCCAGATCAAAAGAACAAAAGTAACTGTTATAGGAAGCCCGTACAACATCCAGCTCAGAAAAGTCACATTGTATCCAACTAACTCTTGAAGCATCCCAGCGGCCACCATGTTGGGCGGCGTACCTATGAGAGTGGCGATTCCACCAACGCTGGCGGAATAAGCTATGCCCAGAACCGTCACCTTATAGAAATTTTCCTTGTCTTTCTCTTTTTCGTGTTTAACTGTCAAGCCTAGGGCTAATGTTACCATTAAGGCAGCCGTTGCAGTGTTACTCAACCACATTGAAAGAAAAGCCGTAGTAAACATTAAACCTAAAACCAGCTTTTTAGCGTCTCCTCCCATACGCATAACTATCCTGTAGGCTAGGGCTTCATCCAAATCCTGTTTCTCAAAAGCTAACGCCAAGAAAAAGCTACCTAATATAAGGGCAACAGTTGGAGAAAAGAACGGCGTCAAAGCCTTTTCAAAAGTTTGAACACCTAAAAGGGGCTGTGCAACAGCAATTATCAGCCCCGTTATACCCATTGGAAGAAGCTCCGTAATCCAAAGCCCAGAGGCAAAAACCAAAAGGGCGAATGTAACCCGCATCTTCTCTTCGAGGGGCGAAGCCAAAAAATATGCTATTAAGACCGAAGCAACAACAGCTAATAGCTTAACTGCCTTTTTAAAATCCATCAAAACTTCCCTAACCGCACCTAAAACTCACGAATTGAAACGATTTCACAGTTTTCCGCACATACAAACTCCTTTAAAAGCTTCTCAAATTGGAATTTATCCTCAATATCCACCGTTACATGCAACACACAAATGGAAGGATAACGTTTTTCAACAGCCTTTAGAAAGGGTGGAACAACTATTGAAGCAGTAAAATCCGCCCTCAACTTGGTTTCTCTCAACTTCCTCCCAAGCTTTAAGACAATGTTTTGTTCTATGACATCTCCCCGAATAATAACTTCCAACGTTTTAAGCTTACCCAACCAGACACCAGCAATGAAAACCACAAGTTTCCACGAAAATAAGACTTTTGGCTCTACAAGCAGCAACCTTTTAAGTTTTTAAGAGAAAATATGCGTCATGAACGTTTCAGGCGTGTATTGTAATATGCCTCTTGCTTGATAGGCGAACCCCCGAGCCACGAGAACTTTAACAATTTTTTCTGGGCATAGACGCTGCTTTATTAGGAGTTCTAGGGCATGGGTGTAGTTGCGGTTAAGCTCTCTGACGGCTAAAACCTGCTGCTTGCGGGATAACACATAGTCCTTACACTCCACAAGGTAAGCCAAAGTCATGTCGGGTTTAACAGCCAAAACGTCGCAGTGATTCTGCCTAGTGAAAACTATAAAGCCCTTTTTCTTAAAAGCCTCTGAAACAGCGTCTTCAAGGATTGCCCCGCTCATTCCAAGCCCGTTCTAAATGCACTTCAAACGCCTATTAAGTGTTTTTCGGTTTCTGTTTCTAGGAAAGTTTAAATAAAAAGTGGTTTACTTCTAGTTTGCTAAAAGGATATGGAAGGCACAGAATGTCAAGGGAATTCCGCCACATACTGAGAATTACGGACACAGATGTAGACGGCACTCTGAAAGCGCCATACGCGTTAAGAAAAATCAAGGGAATAAGCCTAAACTTGGCGAATGCTATACTGAAGAAGGCTGGAATAGACCCTGACATGAGAGCGGGCTTCTTAACAGAGGCGGAAGTGGAAAAAATAGAGGATATAATCAAAGACCCCGTGAGGTATGGTTTGCCAAACTGGCTTCTGAATAGGCGGAAGGATTTGGAAACGGGAAAGGACATGCACCTAATAAGCGCAGACCTTATCCTTAGAACGAAAATGGATATAGAAATGATGAAGGAGATAAAATCTTGGCGTGGATATAGACACGCCTATGGGCTAAAAGTTAGAGGACAGAGAACTAGAACAACCGGGAGAACAGGCAAAGCCGTGGGAGTTAAAAAGAAGGCAGCGGCAAAGGCTGGAGGCGGCGGTGGATAACCTTGGGCGACCCTAAAAAACAGAAAAAGAAGTATGAAACTCCACGTTTTCCATGGCGTACAGACATACTGCAAGAAGAGCTTAAACTTTTGGGACAATACGGGTTAAGAAACAAGCGGGAGTTGTGGCGCCACAAAACCATGCTTTCAAAGTTTAGAGGCATAGCCCGCTCGTTGATAGGCAAACCGCCTGAAGAAAGAGGAAAAATGGAAGAGGAACTCTTATCCCGCCTGAAAAAGCTTGGCATAATCCACGAAACAGCAGTTTTAGACGACGTTTTAGACCTAACTGTCGAAGATATTCTCGAGCGAAGGCTCCAAACAATAGTCTTCCGAAAAGGACTAGCCAAGTCCATCCACCAAGCCCGTCAGCTTATAACCCATGGGCACATAGCCATAGGAAAACAGCGGGTGACGGTGCCAAGCTATTTGGTTGCAAGGGAGGAAGAGGAGCAAATAGCCTACGCTCCGGATAGCCCCCTCGCAAGTCCAAGCCATCCACTACGCCAAGTCATCGCTGTTGCAGCCACAAAGGGAAAGGAAACTGAAAAGACAGGAGGCGAAGAGTAATGAGCAGCAGCGGTGGCGGCGGAGCAGCATCCACAGCTAAGAAAGCCGAAAAATGGGGCGTAGTCCACATCTACAGCTCCTACAACAACACCATAGTGCACATAACAGACCTTTCAGGAGCCGAAACCATAGCCCGCACTTCTGGCGGAATGTTTGTAAAAGCCGACAGGTTGGAGTCATCGCCCTACGCAGCCATGCGGGCAGCCTCAGCAGCGGCGGAAATAGCCAAAGACAAGGGAATAACAGCCATCCACATAAAAGTAAGGGCCCCCGGCGGCCCAGGTCCGAGAACCCCAGGACCCGGTGCTCAAGCAGCCATAAGAGCCTTGGCTAGGGCTGGCTTCCGCATAGGCAGAATAGAAGAGGTTACGCCTATCCCGCATGATGGCACGAGAAGACCTGGTGGCAGAAGAGGAAGGAGAGTCTAAACTACTTCGTTTATTTCACCAAGCATAGAAAAATTGAAATAATGCACCAATATTCTATTCAACGGCATTTACGGTTAAACCGTACCGTATGGAGCGATGATTAGTGGAAATAAAAGTACTGGAAAAAGATGATAGGAGCATGCGCATGCTCATAAGGGGAGTGGACACCCCGTTCATTAACGCTTTGAGAAGAAATGTTTTGGCGGAAGTTCCATGCATGGCGATAGACGACGTGGTAATAATTGAAAACTCTTCTGTGCTTCACGACGAGATTATAGCCCACAGGCTTGGGCTTATACCACTAAAAACAGACCTTGACAGTTACAACCTTCCAGAAGAATGCACATGCAAAAGCGAGTTTGGATGCAACCTTTGCAGGGTTATCCTAACATTAGACCGCGAAGCAAAAGAGGGAACGGTAACCGTCTATTCCGGCGAGCTTGTTTCGGAAAACCCAAACATAGTGCCCGTCAGCGACAAAATTCCCATAGTCAAACTTGTAAAGGGGCAGAAGTTGAGGCTTGAAGCCTACGCGAGGCTTGGAAAGGGCAAAAACCACGCCAAATGGCAGCCAGTCTCCACATGCTCATACAAGTATCTGCCAAAAATAAAGATAGACGACAAAAACTGCGATGCTTGCGGAAAATGTGTGGAAATGTGTCCCAGAAAAGTGCTGGCAAAATCCGAAGGCAGAGTGGAGATCCGCGATTTGCTGGCGTGCACCTTATGCCAAGACTGCGTGGAAGCCTGCCCAAAACAGCCACCAGCAATAGCGGTGGAATGGGAGAAAAACGCCTTCATATTCAGCCTAGAATCCACGGGAGCCCTTTCTCCGGAAAGAATAATGATGGAAGCCATAAAAATTCTGGAAAAACAGCTGAAGGAGTTTGCATCTCAAATTGAGGTGTTAAAGGCTTGAAAAAGGTTGAGGCAACAAACCCAGAACTTATAAACCTTATACGCTTTCTGAAAAAGCAAAGCAGAGAGCAAAAGGCTGATATATGGAAGGCCCTAGCTGAACGTCTAGCAGCATCAAGAAGAAAACGTGTCGCTGTGAACATAAGCCGCATAAACAGATACACGCATAAAAATGAAACCGTGGCTGTTCCTGGAAAAGTTTTAGGAGCCGGCGAATTAGACCACCCCGTGACAGTTGCAGCCTTCGCCTTTTCAGAAACCGCTAAACAAAAGATAAGAAAGGCTAGGGGCAAATGTCTATCCCTAATGGAACTTGTTAAGAAAAATCCGAAAGGCTCAAAGGTTAAAATTATAGGGTGAATTCAAATGGAATTGGAAGGTTTTAAAGTTATAAATGCGGATGGGCTTATCCTGGGGAGAATGGCGAGCATAATTGCTAAACGCTTACTAAAGGGCGAAAAAATAGCGGTTGTAAACGCTGAAAAAGCCGTAATTTCTGGCAAAAGGAAAAGCAAAATTGCAGAAGCGAAAGAGTTTCTTGAAGTCGGCCACCCTGGAAAGGGCCCATTCCATTATAGGAGACCGGATAGGATTCTGCGGAGAACAATTAGGGGCATGCTTCCCTACAAGCAGCCGAAGGGCAAGCAAGCCTACAAAAGATTAAGGGTTTTCATCGGTGTTCCAGACGAGTTTAAAAGCGTGGAGATGGAAACTATAGAAGAGGCAAAGGCTGAGAAGTTAACATGTCCCTACTTTACCCTCGGAGAGTTTGCAAAAGAAATAGGTTGGAGTGGAGAGTAAAATGCCAACGGCGAAAAAGGTTTTAGTTGTCAGCGGGAAAAGGAAAACCGCCATAGCAAGGGCCGTCGTAAAACCTGGAATAGGCAGAATAAGGATTAACATGACGCCCATAGAAATTTACCAGCCGGAAGTAGCCCGCCAAAAAATAATGGAGCCGCTTATACAAGCCGGCGACGAAGTTTGGAAACAGCTGGACATAGACATAAAAGTTTCAGGAGGAGGCTACATGGGACAAGCGGAAGCGGCAAGAATGGCCATTGCAAACGCCCTGTTAAAGTGGACAAAGAGCACACAATTGCGTACAGCCTTCATCGAATATGACAGAACAATGGTTGCCGGAGACCCGAGAAGAAAGGAGCCTAAAAAGTTTGGAGGGCCTGGGGCAAGAGCAAGAGACCAGAAAAGTTATAGGTAAAGAGGAGAGCGGAAAGGGCATGATTATACCTGTAAGATGTTTCACTTGTGGCAAATTGATTGGTGACAAGTGGGAAGAATTCGCGAGAAGAGTGAAAACCGGGGAAGATGCTGGCGAAGTTTTAGACAGTTTGGGAATCAAAAGGTACTGTTGCAGACGCATGCTTCTTTCACATGTCGAAATAATAGACGAGGTTTTACGCTTCTATGAAGAAGCGGAAAAAAGAAGAGAGGCCAGAAGCTACTATTACCAGCAGTAGACATGGAGAAGCCCAGACATGTCCACCGTTATTGAAGATGTAATTGCAAGAAAGGTTTTCAACAGCCGTGGAGAAGAAACAATAGAAGTCGACGTCATAACAAATTCGGGTTTTGGAAGAGCCTCCGCCCCGGCTGGAGAAAGCCGTGGAAAAGCCGAAGTAACCTATTATCCACATGGTGGGGTGGACGAAGCGGTTAGGAAGGTTGAAGAGCTTATTGCCCCGGAGCTTGTGGGGTTAAACGCTGACTTCCAGGAGGAGATAGACAAAACCCTCCATGAAATAGACAATACAAAGGATTTCAGAATAATAGGGGGAAACACAGCCTTCGCGGTTTCCTTGGCAAACGCTGAGGCTGCAGCAAACTCTTACGGTTTGCCCCTCTTCCAGTATTTGGGCGGTTATTCAGCCCGCGAGCTTCCATACCCGCTCGGAAACGTTATAAGCGGTGGAAGACACACCAGCGGCAAGTCTCCAGACATTCAAGAGTTTTTGGTGCTGCCGCGCGGAGCAGAATCCTTTTCAGAGGCCGCAAGAGCAAACGTCAAAGTCCATAGGAAAGTTGGAGAAATTTTGAAAAAAAAGGATAAGCTTTTCAACAATGGAAGAAGCGATGAAGGCGCGTGGACAGCCAACATCACAAACCTTGAGGCGCTAGAAGTTCTGGCTAAGGCATGCGAGGAAGTCAGCAACGAAGTTAACTTCAACTGTAGTCCGGGCATCGATGTTGCCGCATCCACCATCTGGAACAGTAAAAACAAAAAATACGTGTACCAAAGAGAAGGAAAAGAGCTAGACCCTGGAGAGCAATTAGAGTTTATCCGGCAGCTTGTCGAGAAATACCATTTGACCTATGTGGAAGACCCGTTCCATGAAGAAGACTATGAAAGCTTCGCAGAACTAACAAGGAAATTAAATAACTGCCTAATCTGTGGAGACGACCTCTTCGCCACAAACAATGAAAGGCTAATTCATGGAATCAGAATACACGCGGCCAACGCCATCATAATAAAGGTGAACCAGGTGGGCACTTTAACAGATGCTTTAGAAACCATTGAAACAGCAAAAAGAGCCGGCTACATCCCGGTCGTGTCTCACCGTTCAGGAGACACATGTGACTGGCATATAGCCCATTTGGCTGTAGCCTTCAAATGTCCAATTATAAAGACTGGTGTGGTGGAAGGGGCGAGAATAGCCAAAATAAACGAGTTGATAAGGGTGGAGGAGTTTTTGGGAGACAGAGCTAAAATGGCTGAAATTCAAATTTTGTAAATTGGAGGATGGAAAGTTGGCGGATAAAGAAGAGGCAAAAAAGGAAGGTTTTGAGGAAGAAACAAGCGTCGGTGCCGAAGAGGAGCTTTTGCTGCCGCGGGACACAATGTTATCGGCGGGAATACATATCGGAACAAGAATGAAAACCAAGGACATGGAGCAATTCATATACCGCGTCAGACCAGACGGACTATTTGTTTTAGACGTTAAAAAAACGGATGAACGCATAAGGGTTGCAGCCAAATTCCTTGCACGATTTGAACCTTCCCGCATAGCTGCAGCCGCAGCAAGACTTTACGCCCATGAACCAGTTAGAAAATTCTGCAAGGTAACAGGTGCAACCCCCGTGGTTGGGCGCTTCATTCCGGGTTTATTGTCTAATCCGCTTTATCCAAACCGTATAGAACCAAACGTTTTGATAGTTCCCGATCCTAGAGCGGACGCTCAAGCTGTTAAGGAGGCAGCATCCGTGGGCATCCCGGTGGTGGCTTTGTGCAGCACGGACAACGACTTTTCAGGAGTCGACCTAGTAATCCCAACCAACAACAAGGGGAGAAGGGCTCTAGCAGTCATTTACTGGCTTCTTGCGAGACAAATCCTCAGAGAAAGAGGTGAACTGCCGCCTGACAAAGATTTGCCACTGACCATTGAGGATTTTGAGGCTAAAATCTCTAAGGAGGAAGAGGAAGGCTAGGAGATGGCGAAGGTTCGGCATCCATGCCAAGCTGGAGCCTTCTACGCTGGAACAGCCGAATCTTTGAAAAAACAGATTGAAAAGTGTTTTCTCCACCAGCTTGGACCTGGAAAAATTCCGAAAGTTGCCGTGGATGGCCCTAGACGTATAGTGGGTTTGGTTTGCCCACATGCCGGTTACATGTATTCTGGACCGGTTGCAGCCCACGCCTATTACAGTTTGGCTTCGGATGGGAAGCCGGATGTTGTGGTTCTTTTCGGTCCCAACCATACTGGTTATGGCAGCGCCTTAGCCATCATGAATGATGGTGTTTGGCGTACACCCCTTGGCGATGTTGAGGTTGATGGAGATACAGCCAACCAGATTGTGAAGGGGTCGCGGATTGTTGATGTTGATGATGTTGCCCATCGTTATGAGCATTCGATTGAGGTTCAGCTTCCATTTCTTCAGTATATTTTCGGTTCAGAGTTTAGAATTGTGCCCGTCTGTTTTTTGATGCAAGATTTGCACTCATCCATGGAAGTTGGGCATGCAGTGGCTAAGGTTTTGGCTGGAAAAAACGCCGTGATAATAGCCTCTTCAGACATGACCCACTACGAGCCTCACAAAGTGGCGGAGAGGAAGGACCGTTTGGCCCTTCAAGCCGTAGAAGAAATGGATGAAGCGAAGTTTTATTCGACCATCGAAGAGCATCGAATCTCCGCATGCGGCTACGGCCCAATAGTTGCCCTAATCACGGCTGCAAAGGCTTTAGGGGCTAAAGAGGCAAAATTATTATGCTACAAAACCAGTGGAGATGTTAGCGGCGACTACTCAGCCGTTGTTGGGTACGCCGCCGTGGAATTCACAAAATAGTGGTTTAGAATGGGGGCAGTTGTCGCCTCAGCTCCCGCAAAGGTGATACTATTCGGAGAACACTTCGTCGTCTACGGCGAACCCGCTATCGTCCTAGCCATAGACAAAAGAGCCTATGCAAAAGTGGAACGCCGGCCGGACAAGAGGCTGTTTATGCGGTCCCAAAACCTCAACATTTCAGCTTTCTTCGAAAACGGCAACATGAAAGTTGAAGAAGGAAACCCAAAAGAGGCAAGGATAAAACTTGAACCGTTAAAATGCGCCGTGGAAAAAGTCTTGGAAAAAGCTGGGGAAAGAGTTGGATTAAACGTGGAAGTTAATTCAACAGTTCCCGTCGCCGCCGGACTTGGCTCCTCAGCAGCCGTGGCCTCCGCAGTGGCAGCGGCGGTAGGCGCACTTTTAAACGTTAAAATGTCGAAGGAAGATGTTTTCCGCATAGCCTTTGAAGCGGAGAAAATCATGCATGGAACCCCGTCGGGAGTTGACCCCGCAATATCAACTTTCGGCGGAACAATGCTCTTCCAGTTGGACACGGGTTTTAAACCCCTCGAAGTTAAGGCTGAAGTTCCGCTTGTTATTGGCAATACTGGCGTTGAAAGATCAACCCGTATTCAAGTTGCCAAGGTACGCGCATTAAAAGAAAAATATCCACAGATTGTTGAGCCGATGATGCACACAGCCCGCGAAATAGTGCTAAGAGCAATAGAAGCCCTAAAAAGGGGTGATTTGGAAACCCTTGGGGAGCTGATGAACATAAATCACGCGCTACTATATGGCTTAGGAGTCTCAGACGAGTCGCTGGAGTGGCTTGTAAACGCCGCCCGTAAAGCTGGAGCATTAGGCGCCAAGTTAACTGGAGCCGGCGGCGGCGGATGTATGATAGCCCTTGCAAATAGGGATAAGCTTGAAACAGTTTTAGAAGCTGTTCAAAGGGCGGGAGCCAATGCGTTTATAGCTAGAAAAACGGATGAGGGGGTTAGAATTGAGCCAACCTAGACCAACCTTGTTAAAAATAGGCGGCTCGGTTATAACGGACAAAGCCAAAGAGCTTGGGGTACGCATGGACGTCATAAGCCGGTTAGCCGACGAAATAAGAGATGCAAATCCTAAAAATCTAATAATAGTGCATGGTGGAGGAAGCTTCGGCCACCCCATAGCACAGAAACATGCAATAAAAGATGGGTTTAAAGAGGAATCTCAAATAATAGGGTTCGCGGAAACCCACCATGTCATGACTGTGCTCAATGGGCTGTTTATGGACGCCTTAATATGGCGAGGCATCCCAGCCGTAAGCATTACGCCCTCCTCTTGCGTGATGACCAAAAACGGCCGAATAATGTGCTTTGAAGACTCGCCCCTAAAACAGCTTATGAAAATGGGGTTCATCCCAGTCCTCTACGGAGACGCTGTTTTCGACACGGAGCTAGGCTTCACAATACTCTCCGGAGACCAGATTGCCTCATTCCTAGCGGTGCGATTCAACGCGGAAAAAATATTGATAGGCGTTGATGTCGACGGCCTCTACGATGCGGACCCCAAAACGGACGCCGACGCAAAAATGTTTGAGCATTTAACGTTAGAAGAGCTTAGAAAAATTCAAGGACAGCTGGGCGGATCGAACGCTTGTGATGTTACCGGGGGGATGGCTAACAAAGTTGCAGAGCTTATATCCGCCGTGGAGCATGGAATTCCTGTTCTAATTGTTAATGCTTCTAAGCCTGGTTATGTTTACAAGGCCCTTAAAGGAGATAAAGTGAAAGGCACACTAATAGAGAAGGAATGATTGTTGGCTGAAAAAACACAGAAAAGAAAGGCAGACCACATAAGAATAGCCACAACCTGCAACGTTCAAGCAAGAAGAACCACTGCGGGGTTTGAGGACGTTAACTTTGTCCATAGGGCCTTACCAGAAATAGATAAGGAGAAAATTGACCCGTCGACAACGGTTTTTAACCATAGGTTTTCGGCACCGATAATGGTAAGCGCAATAACTGGCGGTACAAGCGAAGCGCGAAAGATTAACGCAACAATAGCCACTGTTGTTGAGGAACTTGGACTTGGAATGGGTGTGGGAAGCCAAAGAGCCGCACTGGAAGATGGACGCCTTGAAAAAACCTTTGCAGTGGTTAGGAAAAAGGCGCCTACAGCCTTTTTGGTGGCAAACATAGGTGGGGTTCAGCTTGTACGGGGATATGGCATAAAAGAGGTTAGAAAAGCCATAGAAATGATTGACGCAGATGCCATCGCAATACATTTGAACCCCCTTCAAGAGGCTGTTCAGCCGGAGGGCGAAACTAGCTTTAAAGGAGTTCTTGAAAGGATAGGGGAAATAGCCAAAGAACTGGACAAACCGGTAATCGTAAAGGAAACTGGAGCTGGAATAGCCTCTGAGGAAGCCAGAAAACTTGAGGCTGTTGGCGTGAAAGGTATAGATGTAAGCGGCGCTGGCGGCACAAGCTTCGCTGCGGTGGAGTTTTTCCGTGCAAAGGGCGGGAGAAATCTTCACCGTCGAAGGTTAGGCGACGTCTTCTGGGATTGGGGTATACCAACGGCAATAAGCATTGTTGAAGTTGCTCAAACAGTAAACATTCCAGTTATAGCGTCGGGCGGAATCCGCAGCGGATTAGACGCCGCCAAGGCGTTGGCCCTTGGAGCAAGCCTTGCAAGCATGGCACATCCAGTCTTACAAGCAGCCTTGGGAGGCGTTAAAAAAACGAGGAAAATGCTGCGTTTACTAATTGAAGAATTGAGAAACACCATGTTTCTTGTTGGAGCGGAAAACTCACAACAACTGCATAAAACGCCCCTTGTGATAACTGGAAAAACGGCTGAATGGCTGAGGCTAAGAGGCTTTGACGTCGAAGCCTACGCCAGAAGGAGCGGAGCTTAATTTGAACATTGAAAAATTGTTAAAAGAGAAAGCCCCCCTCATAAACAAAGCTATTGAAAAGTATATTCCAAGAATCTTCTCTAAAAAAGCCTTGATATTCAAACTTAATCCGCCAAGATACTCCTACAACATAGAAGCCATAAACAAGGCCGTGGCCGAACCCATATGGGAGTTCCTAGACAGAGGTGGAAAACGCTGGCGTCCAACCCTATTTCTCTTAATATGCGAGGCTTTAGGGAAAAATCCTGAAGACTTCGTAGACTATGCCATAATTCCCGAAGTAGTTCACAATGGAACTTTGATGATAGACGACATCGAGGACGCGTCTGAATACCGTAGAGGAAAGCCTTGCACCTACAAAATTTATGGGTTGGATGTGGCCATAAACGCCGGAAACTCCATGTATTATTTGCCACTCTTGCCCCTAATGGAAAACCGCGAGAAAATAGGCGCTGAAAAACTGGCGAAAATATATGAGATTTACGTGCAGGAGATGATAAGCCTAAGCCTAGGCCAAGCCACAGACATAGCATGGCACAAGGGCCTAGCCAATGCCGACGAAATAGATGAAAAGGATTATTTGCAAATGTGCGCTTATAAAACCGGAACACTGGCAAGAATGGCTGCGAAAATCGCTGCCGTGCTCGCCGACGCCGGCGATGAGCTTGTTGAAAAGCTTGGGCGTTTTGCCGAAAGCATAGGCGTAGCCTTCCAAATCCAAGACGACATTTTGGACCTTACGGGAGAAGAGTTTGCAATAAAGAAGGGTGGGCGTGGGCAAGATATAACAGAGGGAAAGCGCACGTTAATAGTGATTCACACTTTGAAAGTTGCAAACTCGGAAGATAGAAGGAGGCTTATTGAAATCCTTAAAATGCACACTTCCGACCAAAAGCTGAGAGATGAAGCCATAGCGATTATGCAAAAATACGGCTCAATAGAATATGCAAAAAATTTCGCAAGAAAAATTGTGAGGGAAAGCTGGAAGGATGTGGAGAGGCTTCTTCCAGAATCTGAAGCAAAGGAAAAGTTAAACGCCTTCGCCCAATTCCTTATTGAAAGAAAAATCTAAGCGAGAGCCCCAAGCTTGACAGAACCCGGAAAAGCTGAAGCTGAAATAGAAAGACTGATTCGCAAATTCGCCCTTCTAAACGCCGTTAAGCATAGTGGAAAAGCTCAAAATGGAGCTGTCATCGGGAAAGTTTTGGCTGAAAAACCGGAACTGCGGACAAAAGCCAAGGAAATAGCAGCTCTAGTGAATAAGATTGTGGAGGAGGTAAACAGTCTTCCTTTAAGCGAGCAAAAACGCATTGTTGAAGAAAATTGGCCGGAAGCCCTCGTAAAAGAAAGGGTTGAAGAAGAGAAAAAGCTTCCACCACTTCCTAACGCGGATAAATATTCTAAGATTGTGACCCGCTTTTCACCCAACCCCGACTGTGTCCTTCACCTGGGTTCAGCTAGAGCCATAATCCTATGCCATGAATACGCCCACATGTACCATGGGAAATTCATTTTACGTTTCGAGGACACAGATCCGAAATTGAAAAGGCCTGTTTTAGAGTTTTATGACCGCATTAGGGAAGACCTTGCTTGGCTTGGCTGCAAACCCGATGAGGAATATATTCAAAGCGACAGAATCCCCATTTACTATGAGTATGCGGAAAAACTGCTTAGGGATGGTAACGCATACGTCTGCACATGCCAACCTCAAGCCTTTAGAGAGAAAACGTTAGCTCAAAAGCCGTGTCCATGCCGCGAACTGCCGCCAGAAACTCACATGGAGAGATGGCAACATATGCTTGACGGCCAATACGGCGAAGGCGAGGCAGTGGTGCGCATAAAAACCGATTTAACCCATCCAAACCCAGCGGTCAGGGACTGGCCAGCCCTCCGTGTTATAGATACAGAAAAGTTTCCCCATCCAAGGGTTGGAAGCAAATACCGCGTCTGGCCCCTCTACAATTTTGCATGCGGCCTCGACGACCATTTAATGGGAGTCACCCACATCATTCGAGGCAAGGAACATTTAACAAACATGGTTCGCCAAGAATATATGTACCGCCACCTAGGCTGGACTTATCCAGAAGCTATACATTATGGCAGGCTAAAAATTGTGGGCGCCCACCTTAGCAAGTCTAAAATTGTCCAAGGAATAAGGGAAGGCCTATACAAGGGCTGGGACGACCCGAGGCTGGCAACCTTCATGGCTCTGAGAAGGCGGGGAATAACACCAGAAGCTATAAAGAGGCTTATTATTGACGTGGGGCCCAAAACCTCAGATGTGGTTTTAAGCTGGGAAAACCTTTACGCATACAACCGAAAAATGCTGGATCAGGAGGTAAACCGCTTCTTCTTCGTGCAAAACCCAATTCAGCTTACGGTGCGAGGAATCCCAAAAACTTTTAAAGCCAAGATTAGGCTGCATCCGGAGCACCCCGAAAGGGGCTTCAGAGAGTACGTTATAAAGCCTACAGAGCAAGGGGAGGCTCTATTCTGGATTTCAAAAAACGACTTGAAAACATTGAGCACTGGAAGAGTTGTTCGCCTCATGGAGCTTTTTAACATTAAAGTTGAAAAGGTTGAGGCTTATGCTGTGGAGGCATCTTTCCTAAGCGAGGCATATGAAGATGCAAAAAGAGCTGAAGCCCCGCTTATCCATTGGGTTTCCATAGGAGCTGACGTGCCATGTCAAGTTGTAATGCCGGACGCCACGACGGCTGAGGGGATAGCTGAAAACGCGTGTAAGGGCCTAAAACCCAACCAAATAGTGCAGTTTGAAAGGTTCGGCTTTGTGAGGATAGATAAGGTTGATGAGAAGATTTTAGCCTATTTCGCCCATAGGTAAGGAGGGAGGACTGCAATGCGTAAACAAGACAAAGTAATCCTTTGGCCAGCATACTTTGACTTGACGAAAACCAGAGGGGAGGGAAGGAAGGTGCCAAAGACTTTGGCTGTGCCATCACCTAAAATTTTAGAGCTGAAAGAGGCTGCTGAAAAATTAGGCTTGGAACACGAGTTGGTTTCAGACGCTGGCTATCCCAAAACGCCATGGATGAAAACAGGTATGCTTCTAATCGCAAAAAAAGAGCCTAAAAATCAGATTATCAAAAAAGTTGCCAAACAACTACAGAAAATCCGCAGTGCCGCTGCTCCAAAATAAGAGCTTTTCAGCTTGCCTCTTCTTCACCTATTAAAACAGCATTTATGACGCCGTTTTGGCCTGGACGCGAAGTAACACGAGCCAAACCGAGGCTGGTTTCTATTATGGCGCCTTTTGTTATCACGCCTCTCCGGTCATAGTCAACATTTGCTGGATTTTTAACAACCCGCAGTATTTCAGCTTTCTCTGTTTTTCCAGTCTTTAAGTCGGTTACGCAAGCGTATTTTTCGCTTAAAACCTTGATTTTTATGTTGCCGCCTCTTCCCTCCTCAATTTTTCTTTTGGGCTCCCCGATGATTGTTTCTACTGGAAATGAACCTTGCTCGAATTTCCGTTTACCCCTGTATGCACGTTTTTTGCCTCCTGTAGGCTTTCTTTTATGAAGGTCGCCGTGCCAAACGGACATTTCTATTCCTCTTTTAATTGCTTGTTAGGCTTGTTCACTATCACGCTATTTGGAATATAAACCTATCCGTGGCTGTGTGCTATAATCCAGCGTTTTCAGATTCTTCGGATACTTTATCTTTTTCCAGAATCTTCTTCAACTCTCTTTTCATTGTTGGAATGTCGTGGCTTAGGCCAAAGTAGTCTGCAAAGTAATCTGTGGTTCTTAAAAGTGCTGAACGCCCCTTTCTCTCTGAAGCGACAAGCCCCATTTCCTTAAGCAGTTTAATATGCCCGTAGGCATGATGCCCCCGCACTTCAACAACCCGCCTTTGAGAAACCGGCTGCCGGAGGGCAATGTAAGCCAAAGTTTTCAGAGGCCCCGTGGAAAGGAGTGGTCTTTTAACAAGCTTTCTCACATAGGGTGTGAATTCGGCTTTAAGCTGAAGAACATATCGCTCATCCTTCAACTCCAGAATTTCGAGAGCCGTGCTTCTGCTGGCATATTCCTGCATAAGCGCTTTCACAAGCTTTTTCGCCTTATTCTTAGACCGAGTCTTTAAAACCGAGCATATCTCTAAAAGAGTTAGAGGACGACCAGCAACATATAATGCGGCCTCAACTAAAGCAAGCTCGCCCGGTAACTTTTCCTGCTTGTCCTGTTGGAACTCGTCTGAATCATGAAGCGAGCTTTTCGCTTCCTGCAGCATCAACTCCTCCAACGGTTATGTATATTTCCTCCGTTTCCTCGTCTTGCCATAAGCTTACCCTTTCATTTTGGGCCAGAAAAAGTAGAAGAATAAAGGTGCGTATGGCTTCAAGCCTCGTCATACCCTTAATCAAAGTTGAGAATTCAATTATCCCCGCGCCCTTAACCATTTCAGAAAGCGACTTGTAGAGCCTATCCATTTGAAGCTCAATTTCCATCAAGTAATAGTCAATTTGCGGAAGAATCTCTGAAGGTGTTGGAAGAATAGGCTCCGGCAAAACCTTTTGTTTTTGAGAGAGCACTTCTCCCTTTAGAACATCGTCTAAAACTTCCAGAAGATGCCTTATAGTCGTGGATGTCAACTCATGTCTAAGGGGGAGAAACAGCGGGGGAGGAAGAAAATCTTGCAGGGGCTTGGGCGGAGGGAGAG
>Ga0105159_1000177_pt1 | contig 18275 bp, 18 predicted proteins | sample LHCtaG_2_FD_89590 | JGI IMG/M metagenome (GOLD analysis project Ga0105159, IMG submission 89590) | Hot spring microbial communities from Little Hot Creek, USA to study Microbial Dark Matter (Phase II) - LHC4sed_replicate | ecosystem: Environmental > Aquatic > Thermal springs > Hot (42-90C) >...
ACCACTACCACTAAAAACATTAGCCACCATATTCAGAGATGAAGATACAAACGAAATCACAGCAATAGAAATTCTTAAACCAGAAGATCTCCTAAACGAACTAAACCCATATCCCTAACACTCCCTACATCAGACTTGAACCCATTTAGGTATGAGTCTCTCCCGGCCCACCATTCTCTTTGAAGATCTCTCTTTCTGGAGGTAAAGTGAAGGATGAAATCTATGGCTTCAAGCCGGTCGTTAAGCGATATAGGAGCCATCAGCGGGCTGAAATTTGAGATTGCTACTGGATACATCATATCTTCATAAGCCACATAACCCTATTTGAACTTGCAGCAAAGGGTGCCAAATACACTTTTTCAGGAGCAATCCCGCTTGAAAGAGTATCCAGAGGGATCCGCGCCTTAGCATATGATGAAACAATAAAGACCATCGAAATATATGAAGGCGCCATTCTACATACAACCCTTAAACTCGGAAGGGTCCTTAACGACTTCATAGACTGTCTAGTCCTCTCATCTGCCATAAACCAATGCGATGCCATGATAACGGAAGATATGACATACATAATATTAAGGAGGATAAAATCTACCAGGAGATTGCCGTAGCGAGAAAACCGGGGTTTAAGATACAGAGATTGATAGATGTTCTTTAACGCTTTGAAAGTTTCACCCCGCTTCCCCAGCAAATCCCTTTCTAAGGTTTCAGCAGAGGCCTTGTTTTAATCTTGAGAATTAATAAATAAGCATAAACCTAACATATGCTTATAAAGCATAAAAGGGGTTCATAATTGGGTGGAATCGAGTTAAGGTTTCGCCAAGTCCATCTTGATTTTCACACAAGCGAACATATTGCTAATGTAGGGGCGGAATTTGATCCAGAAGAATTTGCCTCCACGCTTGAAAAAGCACATGTCAACTCAGTAACCTGCTTCGCTCGATGTCATCATGGTTGGATATATTTTGACACGAAGCTTTTCCCTGAAAGACGCCATCCAAACCTCGCTAGGAACCTTCTGAAAGAACAGATTGAGGCTTGCCACAGGAGGGATATTAGAGTGCCCATATACACTACGGTGCAATGGGATCATTACACCGCTAATGAGCATCCAGAATGGCTAGTGTTAGATGAGCGGGGATGCCCAACTGGTACAAAACTGTATGAACCGGGCTTTTATCGAGATTTATGTGTAAATTCACCGTATAGAGATTTTCTTAAAGCGCATGTTAAGGAAATATTGCAGACATTACCTACAGACGGATTATTCTTCGATATTGTTCGACCAGTAGACTGCTCATGTAAATACTGCAGGGCTGGAATGGAGGCGGAGGGTCTAGAGCCCTCAGACCCGCAGGCAAGATGGAAATACGCCGTGAAAACCATAAATAACTTTAAGATTGAAATGACCAACTTCGTCCGTCAATTTAACAAGGATTGCACCATCTTCTATAATTCCGGACATATCGGTCCAATGCAAAGAAGCACTGTGAACGCCTACACCCACTTTGAAATCGAATCGCTTCCCAGCGGAGGATGGGGATACATGCATTTCCCAATTTCTGTACGATACGCACGTAATTTAGGCGTTGACTGCTTAGGGATGACAGGTAAGTTTCATACTTCATGGGGAGACTTTCACTCATTCAAGAATAAGCGGGCTTTAGAGTTCGAGTGCTTCAGGATGCTAGCTTTAGCCGCAAAATGCTCCATAGGAGATCAGCTGCATCCATCCGGGAGGATTTGCCCAGTCACTTACAAACTCATTGGGGAAGTCTACTCTCAAGTTAAAGAGAAAGAACCCTGGTGTAAAAACGCGAGGTCTGTGAGCGAGATAGGCGTCTTGACGCCTGAAGAATTCATGGAGGGAGCCGGCCATATTCAATTGCCCCCAGCCATAATAGGCGTCACACGCATGCTGCAAGAAGGCTTTCATCAATTTGAAGTGATTGATTCTGTTTCCGATTTCTCAAGATTTAAGGTCCTAATATTGCCGGATAATATTCCTGTTTCGGAAGGTCTCGCTCATAAGATAGAGAGATTCATAGCCAGCGGCGGCTCAATCATAGCCTCCTACGAGTCAGGCTTAAATAATGCTAAAACCGACTTCGCTTTAAAAGAATTAGGAGTTAAATTAAAGGGTTATGCTCCATACAGCCCAGACTTCATAGTTCCCAGGGGCGAGGTCGGGAGGGGTCTTCCAGAAACTGAGCATGTAATGTATATGAGAGGATTGGAGGTGGAGCCTGAGCCGGGCAGCCAAGTCTTAGCTGACGTCGCTGTGCCATACTTTAATAGGACATATAAGCATTTTTGTTCGCATCGGCATACTCCATCATCAGGAAAAATAGGTTATCCGGGAATCATTCGGAATGAACGATCAATCTACTTTATTCACCCCATCTTCTCCCAATACCACAAAAACGCGCCATTATGGTGTAAAAAGCTATTTTTAAATGCCTTAGACATGCTGCTTCCGGAACCTTTAGTGCGCCTTGAAGCTCCATCAACAACTTTGGTAACTTTAAATGAGCAGCCCGCTGAGGACCGCTGGGTTATGCATCTACTACATTACATACCTGAACGGAGGGGTCAAGATTTCGATGTGATTGAGGATGCAATTCCCCTCTTCAATCTTAGGGTCTCAGTGAAAGTGCCTAGAAAGGTTGAAGAAGTGACCTGCGTCCCAGAGAAGACCCCATTAAATTTCGAGATAAAAGATGACCGCGTTGAATTCACATTACCAAAGCTGGAGGGGCACCAAATGGTAGCCTTAAGCTTTACATAAAAACGGCGGTTGATACTTTAAGAATAAATGCTGAAATGGCTTATCTCTCCATTTAAGGCTTAATTTGAAGAAGTAATTCGAAAACTGAGAGAAAAGCCTCCTATCACCGTAAGCGGGGTTCTCGCAGATTTCAGCGACGAGATGAGCGCGAACATTTTTATTTTCCTTTTTCCAAATAATTCCACTCGTATAGGACCCGAATTTACATTCGCATAGGCTCCTGTAATCTAGTAAGAAAACATTAAGTATGTGGTCATGTATCGCTGGGAGGTTATCATTTTGGGAAAATTTAAAGTTGTGATAACTGATTCAGATTACGGTTCTCATGAGATTGAGGAGGAGGTTTTGTCTAGCATAGGCGCTGATCTTGTTAAATTTCAATGTAAAACTGAGGATGACATTATTCGATGCTGCAGTGACGCTGATGGATTACTGAATCAATACGCTCCGATAACTAGAAGGGTTATTGAGAACCTTCAGAGAGCGAGGATAATTGTTCGATATGGGGTTGGAGTTGATAATATTGATATTAAAGCAGCCACGGAGAGGGGAATATTTGTCGCGAATGTCATATATGACATTACTGATGTTGCGGATCACACCCTTAGCCTGATTTTATCATTATCTAGGAAGATCATTTGGGCTGATCGAAATGTGAAGGAGAACGGATGGGATTGGAAATCTGTTCAGCCAATATCTAGGCTTAAAGATAAAACCGTTGGCATAATAGGCTTCGGCAGGATTGGAAGGAAGGTTGCGCAGAGGCTTAAAGGTTTTGAAGTTAAAATACTGTCCTACGACCCATATGTTCCGGAAGAGATATTTAAAGAATACGGTGTCGAGAAAGTTGACTTTGAAACCCTAATTAAGGAATCAGACATAATTACGGTTCACACGCCGCTCACCGATGAGACGAGACACATGATAGGTGAGAAGGAGCTTAGAAGCATGAAACATGATGCCATTCTAATTAATGTTTCTAGAGGCGGCATAATCGATGAGAAAGCGCTATATAAAGCCCTTAAGGAAAGGTGGATATCTGGAGCCGGCCTAGATGTTTTAGAGGTGGAGCCGCCGAGCAAAGATAATCCGCTGCTGAGGTTAGATAACGTGATAATCACGCCCCACATGGCTTGGTACTCAAACAAATCGCTGGATGAAATACGTAGAAAAGCCGCTGAAGAAGTTGCCAGAGCCTTAAGCGGTCAGATCCCAATGAACCTAGTCAATAGGGACGTGCTTAAGAAACTAAATCTTTAACAGGAAATCTCCTATGAACAAGACGGCATAAAAAGCATGAAAGGTTCCCTTTAAAAGAAAAATAAATCACGTAGCCTAGAATTGATGCGAAAAATACATGTAAATATCTGCGCAGCGGATAATTAAGCCCGGACAAGAATCATGGAAGGCTAAATGCTCCACAATGATATTAGCCGGAAAATGAGGATATACGCATGTTTTTCGAAGCGGAATTTTCTTCATGCAATATCTAAACAGATTACCTAAAGCAAACTAGAGTTAGCAGGCGGGTATCATTTAAATTTAGCGCTTTTTTCTCTTAGCAAGCAGAAGTATAAACTCTACAGCGGCGACCGTAGCTGCCACAAATGTTGCAGCCTGAAATGCCGATAGTTGATTTCTTAGACTTTCTGTTTCAGCCCTTAAGGATTCAGCGAGCTCCTTAACTTCCATCTCTAGCTCCTTCATAGCCTTCCATCTTTTTAAGCCATCGAAAAGCTGTTTGGCGTTGTATCGGAACATTTGCGTTAAATTCCCAGTTCCAGGGATTGCCCCGGGAAAGTTTGTTAATACAACATGCACCGCTCCAACCTCAGAAGCTATTGGAGCCCCAAATTCAGCGCTGACCTGAAGATTGTCAATTATTAATGCGGCGCTTTCATTACGTGCTTTATCAATAAGCTGTTTTATATCGCTGGCTGAGAGGGTTTCAGGCGGATTATATGTTGCGACAACTTTAAACCCAACCCATTCAACAAAGGTTTTTTGCCAATTCATGCATATTACGCTGAAATTCCCAACGCCTAAGGATTGAGCTTCACTTTTTATCTCTTCTGCTACAGCATCCACGGCGTTAAGCATACTCGATATTTTACCGCTGAAATCCTTTGAGAGCGCCCTGCTGAGGTTTCCGCCAATTATTCTTATGCAGCTTTTTGCACCTGCAGGCGTATTATATGTTCCGGGAACCTTAACCTCTATTAGATCTTCGTTTCCAGCAGCTTCAATCAAGTTTCTAAGCCAAGGTTTCTCTCCCGGTATGTCATGGTAGAATAGTATTTTTGCATTACTTAGGGCATATACGTCGCTTGGTTTCATATCGTAGTCGGCTGGGCAAAGGCTTGGATTCACAAGGACATGTACGTCCACATCTTCGCCGGCAATCTCCTTAATTATTGAACCTAGAACATTCGTTGTGCATACAACTATCGGTTTCTCCACTTCTTCAGCGGCTGCGGTCAGCCTAGCGTTTCCCTCAATTAATATGGCGCTTAAGATTAAGAGCGCCGCTAAAAATAGCGTTGCCCTATTAACCTTCATTTTTCCACCTCCTTCTTCTTTTAGGTGAAAATATGACTGAGAATGCGAATATTAGGGTTGAAATAAGGGCTATACATGAGCCTACTGGTATGTTTAAAAATAGAGATGTGAAGAATCCGGCTATACATGATGCAGCCCCGATGATTGGTGAAAGAAAAATGATTTTCCTCATATCATGTAAGTATTGTAGGGCTGATGATGATGGATTGAAGAGGAGCGCGTAAACAAGCAGTCCGCCGACGAGCTTCAACGATAAGGCCACAACTATGCCGGTTAGGAAAATCATGAAATATATGAATGGCTTAGTGTTTATTCCGTCGGCCTCAGCCATTTTCCTATCGAACATTATTGTGAAAAGTTCCTTCCAGAAGAGGTAGATTAGAGCTAGAGTTACAGAGCATAACGCTATCAAGTAAACTAGGTCTCTATTGGTTATGGAAACTATGCTTCCCCAAAGAACGCTTGCAACCTCGCTTGAAAGCCCAATCTGGGGTGAAAATGTTAAGAAGATGAAGGCTAAAGCCATGTTAAGCGAGAAGGCTATGCTTGTTATTGTATCAATAGGCAATCGGGCTTTATCAGCAGCCGGACCTATGAAGACAGCGGTGGCGGCTGAGAAAATTATGGCTGTTATTAGGGGGTCGATGGATAAAGCCACGCCTAAAGCTGCACCTGCGAAAGCGCTGTGCGACATTGAGTAGCCTATTGTTGAAAGCCTCATCTTCACAACGAAAACCCCTATTAAGCCGCCAAGCAATCCTATGAATATGCAGCCTAAAAGCGCCCTTTGAAAAACCGCATATTCAAGATAAATCATCCATTACGCCTCCGGAAATCTGAAAGATTCCATTTTTCAATTATCGCCAGCGCCTTTCTAGGTTCGCAATCAGCAATTATTCTACCGCTATTCATGACTATTGTTCTGCTGCATGAATCCACTATTTGATGCAGATCATGGGTGACTATTATCGTGGTTAAATTATTTTCACCGCTTATCTGAGCTATCAATTTAGAAATTTTATCGCGTGATTCGGGATCAAGATTGCTGAACGGCTCATCCAATAAAAGTATTTTCGGCTCCTTGGCTATGGCTCTGGCAATCATAACCTTTTGCTGCTGTCCACCGGAGAGCTTACCAATCGGCTTGTTGGCTAAATCCTCAATTTCTAAAAGTCTCATGGCTTCGATCGCTCTCTCTTTATCCTCCCTACTAGGTCTACCTATAACTCCAATATTACCATACCTGCCCATTAAAACAACATCTAGAGCCGTGTAGGGCTCTCCAGGGTCAACCATAAAGTCCTGCGGCACATAACCTATCTGGCACCTAACCTTCCTTCCATATCTTTTAACATCTAGGTTTAGAACCTGGATGCGCCCTTTAAATATTGGCAATAAACCATTTATTGTTTCAAGTAGGGTTGTTTTTCCAGCAGCATTGGGTCCTATAACATAAGCAAACTCGCCTCTCTCCAGGGTGAGATTAATATCCCTAATTGCAGGTCTCCTCTCACCTTCATACACCGTTGAAACATCTTTAAGCTCAATTATCGGCGTCATCCCGCTCATTCCGCTGATTTAAGTGCTTATCGCCCATGATGTTACTAAAAAATTATAATGTAACACGAACTTAAAAATTTAACCCCAAAGCGCGCTCTTTCTTATAGTTCTAGATATAAAACTAAGTAAGGAAAATGTTTTCTAAGCCACAGAGAGTGTCCAAAATTTTCCTGAATCTTCATCTGCTGTAGATAGTGATTGAACATTTCTAATAAAGACTAAGAAGGAAGAATGAACAAATACATAATTTTTGGATATGTCCCTTAAGCCGCATAAAATTTTAAAACTTGGAGGAATCCAACTTCAAGAATGGCTGCTAAAAGAAAAATTAAGTAAATTTCAGCTAAAACTTTATTTGTTAAGTTTCTTGCTAAAGTTACGTTTATGGCTTTGTATATGCCGTATGCCTCAACGATTCCATGCGGCAGGCTAATCAGCATAATTATCTCAACTAAATTAACCACGATGCGCCCATAAAGATGTAAGTAGACTCTCATAATGCTTATTACGAGAATTATTATTGTAAATATTACGGCGAAGATGCGTGGATGATCAAGCACAATATAATCCACCTTCCTTTTCGGAAGAAAGGCTGGGACAAACTCAGCGTAAAAGCTCATTCCAATAATTATAAGTGAAACCGCGATGATGTTATTAATGAAGATCATGAAGACGGCGAAGGGTGGATTTGCAAAAATATCCTTTATGTATCCTAAGAAAAGGGTATTTTCAAAGTAGGCTGAAGCCAGGAGGAAAACGAAGACGCAGCCTAGGATTATCGTTTTGCTTCTGTTATTCATCGGCTATTACCAGCTTTCATATTTTTAACGTATCTCTTTTATCTTTTGAGGTTAATTAAGAGTTTCCCGCGTACAGCCGTGAAGCTTTTCAATTGCGCCCATATGCAGCAGCCTTTAAGCATCATTGGAACCTTCCATCTCAATATTTATTAGTCTCAAAAATCTTTTTGATTTAATTATGATCTTAAGTTAAAATTAATCAATTTTTATGGGTGGTGTTCGAAAATGAAGTATCGTGTTTTAGGGAGAACCGGATTAATTGTCTCCGAGATAGGTCTTGGCGGGCATGAATATCGGCGTCCTCTCCCGACAACGCTTCTCAAATGGGGCGAAATAGACATGGAGAAGTTTATGGCAACGCAGCCGGTGAGGAATGAAATTTTTAGAAGGGCGATTGATCTTGGAATAAACTATTTTGATACAACATTCATTGAGGAGGCCATGTCGCTGGGAAACGCTTTAAAATCCCTTAGAATTGAAAGAGAAAGGATTCATATCGCCGCCATGATAATTTCTCCATTTAGGAAAATGGGGCAGAACCATAGATCAAGATGGGTAGACATTATTAAAGATGAGATTGAGAGAATCTTAGGAGCGTTACACACAAAATACATCGATGTTTTCAATCTAACCTTCCCTGAAGATGATTACTCAAGAGAAAAATTTGATGTCCTCATGAACATTTTTAAAGAGGCGAAGGAGGAAGGCAAAATAAGGTAGATAGGCTCCTCAAGCCATGAGCCATACTTTTTAGCCGAACTTATAAGGAAATACGACTGCTTCGACACTGTTATGGTTTTTTTGCAGGAAGCGAGACGTATTCTTTTCCCACTATGTAAGGCTATGGAAATAGGTTTGGTCATTATGAAGCCATTCTGCTGGCCCTACTATGGGATACCCTTCATGAGATTCGGGCCGGTTAAGGGGGAGGAGGAAAATCTGTATACACCGGCTCAACTATGCCTCCGATGGATTCTTAAGTCTCAGGAAGTTTCAACAGTCGTAACCCTCGGTAAACAATTTAAATGAATTGGAAGAGAACGTGGCTGCACTGTCGAAAGATGAAAAATAGATGAAAGAATATTAAACGAATATCTAAAAGTAGCCACTGGTCCAGAGGCAAAAGAAAAGCTCAAGAGAATGACAAGCGATCCAAATATTGACATAAAATTCTTCGCTGAAAGAGCATTATCTGAGTTAGAAGCAAACTAGCTTCCAGCGGAAGCTCAGCCAACAAAAAATGGAGAAATGCAATATTACATTATTATTCGCAGATTTAATCATAACAGCTGCGTCAACTTGCCTTTTTCTCTGCCCTGTGACTGCAATTATGTCTTCTTCAACCAGTGTGTCTTCAGCTAACGTTCTCTTCTTAACGATGTCTGATAGGATATTAGTGTTTTCGGGTTAACGTTCCTTAAAATTTAGGAATTCTCTTTCCTAAATTAATTGTCAGCATCCTCTGGAGATAATTTTATTAAAGGGTGGGGCATTCAAACATGGTTGCTTTGGAATCCGCTTTGAGGATCATAATATGCGTCAGATGGCTTTCTTTCTTTGCTCCATGCCAATGCTTTTCTCCAGCATGGATAATAATAAGCATTCCCGGCGTAACCTCGTACTGTGCAGATTCATTTGCCACCATCCCTATACCGTCTAAGATATATAATATTTGATCGCAATCATGGATATGCCACCTTGTTCTATGACCGCTCGGGAAATGAACTATAGAGACTATGAAATCCTTTGAGATCTCGGCGGTTATGAAATGCTGAACTTCCGCTCTTTCGCAAAACGCTCCTCCTTTCACATCCTCAACTGGCACGTCTGAACGTTTGAAAACCTTCAACCTCTCTTTCCTCCTAACATTTAGGATTCTACGGAAAACTTTTTAAGCCTTTCTTCTCATGCTAATAGGTTTTCTGAAGCTCTTCTTAAAAATTTGATATGCTACTCCTCAGGATAGCTTAAGGATCAAACATTTTTCCGCTCTTAAATGGATTTCTTGCCAAAACACGTTTAAATTTTTAATGAAAATTTTTCTTTCCGGTTTAGATGAAAAATTTAACTATAACTTGAAGCCTTAAATTAATTTTTGGTGTCCAAATGCAAGATAAATTGGGCGTTGTTCGTTTTAGCGTTTCACTTCCACCATCGCTCGTTGATGAATTTGACAGCGCCTGGAAAAGCATGAATTATGAGAACCGCTCTAAAGCCGTTCATGATGCCATGCGAACATTTATAAGCGAATTTAAATGGACACATGGCGAAAAGGAGCATGTGGCCGGAGCGATACTCCTCTTATATTATTTAGATAAGCCTAATCTCCTAAAAAGGATCATGGAAATCCAGCATAAATTTAGGGATATAATATCCTCAACGACGCATATACATCTAGAGGAGGATAAGTGCCTAGAAATAATCGCAGTCAACGGTGAGGCTGGCGAAATAAGAAATCTAGCGCAGGAGTTAATGGCTAGGAAGGGCGTTAAGCAGGTTAAAATTTCTGTAGTTGCACCTTAACAGGATATTCCCGCATCTTTTCCGATTTGAATGTGGAACGCTTAAATACGACTATTCGTAATTCTATTTGAGAAGAATCGTAAAAAGGAGGCGCAACTTTGTCAAAAATCTCCGATGTGGTTGAGGAGTATCTTGAGGTCATTTATAGGCTTCAGGAGCAGAGAGGTGTCGCTAAAACAAGCGATCTGGTTAGAATTTTAAACGTTGCGCCTGGAACCGTAACTAACACTATTGAGAGGCTTGAGAAGAACCTTCTAGTGGTTCATGCGCCCTATAAAGGGGTTCAATTGACAGATAAAGGATTTAAAATAGCTATGAACGTCATCAGGAAGCATAGATTACTCGAGCGTCTCCTCGCCGATTTCTTGGGAATAGAATGGTATGAGGCTCATGATGCTGCTTGCCAGCTTGAGCATTGGATATCAGAGGAGATTGCAAAAAAGATTGAGGGGGCTCTTGGCTATCCGAAAACCTGCCCGCATGGAAATCCAATTCCAACAGAGCATGGTGAAATATTTGAGGAGGAGACGCAATCTCTCATCGAACTGAATATTGGGGATGGAGGCATCATTACAAAGATAACCGATGAGGGAAGATCCCTTCTGAAATACCTCAGCAGCCTTGGCATAAAACCGAAAAAACGCATCGATGTTATTGATAAGGCACCCTTCAATGGACCAATAACTGTTAAAGTAGATGGGAGAAGCCACGCCTTAAGCCGCGATATAGCCTCACTTGTGAGAGTCAGCAAGCTTTAATGTAACATTAGAGGTGATTAAAATGGAGCTGCCGCTGACAGCTTTAAGGGAAGGTGAAAGCGGGGTAATCACGTCAATAAGAGCTGGTTTTGGCTGGGGGAAAGGCGGAGGTTATGGGCTTCAAAAGAGACTTATGGACATGGGCTTAACGCCCGGCACGAAAATAACAGTTGTTAAGTCAGCGCCCTTTCATGGGCCGGTCGAAATTAATGTAAGGGGCTACCGATTGGCAATCGGCAGGGGAATGGCTGAAAAGATTTTCGTAGAGGTTCAAAAGTGACAATGAGGAAACTGAAGTTTGCATTAGCTGGAAACGCGAATGTCGGTAAGTCCGTTATATTTAATCAGCTTACTGGTTTACATCAGCACATTGGAAACTGGCCCGGTAAGACGGTTGAAAGGGCTGAGGGCACTCTTCACTTTAAGGGCTATACCATAGATGTTATTGATTTACCGGGCATTTACTCGCTGTCAACCTTCTCCCTAGAAGAAATCATTTCTAGAGAGTACATAGTTAATGAGAAACCGGATCTGGTCATAAACGTTGTAGACGCATCTGCCCTTGAGAGAAACCTCTTCTTCACCCTACAACTAATGGAGCTTGAAGTTCCATTAATTATAGCCCTAAATCAAATCGATATGGCTGAAAAGAAGGGGATAAAAATAGACCTTAAAGGGCTGGAGGAGAAACTTGGAGTAAAGGTTGTTCCAACGATCGCCATAAAAGGGAAAGGAATATACGAGTTGCTTGAAAGAGCGGTTGAAGCTGCTGAGAAGGGTTCAGCGAAGCCTGCGATAGTAAGGTATGGTGAAGAAATCGAGGAGAGAATTCGCCGGCTAACGGAGACGCTGGAGAAGATAAGGCTCAAATATCCAGCCAGATGGACGGCGATAAAGCTTCTAGAGGGCGATGAGCAAGTTAGGAGAGAAATATATGATTTAAATCCTGAGATTCTACAGCTGGCTGAAAACCTCGCTAAGGAGATTGAGGAGATTCACGGTCACCCTTGCCCAACGGTTATTGTATCTGAACGCTATGAGGCAGCTGGCAAAATTGCGAGGGAAACCCAGCGGATTCTACCAAGAATAAAGCCCTCGCTGAGCGAGAGACTGCATGAGGTGACAACCCATAGAATTTTAGGTTATCCAATAATGATTTTGATTGTTCTTGGAATTTTTAATGTAATTTTTATGTTTGGAGGATACATGTCTGAGACCCTTAGCAATCTACTCTATGGGTATGAAAAGATCTTCGAATATTTTTTTGGATCAAACCCGCTTAAGGAGATAATCTGGGGCGGGATTATGGAGGGCATAATAGCCAACATTACCATAGCTCTGCCATACATAATCCCATTCTACCTAATTCTATATATCCTCGAAGATTCCGGTTATCTCGCTCGAGCTGCCTTTTTAACGGATACATTAATGCATAAAATGGGTTTACACGGTAAAGCCTTTATCCCCCTAATGCTCGGTTACGGATGCAATGTTCCCGCATGTTTGGGATGTAGAATAATGGAGACGGAGAGAGAAAGGTTCATCGCAGGCTTCATCGTTACGCTGATACCATGCGCTGCAAGAGCGGTTGTAATACTTGGACTTGTTGGAAGCTTTCTTGGGTTACATTGGGCGTTGGCTCTCTATGCAATCAACCTTATAATAGTTTTCCTGCTAGGGAGGTTAGCGTTCAAAGTTCTTCCCGGTGAGCCAACTGCCCTAATAATGGAGATGCCGGATTACAGACTTCCACATTTAAAAACCATAATTAAGCAAACATGGTTTAGGCTTGAGGAATTTCTTAAAATATCCTTCCCACTGATAATCATAAGCGGACTGATAATTAAGCTCGCTGAGATTTCTAATCTTTTAGAGCCGATTTCAAATTTCTTAAGCCCTATAACAGTAAATTGGCTTGGGCTGCCGGAGATTACAGGTGTAACATTGATATTTGGAATATTAAGAAAAGAACTCACGCTGGTGATCCTGGCAACATTGCTTGGAACAACAAATTTTCAAGAGACTTTAACACCGCTACAAATGTTCATCTTCACTTTAGTAGTGATGCTTTATGTGCCATGCATCGCAACCATAGCAGCATGCATAAGAGAGTTTGGATGGAAAAAAGCCGCAGCAATATCTCTACTTGAGATAACGCTCGCGATCAGCGTGGGAGGATTAGCCTATAGAGTTTTAGCAGCATTAAACTTATTAGGATATTAAGAAGCAAGAGATGGGCTAATAGCGCTTAACTGCAGCGATAAGAGGCTTAAATTTTAACATTCATCTATCGATGCTCACACTGTAGTATGGGCGGATTCATCCGCCTGGTTGCTGACGTTAACAGCAACGGCTTAATAGTTGTAGCCGCAGCTACATGCATCCCCAGCTAGAGGGTCTAAAAATGGTTTTCACGCTTAAAATGCTCCGCTTTAGTTTTAGGATAGAAAAGTTAATTACTATAAGCATGTTATATTTTTCTTTGGGTGAGGATGGACGTATCCACCATGTGAATCAATTGGGCGGCGCATAATTCCAATACTTAGATCTTACATTGCTAGGGAACTCATTGAAAAACATGGGCTTACACAGGTTGAGGCTGCAGAAAAGCTTGGAACCACGCAGGCGGCTATAAGCCAGTATCTCCGTTTAAAGCGTGGACATAAATACTTAGCACAGTTTGAGAATATTTTGCCAATAATCCAGTCGGCGGCAAGCGAAATTGCGGATAAAATAGCAGCCGGAAATATAAGCTCGAATGAAGCAGTATTGAAAATCTGTGAAGTATGCATATCTATGCAGAAGAAGATCTATGAGCAATAGAAGATAGAAATCCATGAGAAAGGTTAATTAAATGATTTCGGAGCATTATATCTAAAATCCTTAGGTAAGATTGGAAAAGGGTTGATTCATATGGACATGAAGATAAGGGAAATAGATGAGCATGTAATAACTAGGGCAATATTGCAGAAAGCCATGGAAGACTGGATGAAAATCGCTGAAACAGATGTGGTAGTTGTTGGCGCAGGACCCTCAGGGTTAACAGCCGCCATGTATATGGCGAGAGCCGGGCTGAAAACCGTAATATTCGAAAGAAGGCTTTCTTTCGGAGGCGGAATTGGAGGCGGCGGGATGCAGCTCCACAAGATCGTTGTTGAATCTCCAGCTGACAGAATTCTCAAAGAGGTTGGCTGCAGAATGGAGCGGATAGATGAGGGGCTGTTCGTTGCTGACGCAGCAGATATGATAGCGAAATTAGCGTCTAAAGCAATTGATGCCGGAGCAAAAATAATTTTGGGCGTAACCGTTGACGATGTAATCTATAGGGAGAATCCACCTAGAATCGTCGGTGTGGTGGTTCAGTGGACATCGGTTATAATGGCTGGCTTACATGTTGATCCACTTGGGATCAAAGCGAAGGCTGTTGTAGACTGCACGGGACATGACGCTGAAGTTCTCTCAGTTGCCTCCAGAAAAATTCCGGAGCTGAACATAGCCATAACGGGCGAGAAGTCGATGTGGTCAACGCGTGCCGAAAGGTTAACTGTTGAGGGTACAAGGGAGGTCTGCCCAGGGCTATTCGTCGCCGGCATGGCTGTTGCAGCAATAGATCATACCCCACGCATGGGTCCAATATTTGGGGGGATGCTGCTCAGTGGGGCTAAGGTAGCTCAGCTCGTAATAGATAGCATCCTAGGGGATAGGGTTTCGGAGAGTTCATGATTCATTTTACGTTTTTCGTAATTATTTATCGATTTAAGTAAAATTTATATTTATGCTCTCACAATTATAGGAGACTAGCGTTAACCCAGCGGGGCGAAATCTGGAAGAGATGAACAATAGGCGGCTTCAAGAACCTTTCGGAAGATAGGGGAGGATAAGATGAGAGAAATGCAGAGGATAAATATATACCTAGAAGCATTGAAGCATAGAATGGATTGGGACAACTTCGAGAAGCTGCGCAGGATACCCAATCCGAAAGTTCATCAGTTTATTGCCGAAGCTGCCGAGCTCTGCAATCCAAAAAACATCTTTATCTGCAGCGACACGCCTGATGAGATAGCGTATATTAAGCATATGGCGATTGCCAGCGGTGAGGAATGCGCTGCCCTAGCGACGCCCGGGCACACTTATCATTTCGACGGATACTATGATCAAGGACGGGATCGTGAGGTAACAAAATTTCTTGTTCCTAAAGGGCACTCTTTAAGTCCGGCTTTAAAACAGATCGATAGGGATGAGGGGTTAAATGAGATCTTGAATTTGCTTAGAGATTCGATGGCTGGGCGCACAATGATAGTGAGATTTCTAATTTTAGGTCCAGCCAACTCTATATTTACTATTCCATGCACGGAATGCACAGACTCTTGGTATGTAGCCCATTCGGTAAGCCTGCTTTATAGGAGCGGATATGAAACTTTTCTCAGCATGAATGCGGACGACGAGTTCTTTAAGACCCTACATTCCGCTGGGAGAATGAATGAGAGGATGATAAGCATCGACCATGAGAAGAAGCGCATCTACATTGATTACTTAACAAACACCGTCTACAGCGTTAACACCCAATATGCCGGTAACTCCGTGGGCTTTAAGAAACTCGCGCTGCGCCTGGCAATTCGCAAGGCCTTTCGGGAAGGCTGGCTTGCAGAGCACTTTATGATAATGGGCGTTCACGGCCCAGGCGATCGGAAAACCTATATTGCAGGGGCTTTTCCAAGCGCATGCGGTAAAACCTCAACGGCAATGCTTCCAGGGGAAACGATACTTGCCGACGACATAGCATATGTCCGCAATATTGATGGGGTCTGCCGGGCGGTAAATGCTGAAGCCGGGATCTTCGGGATTCTCCAAAACATCAACCCAATAGATGATCCGCTAATCTATAACGTGCTTAACAGCCCAAACGAGATAATATTCTCAAACGTTCTGGTTAAAGATGCCAGACCATGGTGGCTCGGCATGGGATGCGATATTCCGGATGAGGGGCTAAATTTCTCTGGAAAATGGTTTAAAGGCAAGATGGGATTGAACGGTAAGGAGATACCTCCAGCAAGTGAGAACGCCCGCTACACGATATCCCTCAAAGCGTTACCAAACTGTGATCCGGAGTTAGATAACCCCTTAGGGGTTGAGTTGGGCGCCATAATATATGGGGGCCGAGATTATAGGGCTTACGTACCTATACAGCAGGCTTTCAGCTGGGAGCATGGGGTGATTGCTTATGGAGCCTCATTAGAAACTGAGACGACGTTCGCAATAACTGAGGAGCAGGGCAAATACGAGATAAACGTGATGAGCATACAAGACTTTGTTTCCATACCGCTTGGTCAATACATAAAGCACTATCTTGAGTTTGGCAAGCGCCTTAAGAAGCCGCCTTTAATCTTCGGAGCAAACTATTTTCTACGCGACCTAAAAACTGGCGAATTCGTAAATGACCGCAGAGATAAGCATGTTTGGATAAAATGGATAGAGCTCCGCGTGCATAATGATGTGAGCGCCATAGAGACTCCAACCGGGCTGATCCCGAAATATGAGGATCTAGCCAAACTATTTAGGCAGGTGCTAAATAAGAAATATTCAAGGGAGGACTATGTGAGACAATTCACCATACGCGTTCCGGAAAATCTACGTAAGATTGAGCGGGTAAAGGAGTTTTGGACAACCCAAGTCTCCGATACGCCGGAGAAGCTCTTCCAAATATTAGATGAGCAGGCTAAGCGCTTAATTGAGGCTAGAGAGCGCTTCGGAAATTATATACCGCCAGATAGATTTAAAGAGGAATTGCTGGCCGAAGTAAAACTTTAATCTCCTTTTTCATCATTATTTTAATTGGAGTGTTTAGAGATGAGCAAGCTAATCTTTACATTAATACTTAATAATGTTTTAAGCAGAAGCGGAATCAGGGTTAACCTAAGCGAATCGGAGAAAGACCGCCTCTACATGGAACTGCTAAACTATTTTGGGCTGGTTGGCGGGCTGAATATTTGCGAAGCGCTTGAAAGCGCATGGCAAGATCCATATAACAGAGAGAGGATTGAGGAATTTATTATCTCCTGGCTTCGAAGAAAAATAAGGAAAAACGTGCTGGGCGAATCCACCGCTGGAATCATTTAGCGAGAGAAAAATCGTCAAGCATCTTTTTAGCCTTTAAACTCTGTTCTAATCTATAGTTTAATATTGTTCCTCATCCTATTATAGGAGAAATGCGCCTGCAGTATCCGGTGAAAAAGGTTGAAGGTTAGAAGCGTGCTGCATAAAATATTGGCGGGAATCTTAGCCTTACTCAATATTATGCCCTCAATAACGGTGATTTTTAATCCGCTGTTTTTCATAATGTTCTTCCCGTTTGGCGTCTACCTTATTCTCACATATCCTTGGACTATCCTAAAGGATATACCCGACCCGTTTCATCCCGGTGAAAGCCTATATTGGCTGACTTATATTTTTCGGTTGGAAGACAATATTTTTCTTCCATCGCTTTTCGGATGGGGAATTTTAGATGCCTCCCTTTTAGTTGCCGGCTTAACCATCTTCACCGTAGCATTTACCACATGGCTAAAAAACCTGAAAAAAGGATTAATCATCCATGGAATTTATGGGGTTGTTAGGCATCCACAATATCTAGGGATTACTATTTTGGCACTAGGAATATCGATAAGATCCCTCAGGCCAGCATCGCTCATCGCATGGTTAACTCTTTTATTCGGCTACTTAATACTGGCGAGTTTGGAGGAAAGATCTTTACTTAAAACTTACAGTGAGGAATACGGTAGATACTGTGAAAAAGTGCCTTTCATGATTCCATTTCTGAGATTAAAAGTTCCTAGGTGGTTATCTCCCGAAAGGCCATATCGATATTTGCTGTTTATAATGCTCTGCATGGCTTCAATAATTGCTCTGTTGATCTCGGCGAGAAATATGGTGATCGCGTTAAGAGCGGTTTTCTCTTGATATTTAATATTAGATGACAGATTCACTCAATTATGCGGCGTAGGCTTACTGAAGCCAGAATGAACATTGTAATGTCGAAGATTGCTATTGCGGTCAGATCTATTAGAATGTTTGAGAGGTTCCCTGTTATTAGCAGTCCTCTTACGGCGTCAACAACGTAGCTTAAGGGGTTGTATGCTGAAAATTCTCTAAGTATCGACGGCATTATTTGAAGCGGATATAGAGCGTTGCTTGCAAAGAAGAGAGGCATAGTAATTGCTTGACCTATGCCCATAAATCTTTCTCTAGTCTTCATAAAGGAAGCTATTAGAATGGAGGTTGCTGCAAAACCTCCAG
>Ga0105159_1000201_pt1 | contig 17282 bp, 19 predicted proteins | sample LHCtaG_2_FD_89590 | JGI IMG/M metagenome (GOLD analysis project Ga0105159, IMG submission 89590) | Hot spring microbial communities from Little Hot Creek, USA to study Microbial Dark Matter (Phase II) - LHC4sed_replicate | ecosystem: Environmental > Aquatic > Thermal springs > Hot (42-90C) >...
CTGAAAAGCCCTTAGACTTTAACCCGAAGGCTACGTTTTGGAAAACGTTCAAGTGGGGGAAGAGAAGGTAATCTTGAAAAACTAAACCCACGGGCCTCTCCTCAGGAGGCAGGTCATTCACTACGCGACTGTCTATGAAAACGTCGCCCATGTCCTGTTTTAAAATACCGGCTATTATATGGAGCATCGTGGTTTTTCCGCAACCACTCGCCCCTAATACGACTAAAAACTCCCCCTCCTTAACCGTTAAGGATAAACCTCTTAAGACAGCGTTCTTCCCATAAGACTTCCATATTTTTTTCAACTCGACTGACAACTCTAATCGATAGATTTTACAGAGTAAAACTTATAAAAGTTTTACTCTTAAAAGTAATTAAGGGTATTGCATGAGTAAACGAAACTTGATTATATTTGCCTCACTTATAGCAGTGAATCTCTTAATTGGATTTGAGCTCGGTAACTACTATGTGCAAACTACTAGGCCTCGGAGAGTCAGAGTGTTCTTTGGAGCGGCTGCTGAGGTTCCAGAGCAAGAAATCATAGAGCTTTTTGAGAAAAAGTATGGCATAACCGTCATAGCTTCTTTCGGAGGCTCCGGTACTCTTCTATCTTCAATGAAGATAACAAAATCAGGAGACATCTATGCACCGGGCTCACAAGACTACATGGTAAAGGCTTTAAAAGATGGAGTGATTCGAAGGGACACTATTAGAATAATCGCATACTTGGTTCCAGCAATAATAGTCCCAAAGGGAAACCCTAAAAACGTAACATGTCTAGAAGATCTAGCTAAGCCTGGAGTAAGGGTTGGACTAGCAGACCCGGAGACTGTATGCGTAGGCGAATATGCTGTGGATTTACTGAAGTACAATGGTTTATGGGATAAAGTTGAACCCAACGTGGTGGTTTATGTTGAAAGTTGCTCAAAAACTGCCGCTTTACCAGTTGAAAAAGCGGTGGATGCTGTCATAGGTTGGCATGTTTTCTACTATTGGAATCCAAATGCAACAGACATTATTTGGATCGAACCGGAGAAGATACCTAAAATAGCTTTCATCAGCGCGGCTTTAACAGTATATGTTGAAGATGAAGATTCTGCGATGAAACTTTTAGAATTTTTAACGTCGGAAGAAGCTAGGGAAATATTTCGAAAATACAATTATTTTGCAACACCAGAAGAAGCTAAAAAGTATGCTCCTAATGCTACGATTCCAGCGATAGAAGATCCGTAGGGGATGACGTTGAGCAGATTAAAGGCTAAGCTCATAGATAAAAGCTATACAGTGCTAGCGGTCGGCTTACTGACGCTTTTCATTTTCTTCTTTCTCGCCGTTTTTGCATCCATGGGATCGTATGCGAAGCCGGAGAGTTTTCTGAAAACCCTTCTTTCAGATGAGGTCATCTTTTCAGTAAAACTCAGCATTGTGACGGCTAGCGTGTCTACAGCCGCCGCTCTTGCGGCGTCAATTCCATTAGCGTACGTACTATCACGGGTAGAATTTCCTGGAAAATCTTTAGTTGATACGTTGTTAGACATACCAATGGTAATGCCTCCGATAGCTCTAGGCGCTGCGCTTCTGATATTTTTCTCAACTCCTTTTGGAGAGGTCGTGCAAACACATACGGTTAGATTCGTCTTTGAACCTGCTGGCCTAATTTTAGCGCAATTCACTGTAGTATTTACTGTGAGTGTAAGAATATTGAAAGCTGCATTTGAGAGCGTGAATCCCAGGTATGAGTTGGCGGCTAGAACGTTAGGTTGTACGAAGGCTGAAGCGTTTCTTAAAGTTACTCTGCCACTTGCTAGGAAAAGCATATTGGCGGCGGCGATTGTCGTATGGGCTAGAGCTATCGGAGAATTTGGGGCTTCTGTAACCCTCGCTGGTGCCACGAGGATGAGAACCGAGACCATGCCTATAGCGATATTTTTAAGCCTCGCATCCGCAGACGTAGAGAAAGCTGTAGCTATAGTATTCATCCTATTAGGAATAGCTATAAGCCTCCTTCTAATTCTTAGAAAAATAGAGGTAGTGCCCATTTGGAGGTGATGTCTTTTCCTAGGCGAGAATAAACGTGGTAAGCAAACCCAATTTGCCATCGATAGCTGTCATAGAATGGTGACCGTTTATGTGGAATTCAGAGGAGAAGCCAAGAGGAGGCTTGGAGTCGATAAACTTACGGTTAAGCTTCCAGAGAACGCAGGCTTTATAGAGCTTCTCGAAGAACTTGAGAGAAGGTCTGGCTGGTCATTTAAAAATGAATTCATAGACGAATCCACGGGAGGCTTAAGTAGTAAAGTCGTAGTTCTAGTGAATAAAACCCCCCTACGTAGGGACTTCAAGCTTTTAAAGTTTAAGAATGGAGATACCATTGTACTTTTTCCACATACGGTTTGCGGCGGGTGATCCCACTGTTAGGTTACGCGGGCAGGATTCTACGGGTAGACCTCACCAGGAGAGTTTTCAAAACAGAACAGCTATCTGAGCAGTTGGTCAAACTCTACATGGGTGGGAATGGCTTCGGCGTTAAGATACTATATGATGAAACCCCCCCTAGAATAGACCCGTTGAGTGTGGAGAATAAGCTTGTGTTTGCTACGGGTCCACTATGTGGAACAGCCTTACCCATAGCCGTCAAGTTTGGAGTATTCTCAAAATCTCCTTTAACTGGCATCTTAGGCGAATCCTATTCTAGCGGTTTTTTCAGCGAGTATCTTAAAAGATCCGGTTATGACGTGTTGATAATTGAAGGGAGATCGGAGAAACCCGTTTTCCTCAAGATAATAGACGGTAATGTGGAACTCTGCGATGCAAGTGGTATTTGGGGACTTACATGCTGGGATGCAGAGGATGCTGTGCGGAGCGACTTAGGTGAAAAGAGGCTTGGGGTTCTAACGATAGGTCCTGCTGGTGAAAACCTCGTTAAATTCGCATGCGTCACGAGTGACCGCTATAGGCAGGCTGGTAGGTGTGGCCTCGGTGCAGTTATGGGAGCTAAAAAGTTGAAGGCAATAGCCGTCTACGGCTCAGATAAAATTGAGGTTGCCGATCCAGAGGGTGTTCTGAGTATTGCTAGAGAGGTTGTTGAAAGATCTAAAAGCGCTAGAATTGAGCACCATAGGGTTTATGGTACTTTAGGAACGCTTGAGATAGTGAATGATCAAGGTGCGCTCCCAACTAGAAACTGGCTTTACGGCTTCTTCGAGAAAGCCGAGAATGTGAGTGCAGAGTTTATGCTTAAAAATACTTTGGTGAGAGATGTGGGGTGTTTGGAGAGGTGCCCCATAAAATGTGGCAAATATAACGTCGTTAGAGATGGGCAGTTCAAGGGGACTGCTATAGTTGGTCCCGAGTATCAGAGCACCTACGCTCTAGGGCCCAACTGTTTCATAGACGATTTTAAAGCTATAATCAAAGCTAACGAGCTCTGCGATAAACTAGGTATTGATACGATTAGCGGAGGCTGTACGGTAGCCTTCGCTATGGAGTGTTTTGAGAGGGGGATACTGTCTGAAGAGGATGTTGGGTTTGAACTTAGATTTGGAGATCCGGAAGCCCTTATAAAGCTTTTAGAGCTCATAGCCTATAGGAAGGGTATTGGCAATATTTTAGCCGAAGGTTCGAAAAAGGCTTCTGAGCTACTTGGTGCTGAAGCTTTAGCCGTTCACGTTAAAGGGTTAGAGTGTCCCGGATATGACGCTAGGGTACTTAAGGGTACGGCTTTACAGTATGCCGTCTCAAGTAGAGGTGCATGTCATTTGAGAGCTAGAGTTCAAGTACCAGAGCTAACAGGTGTTGTAGACCGTTTAGAACTTAAAGGTAAAGGCAGGCTTGTTAAAGATAGGGAAGACTTGTTCACCGTTTTCGACTCACTCATAATATGTAAGTTTGCTTTGCCAATATTTGACATATCTGATATAGCTAGAGCTTACAAGTATGTTACTGGCTATAGTTTAAGTGAAAAAGAGATCCTGACGATAGGTGAGCGGATAGTGAATCTCGAGAGGCTTTTTAACGTGCGAGAAGGGGTGTCACGTGAATGGGATACACTACCCAAAAGAATACTCTTCCACCCAAATCAGGGCATTGTCACGTCTAAAGAGGAGCTCAATACTATGCTTAACGAATACTACAAGCTTAGGGGATGGGATTTAGAAACAGGTAAACCTACTTTTGAGAAATTGAGAAGGCTCAACCTGCTCTAGCATAAGTCTACCAACAAGGTGGGTGATTGAGAAAGGCTAATATTTAAGGAGTGTAAACTATCTAGATGTGGGCCCGTGGCGCAGAACTTCGCTTACGTAGGTAACGTAGGCGGAGTGTGCAGGCAGGACAGCGCATCGGCCCTCTAAGCCGGGGGTCGTGGGTTCAAATCCCACCGGGCCCGCACCTAATTGATAAAAGCCTATTTTCGCTTGATTTCCTGTTTCAAGATATTTTCACATTCTAGAAATGTTTAAACCTATTTTTCTAGTCTTCCTACTCAAACTCAAATCTAATCTAATGAGCGACGATGTAAGAGAGATCATAGAAGAGATTGTGCGGGATGAAGTGAGAAAAATTTGGGACAAACGGGGCAGAACATGGAGAAAATCCATAGAAAATATAATGGAGGAAACTAAAGGGGAGGGGTCAACCACAGCAACTTAGAGATAATCACAGAGCCTCTCGAGGGGATCCTAAAGCTCTAGGAGTAGGAGAGAGAATGCTTTAAGGTTCAATGCTTGTGAAAGCATTCCAATTATACATAATGGAAGTATTTAGACTATTCTCCGCCTCTCAATAGCTCTGGCCGCCTTAAAATTCAACACAGTGGATAATGCTAGGCTTATTATTGAACCTCAGCATGTAATTGTTGGGCGGCATAGGATTCTCTAGCTTATACTCGCCCCATACCTAGTGAATATAAAGGGGTTGAGTCTTGAAGAGGCTGAAGAAAAAGCCTTTGATTAAATAATCAAATGTAGTCAGCTTAGGTCGATTGAAGGAAGCCTGAATCGGCTTGTGAAGTATTATGTTAAATATGCTACTAGAACGGGGCTAAAACCCTCAAGCCTAGAGGCACTTCGAACAAAATCTGAATACAAGGATCTATACAAGATAATTTCAGAAGTCTTGTTAACAGTTTCAAAATAGATAAACAGAGTTTTGTCCCATTTTATCTGCTGGGAAAGCTTGCACTAGACCAGGATGGATTAGGCTATGGATAGTTTAAGGAGATGAACGACTTATATGGGTTTTGTATGGCTATTTGTATGGATGTTCGACCCCCTCCCTAGACTGTGAGCTACCTACACTCTGGAGGAGTGTGGGCTTCCTGCTTCAACGATGAGGCTTGTTGGTATTTCTACTAGTAGAGGCTTTACCTCAGTAGGCGTTATTAGGATTTTAGATTTCACAAGTCTTAAAAAGGCTGTTTTGGATAGTTGTTTCTATGCCCGATAAGCTCAGCGAGATGTTAAATTTCCTAGCTGAGGATGGAAGATGGCATACGGTTAGAGAAGTCGCTGAGGCCGTAGGCGTAAGCCTAGAGAAGGCTGAGAAACTTCTAAAAGACTTGTCTGAGTTCAGATTCGTCCATTTCGATGAGAGAGGTAGGGTTAGGATAGATCCAGAGCTTAAGAGGCGCTTAAGAGGCTACTCTCCCTCTAAAAGCTTAAGCAACCTCAACCCCTTCTCAGTAGTCCTATATATCTTAGAGCCCCTCGGCGACTCAACAACTTCTAGAAGACCTTTATCGACGAGGTATTTGACGTGGACTTGGAAGCGTTTAAAATTCAAATTACACTTATAAACGATTTGAGTAGGCTTTAGCCCTCTTTCAGCCTGCTTTAAAATCTCGCGCATTATTTCAAGACTACTCCTACGTATATTCACAACATCGCCTCAGCCTAAAACTTTAAACACTAATATGTTAATCTGCATAACATGTTGATAAGCCTTCTTGGGAGGATTTGAAAAATCCTGTAGATTTTCTTTTAAAATAAGGAAAGAGAATCCTTAGGAAGCTATATTTAAACATCCCAATTCTAACGTAAACCCCCTCACTCTCCACGATAAGAGGAGAAAAAGCTAAACTATCCATGTAAATTATACTTCTAAGGTTGGATGAACATAAACATCCAAACCTTTAAATGGGGTGATACAAAGTGCTTTAAACCCCCATCAGGTAAAGGCTTGGGATAAAAATTTAAGTGAAGCCACCATACTGTAAAATATGTCACAGCCGATTATTCTAATAGATGATGGGGAAAGTCCTTATAGCATCATTATACCTGTGGATGCAATACCGTCGGAGCGCTACGCTGCTGAAGAGTTGCAGAAATATTTAGAACGCATTAGCGGTGTGAAACTACCCATCGCTACGGATGATCAGCCAATATCAAAATATGAAATCCTACTCGGCAATAACAGACATCTGCAGAACTTAGAACTACAAATAGACTTAGCTAAACTCAGCTCAGAAGGTTTTCTGATTAAAACATTCAGCAACTATCTAATCATCTCCGGCGGTAGGCCTCGTGGAACACTATACGGCGTTTACACCCTATTAGAGGAGAAGCTTGGCGTACGCTGGTTTACCCCAGAGGTAGAATATGTGCCGAGAATGAAGCGTATCGAGATTCCACCATTAGATGAAATTCAAATACCTGCTTTAGAATACCGTGAAGTTTTCTGGAGTGAAATGCTTAGAGACGCTGATTTCGCCGCCCGCCATAAACTGAATGGCCAACATTACCATTTAACTGAGAAGCATGGTGGACGGGCGGTTGTATTCTACCCGTTTGTACACAGCTTCGACCAACTAATACCCCGTGAAGTTTGTGAGCGGCAGCCAGATTTCTGGCCTATGGTGGGTGGTAAGCGTATTAACGGTTACGTTCAAAGATGCTTATCCAATCCTAAGCTCGTTAAAATGGCTATTGAACAAGTGCGGAGGTGGCTAAAAGATCATCCTGAAGCAACAATCATAGACGTCTCACAGAACGATACAGGCAACTGGTGTCAGTGCCCTGAATGTAAAGCATTTGACGAAGCCGAGGGAAGCCCATCAGCCTCCATTATCAAGTTCGTTAACACAATTGCCGAATCCATTGAAAAAGATTACCCAAACGTCCGCGTGGAGACTCTCGCTTATCAATACAGCCGTAAACCCCCAAGAACCTTACGTCCGAGGAGTAACGTCATAATTAGGCTCTGCTCAATCGAATGTTGCTTCTCCCATCCATTAGAGGACTGCGATTCAGATGAGAATAGAAACTTCTGCAGAGATATCGAAGATTGGCGGCAAATAGCTCCAACACTATACGTTTGGGATTACACGGCAAACTTCGCCCACTACCTAATGCCCTTCCCAAACATCGAAGTGCTTCAGCCGAACGTAAAATTCTTCATTAAACATGGCGTGAAGGGCTTATTTGAGCAGGGCAATTACTCCCCGGGTGGGAATGGGGAGATGGCTCCCCTAAGAGCTTACATCTTAGCTAAGCTCCTCTGGAACCCCGATGTGGATGTGCAGAAGATCATTAGGGAGTTTCTAAATGGCTATTATGGTAAAGCAGGCCCCATCATTCAAACCTACATAGAGATGCTTCACAGAAAGGTTAAAGAGAGAAAAGTCCACGTCCACATATTCGACCCGCCAACCCTCCCATACCTAGACGACGAGTTTCTAGAAGAGGCTGAAAAACTATTTGATAAAGCCGAAAAGGTTGCTGACAACGAAGAGATACGTTTCCGCGTTCAAGTAGCACGCCTACCAATATGGTATGTGAAGATTGCAACAAAACGGGTGAACGGTGAAGAACGGTTAAGACTGCTTCATAGTTTTCTAGATATCGCCCGTAAGGCTGGAATTACACACATTAACGAGTGGACTAAACTAGACGACTGGGCTAAACTCGAACTGTCACATTCTTCTTAAATCAGCAAGAATCGGCAAAGAACTTATATCTTCAACCTTAGAAAAGCTCTATCGTGAGCGCCGTGAAAGTCTATATTTTAACGGATTTGGAAGGAGCAAGCTACGTTGTTAGAGAAGAGCAGACAACCCCTGGAAGCAGGGAGTATGAAGAGGCATGCCTACTACTTACAAGAGATGTTAATGTAGCCGTAAGAGGAGCCGTTGACGGTGGAGCTAGCGAAGTCATAGTCAACGATTTACATGGTGCACGTGGAGGCTTTAATCTCGTCCCAGAGGAATTAGATGAAAACGCAAAATACATTACAGGCGGTCCGAGACATCGTAGGATGGCTGGACTAGATAAATCATTCAACTTAGCCTTTATGATCGGCTATCACGCTATGGCTGGAACTCAAGGCGCCGTTTTAGACCATACCATGGCGACCAGAGTAATCGTTAACGTTTACATAAACGATCAGCGGGTCGGCGAGATTGGAATAGACGCTTCGATACTTGGCTATTTCAACATCCCAGTAGGTTTAGTAACTGGTTGTAGAAAAGCTGTTGAAGAAGCTAGACTACTACTTGGAGATATAGAATCTGTAGCGGTTAAAGAAGGCTTTAGTAGGAATTTCGCTCTCTGCCTACCGCCAGCAAAGAGTAGAAAAATGATTTATGAGGCCGCTAAGAGGGCTGTTGAAAGGGCTAAAATGGGTGAGTTTAAACCATTTAAAGTTAAGCCTCCAATCAGCGTAAAAGTTGAATACTCTCATCCAAATTATGCGGATGCTTGGGCTAGAGTTTCAGGCGTAGAAAGAGTTGACTCGAGAACGATAATTGCTCGTGGAGAAGATTTACTTGAAATTATGAAAATACTGGGATGGTATTAAATCAAAACTAAAATTAAACATCGTATCACATTTGCCACTATATTATTCTAAATTGAACGTTAAAACTTGACGTAGCTGAATGTACGTTTAAAGAGTCTACCAAGCTTACGATTTTAAACATACAAAGTTCTAAGTATATACACTATTGAAAATATTTTAGGGTGTATGTCATGAGTTTTGGATTAAAGGCTGGAGCTGCCGCTGTCGATATTACCCCTCCTCTAGGTATTAAAATCTCAGGATACTTTGAAGAGAGAATCGCAAGGGATATTCATGACCCTCTTTTCGCAAAAGCTCTCGTCCTAAACAATGGAGATACGACGTTAGCGGTCGTCGTCTGCGATCTGATAGGCGTTGAACGTAAGTATTTAGATGAGGCTAAGCGTATCGTTTACGAGCGTACTGGAATAGCGCCTTCAAACATTTTAATCTGCTGTACGCATACACACACTGGTCCAGACGTAGATGACATGGGCTATGGCGATTTTCTAACCCGTAAAATCGCAGACGCAGTACAATTGGCGGTCAACAGGCTTACAGACGCCGAATTAGGTGTTGAAAGAGAAGAGGAAGCTAAACCTCTTGGGAATAGACGCTTCTACATGAAGGATGGAACGGTATGGACTAACCCGGGTGTTTTAAACCCGAACATAGTTAAACCAGCGGGTCCAATAGACCCTGAGATAAACGTATTATGCGTTAGAGGGCTTAACGGAGGCACTATAGGTTTAATGGCTAATTACGCCATGCACTACGCTGGTTTAAGCCCTACCGAGAAGAGGGAGGACATGTACACTATTTCAGCCGACTATTTCGGCCTATACTCAGAATTAGTACAGCGTATTAGAGGTGAAAGGTTTGTAGCGATGCTTGCAAATGGGGCATGCGGAGACGGCATAATGTTCGACGCCATGAAGCCGCATAAAAAGGTGAATAAGTTCTTCGGACACGCTGAACGCATAGCTTCACTCATAGCCGCAAAAACAATATGGGCTTGGAATCAAATGTGCTTCGAAAGCTCTTTAAAACTCGCCTCAGCTATGGAGGAGGTTACGATTCCAAGAAGATTTCCAACCGAAGCGGAAATAGAATTTGCTTCAAAACTTGCAAAGGGTGAGGTTAAAGCCGTAAATATGCGACATTATGCTTTGAAGTGCTTCTTCCACCCTAAAGTTAACGAGTTTCTAAACGCTCCAAAATATGTTAAAACTTGGGTTCAAGTACTAGCCATAGGTGATCTAGCGGCTATAGTCGGACTTCCAGGTGAATTTTTCGTAGAACATGGTTTAAAAATAAAGGAGAAATCACCCTTCAAATACACGTTCATATGTGAACTAGCCAACGACTCGGTAGGATACGTTCCAACGCTAAGAGCGTTTAGAGAAGAAGGAAGCTTAGAGGCATCTGGAAGCTATGAAACAACAATAGGACCGAACATATTAACACCTGAAGCCGGAGACGTAATTGTTGAAACGGCGTTGAAAATGATGAATAGACTGTATGAAAATGTTAGAAAGTAAACGTAAGTTAAAGGATGGAGTGGATTGAAGACTTCAGTAAACTTCAAAAACAATATGAAATATCAAAGAGTACTAGAGAAGTTTTTTCCTTCAATTAAAATTAAATCGCTGAAAACCTTAAATTACTATGCAATTGTATTGAAGAACGTCAAAATCTTATTATCTAGAAAACTTTACTATCAAGAGAAAACTGTAGGAGGGGGTGTTTTTGAAAAGCACCATGATGATTGAAGTAGCAAACCAGATTATAGAAGAGTATGCACCTACCATAAATAAATCCTTAGAAGTACCTCGGGAAGAGTATAGGCTTAGGTGGCGGAGGGTTCAAAACGCTATGGCAGATAAAGGCTACGACCTCATATACATCTGTGGAAGTGAGCTTGATCGAAGTGATGCCGCTTGGTTGGCTGGAATATTCGACCCTATGATTGAGAGGTATGCCGTCATACTGCCTCTCGACGGGAAGCCTGTTGTCTTAGCTGGGTCTGAGGGCGGCCACATTCTCGAAGAGGCCGCTGAGAAATCAGGCGTGGACATAGCTCTACTTAGAGAGTTTCAGATTTCAGATGAAGAGTACCGTTGGGGCCCGCTTCTTAAGTTTTGAGCAGGTTTTAAAGAATATAGGCTTAACTAGTAGCGGAGTAAAGGTCGCCGTCGCCTCAGCCTTAGAGTTTCTACCATGCTCACAACTCTTTATGCTTCAGTCAATCTTTGGAAAGGATAACGTGATAGTGGACCCTGAGATTTTAAGGTTGATAAAGTACGAGAAGTCCGACCTTGAGCTTGCAATCATACAGGAGGCTAATAAGATTGCTGAAGCCGCATTGAGAGGTATGCTGGCAGTCACAGTTCCAGGCGTTACTTGAGCTTCAAGTAGCTGCCGTGGGAGAATACATAATGAAGTCTTTAGGCGCTAGGAGGATGGGCTTCTGTACAATAGTTACCTCAGGTGAGAGAAACTACACAGTTATAGGACCTGCAACAAACAAGGTTATCGAGAAGGGCGACTTCGTCTCACTTGGTGTAAGCCCGACTTTCAACGGCTACCATGACGTCGTAAGACGTACGGTGAGAGCTGGTAAGAATCCAAGCCCGGAGCAGAGGGCTTTCCTAAAAGCAGTTGAAGACCTATACGTAGTCGTTATGGAGGCCGTTAGGAGGGCTGCTGAGGAAAACCTTCCATCAAACTACATAGACAAGCAGGGAAAGATCTTCCTAGAAGGGATTAAACTTAAGACTCTAAGTGGAGACTTCCGTACGCCAAAGGAGCCCTATACTTTCATACATAACATAGGCTGTTCAGAATGTCAGGAGGGTTACGGCGCCGTCACACCGCATACTGAAAACCCACTCGGCTGTCAAGTCGCTCTTGCAATAGACGTGGCTTTATTAGGCTTTGAGGAGAGAGGTAAACCAATCTTCCCAGTTCTATATGCTGTTGTTGAAGACGCATTCTGGAAGAAGGGTTCGAAAATAGGCGTTTACAATAGCTTCCGCTGAACGTACAACACCTCGTCGGCAACGTTGAACCTCTCGGAGAACAGATAAACCCATACTACTCTCCATTTAAACCCTAAAGCACAAGGTGGAGTGTACGGCGATGTCTAACGGCAATTTCATCTACTACGACTTATCGAAGGGCTGTAAAAGCGATAACATAAGCCTTATCTTCAACGACTGGTATGAGGGAGATGAGAGGGTTGCATTTCTGAGCCCACATGATGACGATGCTCTACTCGGCGCAGGATACCTTATCCTAGCGATTTTAGAAAACCGCGGAGAACCCTACATCATAATCTACTGCGATGGAAGAGGAGGATATAGCAACGTAGATATGAAAGATAGAATTGCCTCCATTCGAAGACTAGAATCCGTAAACGCTTACAGAAGGCTTGGAGTGAAGGAGGAAAATATACTCCACCTAGACTATCCAGATTTCAGCTTAAGATCGTACATTGGATGGATTCTTCCAAACGGTGTTGAAGGAACTACCTATAGAACACTTAAACTCTTGAGGAGGATTAAACCGACTAGATTAATCATACCGAATGAGTATAAGGAGCACATGGATCATGAAGCCCTTTCATACATAGGCTCTTATGACGGGCCGCAAGTCGGAGACCCCGTTATAGTCGACCTAGGTCAACCTTTCACTGTGAAAAGCTATCTGAAATACTGCGTTTGGGGAGACTTCTCCCCTGAAGATACATTCCTAGCCAATAGAGACTCAAACCTACGTGGAAACATCGCAGTTAAAGTGAAGAGTGAAATTGAGGATAAAATTGTCCAGGCGATTGAAGAGTTTAAATCGCAGAAGGATATAATAAAGGGTATTCTGGAGAAAAGGAAGAGTAGGCGTTTAAACGAATACTACATCGAAGTCTACCAGAAGTTTAACCCTAGACCTGGAATAGGCTATCAACCGTATAAAAGAAGAATAGCAGATATAGACAGCCGTTGTAGCAATTAATCGGAGTTTATGCAGACTATTAAAGCCATACCATCACTTCACAGATAGGCTTAAGTTTCTCTATCCCTACATTAATGGAAGGTATAGTCTTGTCGACCGTATTCATGGTTGATGCAAGGGCCAGAAGTAGTGAAGAAAGCCTTGTTAGAAAACTCGAACGTCTCATGGATGAAGCCGACCTTCCAAACTTAATAAAGCCGGGTGACCGCGTCGCCGTTAAAACACACATGGGTGCTCCTCTAACTACGCGATATTTAAGACCCTTTTACGTAAGAACTGTCGTCGATTACGTTAAGAAGTTGAAAGCTAAACCTACGGTTATTGAAACAACAGGGTTGGGATTACTAGACCCTAGGGGTACGGCTAAGAAATACCTTGAGGTAGCTTTAATGCACGGCTTCTCTAAGGAGACTTTAGGTGCTGAAATACTCATAATCGATGGAGAGCTCGGTTTAGACTGCTTTAAAGTTAACGTTAACGGATTTAAACTCAAGGAAATATCAATACCTAAAGCCCTTCTAGACTTCGACTTCACATTGAATTTGACGCACTTCAAAGGGCATGAAATGACCGTTTTCAGCGGAGCTATTAAAAACATCGGAGTTGGCTGTGTAGGTAAGGAGACGAAGTACTTCATCCACTACTTAAATAAGCCTTCCGTCGACATCGCCTTATGTAACGGATGCGGTGAATGCGTTAAAATATGCCCGGTGAAAGCCATAAGTATAACAGACGGTAAAGCCTCGTTAAATCAAGACGTATGCTATGGGTGTAAAGCATGCCAAGCCTTATGCCCAGTTAAAGCTTTAAAATCCGTGAGAATTACGGATTCATCTGAAATTCAGCTTAGGGTTGTAGATGCAGCCTACGGTGTTCTTAAAACCATAGGTTTGGAGAAGATTCTAAACTTGAATTTTCTACTAGAAGTCGATTGGAAGTGTGACTGTGAGCATCAGCAACTCGGCTGGTCAGACCTTCCGATCGTACCCGACATAGGGATATTGGCTTCAAAAGACATCGTGGCGGTAGATAAAGCGTCTATAGATCTTGTAAACTCGGCCCCCGCTATACCTGGATCGCAAGCGTACGAGGTTGGAGCTATAAACCCCAATTTAGACAAATTTAAGATGCTATATCCTAAAGCAGACTGGATGTTTATGCTTAAAGCCGCTGAAGAGATAGGTTTAGGCTCTGTAAGATATACGCTCGTTAAAGTTCGTTAGAAGGTATCCATATGTCTAAAGTACATAGATATAGGTTGAACGTTAGAAGCATTAGAGAACTCACACAACTACTTAAACAGCTTTTCAACGTAGATTTCAACAGGAAAGCTTCATGGGAAGCCGTGAAGATCGATAGAGGGCGGGAGATATACGTAGTAGACGGTCTACCCTTATTCATACGAATCGACGACGGAATATATCCGACGGTGATATGCGTAGAAAGGAGAATCGTTTCACTTCCAAAGATTGTCGTAGACATGGGTGCGGTTCCACATATAACCAATGGCGCTGACGTGATGATGCCTGGTGTCGTTAGGATTGAAGGCTCCTTTAAAGATGGATATATAGTGGCGGTTGCCGATGAAAAATACGGGAAAATCCTAGCTATAGCACGTAGTTTAATACCCTCTGAAGTAGCCTCCAAAACATCTACTGGTAGAGGTTTTAAAAACATTCACCATGTTGGAGACGTCTTCTGGAAAACCATGAAAAACCTTCAGCTCGTATAATATAGATGTAAAAACCCTACAATACTTCGATAATAAAAGAAAAATACCTACATACTGTAGATTGGATTTGAATCCGTAGATATCCTCCCGCCGTCTAAGAAACCCTTTGGAAGCGTGAAAAGCCTCTTCTTAATCCTAGGCTCGTAAAACTTAAGATTTACACCCCTCTCCTCTATACGCTTCCATTCCTCCTCTTCACTTAAATCAAGCGGGTTGAAGCGTTTAGAGCCTATAACAAACCCCCATTCAGCGTCAAAAGACTTTATAAACGTACTATAGGCCACCACTGTGGGGAAGACGTGTTTAACAGTCTTACAAATGGATTGAAAACACTCACCAGGAGATCTAACGTTCTCAGCTTGAATGGCCACCATTCCATCTTCACTTAAAACTCTAAACACTTCACTGTAAAACTCTACAGTATACAGGTATACAGATGGCCCACCCTTCAATGGATCTGTAAGATCGCATATAACTACGTCAAATTCACCGCCTTCACATTTTTCAACAAATTTCCTCCCATCATCGAAAACCAATTTCACCCTAGGGTCGTTAAAGGAACCTTGATGAAGCTCTGGAAAGTACCGTTTAATCAATTCTATAAGCTCTTGGTCTATATCAACCATGACGACCTCCTTAACAGTATTATGCTTTAAAACCTCTCTCACAGTAGCTCCTTCACCACCACCTATAACCAGTACTCTTTCTGGATCTGGATGAGTTAACATAGCTGGTTGAACGAGAACCTCATGGTATATGTGTTCATCTCTAAGGGATGACTGAACCTTTCCATCTAAAATCAACGTTTTACCAAGCTCTGAGAGCTCTAAAATGTAAACCTCCTGGTATTTGGTTGAACCCACATAGTATATGCTAAGTATATTGTATAAGTGGGCGCTTCCAGGCGCTTGCACTTCTATAAACCAGTTTGAAGACACCTGCTTCACCTTTTAACCTCCCGCTTCAAGATGCCTCTTTTGAGCTCTATCACCTGAATTCTCTTAGGCTTAAGTGTTTCGACTATGTACTGATAAGCCTTCCAAGGATTTGAATAATTGCCGCAAGTGAAAATATCTATTGATGCGTAACCATACTCCGGCCACGTGTGAATCGATATATGCGATTCTTTAACCACCACAACGCCTGTAACACCATGGGGGCTGAACTTATGAAACACCTCTCCACAAACCGTCATATTAGCCTCTTTTGCAGCGTATAGAAGCATAGTCCTCAGTAGTTGAGTATCATTTAAACTGTTACTGTCGCAATCGAAGGCCTCCACTAGTATATGTCTACCTAAAGCCTTTACACTCTCCTCTGTTGTTTTCTCAATCAGCATTGAGGTCAAAATTTTAAATTTAAAAGGTTAAATTTAAACATTATCCCAATTGGATAGGCCTAGATAGAAAATCTTTTAAAAATACTATTTTTTCTCAAAAAAGTCAATTAAAAAATAATAAAATTAAAAATAGGCTTAATTTTTGTATTTTTTATTTCACGGATGGGTTGCAAACCCTCCATGAACTGGGAGGCTGAGAAGCTTAAACCGTGGATAGCTTACAGTTATAAGCCTCTACAAATTATAGATAAAAGGGGTGTCCGCCGTGAATCTACTCCACGACGTTAAGCTTGGGGATAAAGCCCCATATGAATTTAACGTGGTAATTGAAAACGTGAAGGGTAGCTCCAACAAAATAGAATACGATAGGGAGGCTGGTGTCTTTAAGCTAGACCGTGTCTTATATTCCGCCGTATACTGGCCCTTCGACTACGGATTCGCCCCTCAAACTTGGCATGAAGATGAAGACCCCTTAGATGTGGTGGTTTTAACAACACATCCGACTTTTCCAGGTTGCATAGTTAAAGTAAGACCAGTAGCCCTAATAATAATGGAGGATGAAGCTGGAATAGACGATAAGATCGTAGCTGTTCCAGTTAAAGACCCCCGTTTCAACCACATAAAAGATTACCAAGATATACCTGAACATCTTAGAAAAGAAATTCAAGAGTTTTTCGAAACGTATAAGAGACTGGAGCCTAATAAATGGGTTAAATTCAAAGAGTGGAGAAGCTTACAAGACGCTATTAAAACAATAGATAAAGCTATTAAAACATACGGGGAGAAGTTTGGGTCAAAATAAGCAAACTCCCATAATACTCTCATAGCAAAGTTTATATCTAAATGCCCCCACACTCTTCTTGTGGAGGTTACCCCTCCACCCACAACACCCGGCGGTGGCGTCGGGTAATCGACGATGAAGGGTTCTCCACCCGAGAATGAAATAAACCCGACCTCCTGTTGTGGGTACAAATATGAGGATCCAACTCATATAAAGTTGGATCTGAGAAGGGCTTGGGAAGGTTAAAGCCTTGCGGGCCCGACTCCGGTTGATCCTGCCGGACCCGACTGCTATCAGGGTGAGACTAAGCCATGCGAGTCTACACTCTGGGCCACGACAGAGTGTGGCACACGGCTCAGTAATACACGGTCAACCTACCCTTAGGACGCGGATAACCGCGGGAAAGGTGAATTGTAATCCTAAACACTACAGTTCACCCTCGAGACTGCGGATAATCCGTGATAGGGGAGAATGCCTGGGATGGTTTCTCCCCGAAAGGGCTTCAGAGTCATGCCCTCTGAAGCCGCCTAAGGATGGGATCGTGCCCGATCAGGTAGTTGGTGGGGTAACGGCCCACCAAGCCTAAGACCGGTGCGGGCCGTGAGAGCGGGAGCCCGGAGATGGACCCTGAGACAAGGGTCCAGGCCC
>Ga0105159_1000202_pt1 | contig 17272 bp, 20 predicted proteins | sample LHCtaG_2_FD_89590 | JGI IMG/M metagenome (GOLD analysis project Ga0105159, IMG submission 89590) | Hot spring microbial communities from Little Hot Creek, USA to study Microbial Dark Matter (Phase II) - LHC4sed_replicate | ecosystem: Environmental > Aquatic > Thermal springs > Hot (42-90C) >...
CTTATGGGGCTGCTATTTACATCACCCGCGATATTTGTCCTGCTTGTAAGATTCGGACTGATAAGTACATCGACATTCACTAAGAACCGATTGTACGTATATGGGCTTCTCTACATACTGATAGCCTTCATCACTCCTGACGGCTGGCTAGTGGGCAACACGGTACTTTTCCTACCACTAGTAGTGCTTCTAGAAGTAGCAGTTCTTATAGCCAAACGCTTTGAAAAAGCGAGAGAAGCTGGAGCGTACTCAGCTCCGAGGTGCAAGTTCTGCGGCGGCGAGATACCTGAAGGCAGCGTCTTCTGCTCTAAGTGTGGAAGATCACAGGAGTAACTATCGTAAGAGGGACTTAATCGTCCCAGACATTCTTAGGACATCTATCGCTACTCTCTCATGATTAATATTTGTCAGCAACGTCACGCCGGTTAAGACTTGTGGTAGGCCCCTAAGGCTGCATCTAAGAATAAAGTGGTTCTGTCCATCCTTATGCTGCCAGACCTTCAATCCGGCGATTGCTCTTCCACCCCAGCCGTAGAGTTCTGATATTTTATTCATGATGGCTGAGTGTAATGTGGCTGCATTAATGCCGCTTGAGGATGACCTGACCCTACAGAGGATGTACCGCTTCTTATTCTTCAAGGTCTCAGACTACTAGAGTGAGAGGAGAGACTTGCCTAAAGAGTTATTTTTCAGATTTTTAGGTAGGGAAAATCGCCGGGGTTTCCTTAGGGTTTCCTAGATGCTGCACGGATGGCCTAGCCAAACCCCCTCCCCTATTTTTCCTCCTTTCTCAAGTCTTTATCTCCTCGCTAGGTCTTCAATTCTCCAAACACCCGTGGGCTCGAGTAGGCCAGTCAACTTAGCCCTATTCTGCCTAAGCAACTCTATGATTGGGCCAGAAACAGTTTTTAATGCCCTGTCTGGCCCCACACCCATGGCCAATAAAATGGATGGAAGCTGCATAGGCGCCCTCACTCCGAGACAATCACTAGCCCCCGAAGTCATTATCATTTTGATTCTATCCTTCTTTAGATAAGTAGAGAGTCTTAGGACCCTGTAAAACGCCTCGTAGCCATGCTCGATTAGGTCGGACAACACTACCTCTACGAAGTTGCTAGCAACGGACACTATGTGACGATCAATAAGCGGCGCCGATGAATGACTCATAATCACCGTGTCTACCCGCATATCTCTAAGAGCAGCCATCACTACCTCTCGTTCATTGCTCTTGACCGAGATCAACTCATAACTCCAGCGATGCTTGGCCAATTCTTCATAGAGCCTATTCTTCGTGCTAACCATTATCGTTCTCCGTCTGAAGACTTCTAATCCTGAATCTGTTGCTGTCTTAGACGCCGTCTTGAAGACTTCCTCGTTTCCCTCGACTGCAACTGCACTGTAGCCCAGTTCGCCGGCAAGCCTAATCATATCGGCAGCTTCATTACCGGTAGCTGGCCTAATCCAAGCATCGGTAAAGAATCGCTTACTCATTTAAGTCCCGCTCGGCGATGATCAGGGGGTCTGTGACCGACCTTATCTCTATTTTAACCGGGTCTTTCTCGCTAGTCATCATCACGCCGTGATACGCAGTCTGCTTATCGATTCTAGCATGAAGAGTATAGTGAGTCTTGCCCCTCTCCGTTCTATCCCTAATGTATCTCTTGTCAAGCATCTTAATTATGTGTCTTGCTGCCCTCGCTGCGTCTTCGCCAGAAAGCTCAATCTCAATGACGGTCAATGGCTCCCCGAACACTCCTGTCAGACGCGCTATCCTTGCGTCCGGCACTTTCTCAAGATTAAGAACATTCTTCATAGCAATAATCACTTTTTCCTCCGACTCTGTCGCGGAGCACAGCGCCCTCACCTTTACCTGAAACTCGTGCATTCCGTATCTAAGCTTACTTGAAGCATAATTTTAATGATTTCTCCCGGTAATGTTCCGTAATTCTCAGTACCACTTGTCCTTTAGTCCAATCAAGTAAGCAGCAGCGTTTGTCCCCAAATGCAGTAAAAACGTCAATACGAACAGAAAAATGATCGATGAGGAGTCTACCCACTCCGGCGGGCCCATGACTGACCATGCAGTAACTAGGCTTAGGATCAAGAATCCAAGCTGGTCGAGGACCGGCACAGCCCCGCCACGCGGGACTCCAAACCTCCTCTTGCTGAAGGAGCCCAAGATATCGCCTAGCATTGCTCCGACACATAACAAGACAAATTCCAGTGGACCACGATAAAGAGGAATCTGGAGAGATGATAAGACTATACCGGCCAGAATTCCAGCTGCCAGTCCTGAGACTAGTCCTTCCAGCGTTTTTCCATCTCCGAAAAGTCTTTTACCGTCAATGAAGGATGCGCCACAATCTATTGGATGGGGATTTTTCACGAACCTGACAAAAAGAACGGGCGCTCCATTAGTAGCATACGCTGGAAAGATGTAAGCAATAATCATCAGTGGGTCAAACAAGCCAGTTCAAGCATCATTAAATCTGAGATTAATAAATACCTTAAATGCGGTGTATTGATGCGTCGCTAGTTGACTTATCTTTTTGAATAGCTTGATAGAAGTAAACATAGTTTTGTTTAAAGAACGTAGCGAGAAACAATATCACAATCACGCATAACAGGTTTTAGATTGTATGTTGTGAATAATCATAAATTATACCTATGAACCATGATTGATTAGAGATGTATAGAGCCGTCATACTCGACCTTGATGGGACAGTATACATAGGGTCGCAACCCACCCCTGGAGCGAAGGAGGGAATAGAAACACTCAGAAAACTGGGATTCAAAATCATGTTCTTAACGAATAACTCAATGGTATCACGACGAATGATCGTCAACAAACTCGATGAGATGGGAATAGCCGTCAATGTGAATGAAGTATTAAATTCAGGAGCGGCTTCGGCAATCTACTTAAAACGAAGGATGAATAAAGCGAAGGCTTTCGTCGTCGGCGAAGTAGGATTGGTGGAGGAACTATTCATTCAGGGACATGAAATCGTGAGTGACTATAGACAGGCAGAAGTTGTGGTCGTAGGCGGTGATAGATACCTGACTTATAATAAGCTTCTCGACGCGCATCGTGCCATCGTCAGAGGAGCACTCTTCATCGCCACGAACAGGGATCATGCATTGGTGGTTGAGGATGGCCCAGTTCCCGGCGCTGGCGCCGTAGTGTCTTATCTAGAGACCTCAACTGGAGTGAGACCGATCGTCATAGGTAAGCCGGAGAAATACATCGCTGAGCTGGCCCTCGAGCTACTGAACGTCACCCCTGAGGAAGCAGTGATGGTTGGTGACAACGTGGCGACTGATCTGGAACTCGCAAGGAAGGTTGGAATGAAGGGCATTCTTATTAGGACTGGACTGGGGAGAGACAAGATACCCGAGTCCACGACATATGTAAACAATCTATTAGAGCTGCCAAAAGTCTTGCTCAGCAATCCATAAGTACTCACTACGCGAGTATTTACATCTCTACCAGTATGGGAAGACCTATCACTTCTAGTAATCCAGACTGAGACTGGATATATGACTTAACTAGGGCAAGCCTGAATCCCGCCAGTTCGCCGGAGTCTATCACGGGACAGTTCTCGTAGAAGTCGTTGAACCTCATTGCTAGTTGTCTTGAATGTATGACGAGTTTTTTAATCAGCAACGTCTCCAAGGTCTCCTCGACGATGAGCGGCAGATGAGAGATCGACCTGATCAATTCTTTTTCATGCCGCTCGAGTCTGCTCGGCGGATTCAGGTTTAGCGATATCCCGGCCTCTGATGCTTTCTCCAATATTCTGTATGCCCTCGCAACTGAGTATAGAATGTAGGGGCCTGTATCGCCCTCTATTCTTGACGACTCCTCAATGTCAAACATAACCGTCTTGTCTGTGTCCGCCTTTAGTATTGAGTACCTCAGCGACGCTACCGCGATTGCCTCAGATACTTTTTCTAATTTTTCTCTACTCCAATCTGGATGCCTCTTGGCTGTCTCCGACATTGCGAGTTCTTTCAGTCTATCTAGGACCTCGTCTACCTTAAAGTAAATGCCCTTCCGTCCACTCATGTGGACCTGTTTTGCCTCGGTAGTCATTCCAAGCATCCTAGCAGACCTAGAACTCAGAGTCACTGGTTCATATGAGAAGTGAACATACCTGGCGGGATCTATTCCAATCTTTGATAATGCATACTTAATTACAGATTGAGGCCTCTTCTGCCTAGAGTCTATTACTGTTATGACTAGCCTGGGGCGGCCCCTGTCAAAAGTTCTATCTCCCTCAAGGTCAGTTATCAGTATATCCGTCCCGTCCGGATTCTTCCCCCACAATGAATACCTAAAATCTGCCGAGGACTCGCCGAGCTTCCATATCGCGAAACCAATGTCTCTAGCTACATAAGTAGTTCCGCCATCGCTCTTTACGAGAACTTCGTCACCCTCCTTTGAGAGGACTTCATGCCCGGAGAGATCTATACACCAGCATCCACTCTTGGCGCCCTTCTCAGCAACGTAGAGTACCCCAGACTCCTTAAGACGACTAAATGCCTCGTTCCACAGGTTGAATGTAATTACATCGCTCTCCCTGCATAGAAGATCATACCTAGCTCCTAGCCTAGCACAAGTTCTTAACTGGTCCCTCAACACTCTGTCTGCGATTGTTCTTGCCTTTCTAAATGCTTCTGAGCCACGTATCTCGATCTGCCTGGCCAGTTCGCGCCGCTTGGTGTCTATCGCTGGGTCTCTCTCTGCTCTTCTATTAACCTCTACGTATACTATGTCTCCGCAGTACTCGTCGAAACGCATGCCCGGCGGCGCCTCTTCACTATATCCGAGCTCTATGAATCCGAGCAGGAGCTCAGCCATCTGGGCTCCGCTGTCATCTATGTAGTTTAGGACTACGACGCTGTGTCCTGTCTTCGAGTATAGCCTGGCCAACAGGTCGCCTATGCAGACATTTCTAGCATGTCCAATATGGAGAGCCTTGTTTGGATTTACGCTCGTATGCTCAATGAGTACGCGTTCACCTCTACCTATGTCGTTGAAGGCATATCGCTGGCCTAGCCTGATTACTTCTCCGACTGTCAGTTCAGCAAATATTCTCCAATTGACCCGGAAATTGAGATATCCTGGAGGCGCAACTTCAACCGACTCAATTAGCTCTGAGGAGCCTATGCTAGACTTGATTTTTTCAGCTAGCTTCAGCGGGTTTTCTCCAGTCTTGCCAGCTATCTCGAAAGGTATGGGAGAGTATGCCTCGCCGAACTCAGGAGACTTTGGAAGATCGACCCTAGCCTCCGGATACCCAGCCTTTTCTAGTAGGAGCCTCGCCTCTTCAAAGACCCGTTTAATCGTCAATTCTATACCCCCTATAAGACATTACTTACTACCTCAAAATTCTATACACCCTGATATAAACCAAGAGTAGCAATGGGCAAGGTAGCCACCGCATAGCAGACACATAACTTAAAAGTAGCTACGTAATTATAGAGTTATTTAGACATATGCCCACTAATCTTCCGGCCGAGGCCAAGAAAAAGCTAGCCGAGTATCAAGCAGCAAGGACGAATGAGGAAAAAATCAAAGTACTATCCGAGGCTCTTAGCCTAATACCTGACCATAAAGGAACAGAAAAGTTAAGGAGACAACTACGGAAAAGACTAGCTGAGCTTAGAAGAGAGGAGGAAGAAAGACGAAGAAGGAGGGTTGGAGGTACTTCTGTATTTTCAGTAAAAAAGGAAGGCTGGGCCCAAATATCCCTCATCGGAGCAGCCAACTCAGGAAAATCAAGCATACTAAACATTCTTACGGGCGCATCTTCGCCAGTAGCAGACTATCCGTTGACGACTCAGAAGCCATACCTAGGGATGATGATTTACGAGAATGTGGAGATACAGATAGTCGACCTGCCGTCCATACTTACGTATGATCTTGAAGAGACCAGCTATGCATCCAAGTCGATCGGAATAGCGAGGAACAGCGACCTCATAGCCATAGTGGTGGACCTAGCAAACAAGCCACTCGACCAGCTGAGAGCAGTTATAGAACTTCTGAAAAATCACGGAATAAGCATCGAGAAGAAAAGATGCGAAATAGTTGTAGAGAAGAAGGATAGCGGCGGACTCAGGATAATAACGATGGGCAAGACAGATTTTTCCTATGAGGAGCTGAGACAACTACTGTTGGACTTAGGACTGAGGTCCGCGGTTATCAAAATAGTCGGAGACGCGACGCTTGACGAAGTTCAAGAACAAATACTGACAGAGACCACCTATAAGAAAGCCGTAGTCATCTTCAATAAGGCCGACCAAATTCCTAAGAGCCAGCTAGAATCCATCATTAAGCAGGCAGCGAATTATGGACTTAGATGGATCTACGCATCATGCAACTCAGAAGAAGCAAGGGATAGCTTGAAGAAGTTCCTCTTCGAGTCCTTGGAGATGATTAGGATCTATACACAGAAAGACGGACAGCCGTCTCCAAAGCCACTCCTCCTACCGCGTGGAACAACCGTCCAAGAATTAGCCGAAATAATACACAGAGATCTAGCTAAAAACATGAAGTATGCGAGGGTATGGGGGAGGTCGGTCAAGATCCAAGGACAGCGAGTGGGGCCAGAATTCGTTTTGGATGACGGCGACCTCGTAGAGATAAGGGACTAACCATCATTATAGTTTTTTAAAAAATGAATAAGTATTTTTCAGCTATAAAATACATAGAACAACTTTAATCCATCAATCAAACGAACCGATACATTCATATTGAGATTGATTAATAGATTTATTCATAGAAATGTCTGTTAAAATAGCTATTAATGGCTTTGGTAGGATTGGACGTCTGTTCTTTAGGGCTGCCTATGAAAAGGAGAGAAACTTTGAGATTATTGCTGTAAACGACGTGGCAGACACAAAGACGCTGGCACACCTCTTAAAATACGACTCCACTCACGGTAGGTTCCAGCACGAGGTTAAGGCGGAAGACAATTACATAATAGTTGATGGAAAGAGAATTAGAGTCTTCAGCCAACCCGATCCTGCTACCCTACCATGGCGAGAACTAGACGTCTATCTAGTCATAGAGTCTACGGGTAGATTCACCGATAGGGAGGGAGCCTCTAACCACCTTAGAGCTGGTGCAAAAAAAGTGATTATTACCGCGCCGGCAAAGGACCCTGACTTGACGGTAGTCATTGGAGTGAATCATAAGGAATATGACCCGGCTAGACACCACATAGTCTCTAACGCGTCTTGCACAACGAATGCGGTAGCGCCTGTAGCTAAGGTTCTTCACGAAAACTTTGGGATCAGAGCAGCATTAATGAATACTGCACATGCATACACCAATGATCAGAGAATACTAGACCTTGTCCATAAAGATCTGCGGAGAGCTAGGGCAGGAGCAATGAACATAATTCCAACGACCACGGGTGCCGCTAGAGCTGCTACCCTAGTTCTGCCGGAGCTAAAGGGAAAAATGGATGGAATAGCCATAAGAGTGCCAGTCCCGAACGTCTCCATAGTTGACCTTACTGCAGTTCTTGAGAAACCAGCTACTCCAAGCGAGATAAACGCCAAGTTTAAGGACGCAGCTGAGGGAGAGTTGAAAGGAATACTGGCCTATACTGAGGACCCGATCGTCTCTTCAGACGTAAACCATACGACATATTCAGCAATCGTTGACGGGCTGTCAACCATGGTCGTTGAAGGAATACTTGCTAAGGTCTTAGCCTGGTATGATAATGAGTGGGCGTTCTCCTGCAGACTTGTAGAGCTCGCCGAGCTCATGATTGAGAAGGCAGGAATATAATGGATGAGCGCCATAAGAGTTATAAGCATAAAGACTCTTGACGAGTTAGAAGCAACAAATAAGAGAATATTATTAAGATGCGACTTTAACTCACCGATAGACCCATCAACAAAACGCATCGTCGACGATACGAGGATTAGAATCCACGCAGAGATGACAATTCGAGAATTAGTTATGAAAAAAGCTAAAGTAGTAATAATTGCACATCAGGGAAGGCCCGGCGATCCCGACTTTACCAGTATGAAGGAACACGCAGAAATACTCTCGAGAATACTCGGGAGTACAGTAAGCTATGTTGATGATGTTGTAGGAGAGAAGGCAATCAACTCGATTAAGTCGATTAAGAGCGGTGAAGTTTTAATGCTTGAAAATGTTAGGACACTGCCATACGAAATGAAGAGCGGCAAACCTGAAGAACATGCAAAGACAGAACTTGTCTCTAGACTAGCACCTCTCTTCGACTGCTTTGTCAATGATGCATTTTCAGCATCTCATAGGGCTCACGCCTCAATCGTAGGATTTACAGCAGTTCTTCCGAGCTATGCCGGCAGGGTTATGGAAAGAGAGCTGGCTGCCCTAGCTAGAGTTTCATCAAACCCAGAAAAGCCCTGCGTGTATGTATTAGGAGGAGCAAAAGCTGATGACTCCTTAGCCATTACTAAGCACGTTCTTGATAAAAACATTGCCGAGTATGTCTTAACTGGTGGGTTAGTCGGCCAGTTGTTTTTACATGCTTCCGGCTATGACTTGGGCATAATTAATACTAAGTTTATTAAAGAGCAGAAATTAGAACAGCTTGAACCTGATATTAGGGATGTTCTATCTAGATATCCGGAAAGAATAAAGCTGCCTCTAGACCTCGCAGTCGATAAAAATGGCGAGAGAATGGAGATACCCATTAGCAACCTACCCACTGAGTATCAAATAATGGATATAGGAGAAAAAACTATTGAGGAATACTGCAGAATACTGTCGAGCGCAAAATCCGTCTTCATAAGCGGCCCCCTAGGAGTTTTCGAGAAAGAACAATTCACCAAGGGTACGAGGCAGATATTATCTGCCGTAGCCAGAGAGGATAAATTTACAGTTGCAGGTGGCGGGCACACTGTAGCTGCTATTGAAAAATTCGGACTTAAGGATAGGCTAAGCTACGTAAGCACCGCTGGTGGAGCATTGATTGAATACTTAATGGGCAGAGAACTCCCAGGGGTTGAGGCGCTGAAAGAAGCTGCCAAAAGAATGAATAAGTTACATTAATCAGATCAAGCTCAGGTTTAAAAACAACTATCCTTCTGAAGAATTGAGGGAGGATAACTTTGGCATTCCCTGAAATCGAGGCCATACTCTTGCTTATCATTATTGTGTCGGGAATCCTGTCCGTTGAGGTGCGTAGCCTAGTAAAGGCCGTGATGTGCCTCTTCATATTCACGCTGAGCTTAGGACTGCTATTCATGGCCTTAGGGGCTTTCCACGTAGGGTTATTCCAGATACTGGCATACTCAGGCGGCACAATAGCACTATTCATAGCAGTCATAATGCTTACAAGGAGGGTTGAAGAATCTTGAAGACAACCGAGATCATTGGAACGATAGCCTCAGTAATATTCGCGGCGGTAGTCATAATCATTTTTGCCTCTAATCCCCCTCTGTATGCCTACTGGGGAAGCAACCTCCATAGACTCTCCAATCTTGGAGTCAGCGAGTTGGGAGTAGCCATTGGCAGATATGTATGGAGGGAGCTCTTCCCCGCTATGGTTGCATTCTTGATGGTATTAATCGCGCTGATACTCGGGGTCTCAACACTTCTAAGGAGGGAGTAAAATGGCGCTGCCACCATTGATATACGTCCCTATCTCAGCCTTCATTTTCGCGCTAGGCATATACACACTCGCGAGCAAAAGAAACATAATAAAACAACTAATAGCCATCGAGATCCTGATTAACGCTGCTCATCTGAACTTTGTTGTCTTTGCCACAAGTAATCCAGCCGGAATAGACCCCTACGCGTTAAGCCTCGTAGTAATATCGCTAGGTGTCGGAGCATCAATAATCGCGGCTGGGCTCCTTCTAGTAGTGCATGTCTATAGAACATATGGAACAATGGACCTAGAAGCCCTGAGGAAGCTTAGAAGATGAGGCTTCCTAATCATTGATGCCCCCTGCGGTGGGCGGAATTATTACTAATACATCGCCATCGTTTAGCGGGTAGCCTTCGATACGTGCCCTATCTATCCTTTGTGCATTTATTGCTATTGTTATGTTATTTCTTATCTGTCCTTCGTCATCTAAAATATATCTACGCATATGCTCGCCATATTTATCGATAATTAATTTAAGAGCATCAATAATTGTTGAGCCCTCTTTAAGAATGATTGATTCAGAGTGCTTACCTGTAATTTCTCTGAGGTACGCGTAGAACCTTACCTCTATTCTAATCAAACTCTCACCAATAAAGACAAAGCTAGTGTCGCTCCTCAACCCATCTATGAGTACCGTCTGGATATACTTCTTTCTTGAAGATTGCTGGCTCTGTCTTGTATCTCTCTATCGCTTCTTTGAGACCTTCAAGGACTGCGGCACGTCTTCTCCCAGCGACCACCACTAGCACTATGGGCTCTCCAGGCATGAATTTTCCAGTAAGGTGCCATATCCCCACGTTTGATAACTCATACTTATCAGCAAGTTCCCGACATATCTTTGATATCTCGAGGTTTGCGTTTTCCTCGTACGCCTCTATCTCGACATAACTTACTGCTTTACCTTCCCTGCTGGTGTTTCTTGCCACTCCTATGTATGACGCTACCGCACCATCCCTTCCAGATGAATAAATCAGATCGACATGGGCTAGAATCTCTAATAGGTTGAGACTGTCTTTCTTGTAGACTCCTACGCTTGGTAGAGAAGGTGCATTCTTCTGCTCATTCATTTTGTTCCCACTTTCGCGAGAACGCTGACCCTTCCAGCAACATTCTTAGCTATTTGACGTAGGATGTTTGCTGCTTCTGATTTTGGATGAGCGAGAATTACGGGCTCTCCCTCGTCGCCCCCCAGCATTATCTCGGGGATTATCGGTATCTCGCCTAGGAATGGAACGCCCACATGCTCCGCGGCCATTCTTCCACCGCCCTTGCCGAATATGTAGGCCTTCTCTCCGCATTTACGACATACGTAATAAGACATATTCTCAACTATCCCAATAATGGGCACTCCAAGTTTCTCAAACATTCTAAGTGCCTTCATCGCTATGGTCACAGCAGCCGCCTGCGGAGTAGTGACTATTATGACGCCTGTCAAGGGAATGCTCTGCGCCAGTGTTAGCGATGCATCACCAGTACCTGGTGGGAGGTCGACGACCAGATAATCCAGCTCGCCCCACTCAATTTCAGACAACATCTGTCTAACCGCGTTTGCCACTAAGGGGCCTCTCCAGATAACTGGCGTTTCATCTGTGATTAGTAATCCAATTGACATCACCTTTAGCCCCATAGGGCCGACAGCCGGCAGAACTTTATCTCCTGCTGCCTGAGGGAAGCCAATATTCTTCAACAGTTTAGGGATGGTTGGTCCATACATATCCGCGTCAAGTAGTCCCGTCTCAGCTCCAGACTCCGCAAGCGCTAGGGCCAAATTTACAGCAAGAGAGGATTTACCAACTCCTCCCTTACCACTAGCAACAGCCACAACGTTCTTAAGTCCCGGCATGTTTAGCATATTCATCTCGGTCCTCCTCGTTGACGGGACATTAGAAGTAACCTTCATGTCTACGGACTTGACTCCCGGGATTGACTCTACCGCTTCTCTTGCCTGTCTAGTTATCTGTTCATTGAATGGGCATGCAGGCGTTGTCAATACGAGCGTGAAGGAGACGCGCCCATCCTGAACCTTTAAGTCCCTTATCATTCCCATCGAGACAATGTCCGTTCTCAGTTCTGGGTCGATCACCTTCTTAAGCGCTTTTAAAACCAAGTCCTCTGTTACAGTCATCCAAAATCTATGATGCCCCTAGAGTTAAAATATGTTTCTAATCTAACTAAATCTACTTCGGTAACACATGCCTAACTGCACAGGAATCATCTAAATAAAGTATATGTTAGCATTAGACCAACGATTGTCTTTGCGTCTTTAATTTTGCGTTCCTTAATCATTTTTACAGCGTCGTCTAGTGATAGATAAATTACTTTTATGTTCTCGTCTGGCTCCGTGTTCTGTCCAACATAAGAACCAACCTTGGCGATGTAGATGTGTATTACTTCATTGCTGTATCCAGGCGAGGGATAAATAGATCCGAGCAACTCGAGGCTTAATGCAACGTATCCCGTCTCCTCTTGAAGCTCTCTCATGGCGCATTCTTCTGGGCTTTCGCCATGCTTAATTGTGCCTGCAGGGATCTCTAACAGCTCAATGCCTGCGGCGTGTCTATACTGATTTACGAGGATGACTTTTCCATCAGTCGTAAGTGGCACGACTGCTGACGCGCCTGGATGCTCAACAATCTCCCTCACTATAGTTTTGTTGTTTATCCTGACATTGTCTATTCTCAGGCTAACTACCCTTCCTTCATATATCCGTCTGCTGCCTACTTTCTCTTCACTCATCGTTTATGCATTTTTATTCTTCCTCAAATATGTCATGCAGATGTTTTACGCATATATTTCTCATCATTTAGATTTTACCGAAGATGAGCGGCGGGACCTTCAGCGGCTACGTCGAGGGACTTCATATATCGAGGCTGGGCAAGGCAATATTATTAAAGATTAGGCTCGTCACTCCCGGCGGTCAAAGAGTTGAGTTATACATTCATGCGCCGCCCGACTGGCTGAGTCTTGGAAAAGCAATTAGCGGGACATACCACCAGGCTGAGACTCCTGATGGGACTGTACTTATTATAGATAGTATAGTAGAGGACAAAAATCTACGGCCAGCAATCATTCATGAATTAACGGTTGAAAAAATTCTAAGAATAGGCCAAGACACGGTTGTAGTTGAAGGGAAGTACTCTGACGGCAGGATGTTCAGCCACACGCTAAGAGACACTCGACTACTAGAACTTCAGCCAAGGCTTCCAATTAAGTCTCTAGGATTATTCATCGAGAGGGACTCGTTGCAGGTATTGGTCACGATCATTAATAAAAACGAGTTTAATCTCTTAGCGAGGGCCTACGAGTTTTCATCACAGCTTTTGAAAGCTGGATTAGAAGAGCCTGAGAAAAGATTCCTCGAAGGGGAGCAATGAGTATTTGCTTACTATACCCATGACTGCCTCAGCCTTAGGTCAGAAAAACAAATCCCACACACTCTATGATCACTCGTGATTCTCTTTGAGTAGCTTAGAGGTGCACCACATACTGGACATTTAAGTCCGGGACGCGGCTCATACAGTCGATGACCACACGAAGGACATGAGTTTGACCCAATAGGAAGAGTGGAGCCACAATTAGGGCAGAAAGCCTCATTAGACCTGCTTATTACCTCGACAATAATCATAGCCGACGGGGCGAGCTGGCTAGGCGCTGAGCTCGGCGAATAAGCCTGAATAACTGTTGGACTTCTAGGACTCTTGGCTCGATCAATTACAGATCCGCTGAGCGTAGCTTCTCTTCTAAGAGGAGGCTCCCCAAACAATAGTTTTTCCAATTCGTCTTGCTCTTCTTTTTCCGGCTTCTTTACGGCAACGTCAATCTTAATTACGAATGAGCTATAGCTGATCGCTACAGCAGAGCCCAATAAAATGAATAGCGACACAGATGGGATGAGGCTCTGGGGCTGCGTTAGGAATGAGATGGATTCTGAGGTGAGTGTCTGGTAAATCAGTAGTGCTACTGCTGGTAGGCTGATCGTCCCTATGTATGCTGTCCTGATGCCGAAGAAACGTGCGTATGAAAAGTATCCTCCCGCCTCTGCAATGGTGTAAATAGCCCATAGCGATATAGCGGTCTTTAGAAAGATGCCTTCGTTAATTATAGGCCCTGATAGGTCTGGATAACGCAGATACGCGAGATACAGCACAAACGAGGAGGCTATTATCCCTAATAAGATTACAAGGACTGATAATGATTTGAAATACCTATGATTTGTCTGAGAGCCCAGCCTTAGCCAGAAGATTCCTCTAAGGACTATGCCTACTAGGTATGCTATTGCCGCGATGATAAAAACAAAAGACACGCCCTTTAAGGCAGGAAAACTAGATAGCTGTGACAGAAGCATCAATATGACTATGGTGGACAAGATATAGCCCGTGGTTCCCAGCAGGCCAATACGCATTTCTGTCCCCACTATAATGTAGGGGTTTTTAACCATTTCCTCCGGGGCGAAAGACGTAAATAGCGAATTTTCAAGAAACGCTATAATACTGCAGGTTTCGTTTATCTAATATGGCAAAGTACATCTTCGTCACAGGCGGCGTCGTATCGTCTGTGGGCAAGGGGACCGTGGCGGCTTCAATCGGGAAGATACTTGTATCTAAGGGATACAAAGTCGACTTTTTGAAGATTGATCCTTACGTCAATGTTGATGCTGGCACACTGAACCCCTATTCTCATGGAGAAGTCTTCGTCACAGATGATGGAGGCGAGACAGACCTTGACCTCGGATGGTATGAGAGATTTTTAGATATCCCCATGAGCAAAATAAACAACATAACGACCGGACAGATCTACATGGAAGTGTTGAGAAGAGAGAGGGCGGGCGACTATCTAGGACAATGCGTACAAGTCATCCCCCACGTCACAGATGAGATAAAACGACGCATAAAAATGATCGCAGCAAGAAGGGGGGCAGACATAGTCATCGTAGAGATCGGCGGAACTGCGGGAGACATTGAGGGACTGCCATTTTACGAGGCGGCTCGACAGATGAAGCTTGAAGAGTCTACACTGTTCGTGCATGTAGCTCTTGTAATATATCTTAAGCCCACTGCAGAGTTCAAAACCAAGGCGCTGCAACATAGCGTAAATGAGCTGAGAAGGATAGGCATCCAGCCCGACATAGTGGTTGCGAGGAGTGATAGAATGATAGACGAAGCAACACGTTCAAAGATTGCGCTATTCAGCACTCTTCCAAAAGAGGCAGTCTTTTGCTCGTATGATACCGACGTCATTTACGAAGTTCCACTAATGCTGGAGAGGCAGGGAATCGGCGACTATATCGAACGTCTACTCGGACTGCCTCGATTACCCTCGCGTCTCGAGGAATGGAGCAGGATAGTAAATTCTTTCAGAATAAAGGACCCAGTCGTGAAGATAGCAATATGTGGAAAATATACAACCCTAACTGACTCATACGTAAGCATTAAGGAAGCATTACACCACGCGGCCGCATATCACGGCGTGAAGCTCGAGTTAAAGTGGGTTGAGACAAGCGAGCTAGAGAATAATCCCTCAATGATTGAAGAATTAGAGGATGTTGACGGAATCTTAGTACCTGGAGGATTCGGAAAAAGAGGAGCCGAAGGTAAGATGAAAGTAATAGAGTACGCGAGGACTAGGAAAAAGCCCTTCCTAGGCATATGCTTCGGTATGCAGTTAGCAATCGTAGAGTTTTCCAGAAATGTTTTAGGCCTAAAGGAAGCGAACAGCACGGAGATAGACCCATTGACACCACATCCTGTGATATATCTTATGCCAGAACAGGAGGAAGTTGTAGAGAAGGGAGGCACGATGAGGCTGGGAGCCCTGCCTGTACATATAAAGAAAGGCACGAGAGCGCATATGCTGTATGGAAATGATATCATCTATCAGAGACACCGGCATAGATACGAGGTAAATCCAAAATATTGGGAGGCTCTTCAAAGAGAAGGAATGATAATCTCAGGCATGTCGCCAGATGGTAGAAGAGTTGAGATAATAGAGCTGGGAGACCATCCATACTTTATTGCTACACAGTTTCACCCAGAGTTTAAATCGAGACCAGGTAATCCCGACCCCGCATTCCTAGGACTAATCCGTGCATCAGCAGAGACGAGCAAGGTTAAAGACGTTGAGCGTATCAGGAGAATAGCAGTGTAGAATGAGGCTAATAGACGCCCACTGCCACTTCCATGCCTACCGTAAAGAAGAATATGCAAATTATGAAAAAATAACGATAATTGCCGTCTCAGAGGACTACAATTCATCGGTGAAGACATTCCTGTTATCAAGGAAGATAAGGAATATTGTTCCTTTCGTTGGTCTTCACCCATGGAATACAAATAACTCGATTATGGAAGAACTCATACTACTTAAAAATTTACTGAATAGCACAAAAGAAGTGGCCGGATTGGGCGAAGTGGGTTTAGACTTCAGATTTTCTAAAGCTCCGAAGGATCTTCAACTAAAAATATTTGAGGAATTTTGTAGAATTGCGGCAGAGCGAAATCTACCCCTAAATGTACATTCTTACTCTGCTTGGAGCGAGGCATTAGCCTGCGTCGTGAAGAGCGAAGCTCCGTCGGTGCTCTTTCACTGGTATACCGGTCCCGAGCATTTATTAAAAGAGATCAAGGACCATGGATACTTTATCAGCATAAATCCCACGGCCACCATTCAGGCAAAACAGAGAAAAATAATCGAGAAAACAAGCGAAGAAATACTTTTGACTGAGAGTGACGGCCCATATGTCTACAGGTCTCTAAGGCTTGACTCAACAATGATTTTACAGACGCTTAAAATAATCTCTGAAATTAAAAAAATTTCAGTCGATGAAGTTTCACAAATCATAAACAATAACTATGAGAGATACATGATGAAGAGGACGAGCCTCGTCGAGTAGACGCAGCTGCATCGCTTAGGTCAAGCTATATAAAGTAATAAGTTCTTTTAGAAAGACGAAGTCATGCCTGAGAAAATTCTTGATAATTTGGATGAGTATGTTGCAGGGCCTTTAACGTCTATTGAGGTTAAGGAGCGTAAGATATCTGACCTATTAACAGCTATGAGTCTTACTGGATTTCAGGGAAGAAAACTCGGTGAAGCACTTGACGTATGGGTCAGAGCCCTGAGGGATGAAGACACCGTGATAATGATGGGCTACGCCGGAAGTTTAAGCACAACTGGGCAGTGGCGAATAGTTAAGTGGCTCATAGAGAACAGATACATAGATGTACTGGTCTCAACAGGGGCGAACATCACCGAAGACTTGATAGAAGCTATGGGATACAGATATTGGAGAGGAAGCCCACTAGTCGATGACGACCTCTTAAGAAAGAAGGGAATCTACAGATTCTACGATGTCTACGTGAAGGAGCAGGACTACATATCGATGGAAAAAATGCTCGGAGAATTCATGCTAACGCTTCGTGATAGGAAGGCACTCGCCTCGCCTGAACTGCTCTACCTATTAGGCAAGTGGCTTGAAGAAAGGGGCGTTGATGGAATAGTAACCTCAGCCAGCAGGCATAAGGTCCCAATATTCTGTCCAGCGATAGTCGATAGCGGATTCGGAGTCGCGTATATCCACAACCGATACAGGGATAAAGAGTTTAGTCTCTTGGTGGACC
>Ga0105159_1000215_pt1 | contig 16754 bp, 14 predicted proteins | sample LHCtaG_2_FD_89590 | JGI IMG/M metagenome (GOLD analysis project Ga0105159, IMG submission 89590) | Hot spring microbial communities from Little Hot Creek, USA to study Microbial Dark Matter (Phase II) - LHC4sed_replicate | ecosystem: Environmental > Aquatic > Thermal springs > Hot (42-90C) >...
GCCTTAGCCATAAACGAAGCTTTAGGGCTTGGCTTAACCAACAAGGAACTCATAAACTTTGCAGCACTAGGCGAAATAGCGGCGGCCGGCGTCCCACATGCTGACAACGTATCCGCTTCCATCATGGGGTTCTTTACAGCAATAGTTTCCCACGAACCCTTTGATGTCATACGGTTTCCCATGCCTGACAACACCAAGTTTGTGATAGCCACTCCGGAAGTAATAGTGGAGACACGTAAAGCCCGCTCAGTTCTCCCCAAACACATCAAGCTTTCCGATGCAGTGCACAATGTTGCAAGGGCAGCCGCATTTGTCGCTGGCGTTTTAACAAACAATTTGACCTTGATGGGGATGGGAATGAACGACTTAATCGCGGAACCATACAGAGCTAGCTTAATTCCAGGATTCTTTGACGTAAAAAAGAGAGCCCTTGAAGCCGGAGCTATAGGCGTTGCAATAAGCGGAGCAGGCCCATCCGTCTTAGCCCTTGTCAACTCCTCGAAAAACGTGGAAAATAAGGTGGCGGAAGCTATGAAAGAAGGTTTCGAAGTCAACGGAATCCAGTGTGAAATAGTGATCACGAAGCCTGGACCCGGTGCAAGAATTGTCCGGAGGGAGAAGAAGTGATTTCCATGCAGTGTATTGGATGTGGCGCGGAATACCCCGTCAACAAGATAATATACAATTGCGAGAGGTGCGGCGACCTACTCGAAGTGCGAGTTGACGAAAGGGCGTTGAAGGAAAAAATTGAAATGGGAGAATGGAGGCTAAGGCCGATTTCCGTGTGGAAGTACAAGGAGTTTTTGCCAGTTTTTGATGAAACAAAGATTGTCACTTTGAGGGAGGGGGGTACACCGCTATACAGCTGTGATAGGCTTGGCAAAGAGCTGGGGATAAAAAACCTATATGTCAAAAGTGAGGGTGCAAACCCAACTGGTTCTTTTAAAGATAGGGGGATGACCGTTGGCGTTTCAAAAGCTTTGGAGCTTGGCGTAAAGGCTGTTGTTTGCGCCTCTACAGGAAACACTTCCGCCTCTTTAGCGGCGTATGCAGCCAAAGCTGGACTGCCTTGCATAGTGTTGATTCCAGCCGGAAAAATAGCCCTTGGAAAGCTTGCACAAGCGATGATGTATGGAGCGATCGTGGTGGGGGTTAAGGGTAATTTCGATGTTGCCCTTCAAATGGCGGTGAGTGCAAGCAAACAAGTCGGCTTGTACTTGCTGAATTCGATAAACCCCTTTAGGATAGAGGGACAAAAGACAGCAGCCTTCGAGATATGCGATCAGCTTGGGTGGCAAGTCCCTGACAGAGTAGTTTTGCCTGTTGGAAACGCTGGGAACATAACCGCCTACTGGAAGGGCTTTAAGGAGTTAAAGGCTTTAGGCTTTGTTGAAAAACTGCCTAAAATGGTTGGCGTACAGGCGGCTGGAGCCAGCCCAATAGCGAAGGCTTTTGCAGCTAACAGCGCCACGATAGAGCCTGTTAAAGATCCGGAGACTGTGGCAACAGCCATTCGCATCGGAAACCCTGTTAACTGGAAGAGGGCGTTGAACGCTTTAAAAGAGTCCAACGGCACAGCCCTAACAGTTACAGATGATGATATCATTAAAGCGCAGAAGCTTCTAGCCAGAAGAGAGGGAATTTTCATCGAACCCGCCAGTGCAGCCAGCATAGCCGGGCTTAAAAAGCTGGTTGAAAACGGCGAAGTTGATGCAGACGAGACTATTGTTTGTGTTGCCACGGGCCATGGCTTAAAGGATCCAGAGGCTGCTGTGAGGGTTTGTGAGGGAATCATCGAAATCGAGCCTAGCCTAGAGGCGTTGGAGAAAGTGGTGAAATCATGAATCCAAGGATCATAATAATTGGTTTTGGGAACATTGGTCGTGGGTTCGCTAAAGTATTGAACATGAAGTATAATTTCTTAGTTGAAAAATTCGGTGTATCTCCAAAAGTTGTGGCCATTGTTGATAGTAAGGGCGCAGCCATAAACCCAAAGGGGCTTGACCTCGAAAAGGCATTGTACATTAAGAAATCTAAGAGGACAATAGCGTTCTACTCTGGATACGGCAAGTTAGGCGTAACTGGCTTAGAGGTTCTGGACAACGTGGATGCGGAAATCCTAGTGGAAGCTACCCCAACCAACATTACAGACGGTGAGCCTGGCCTCTCTTTCATGTTGGAAGCCATGCGGACTGGCAGACATGTAGTAACAGCCAACAAGGGACCATTGGCCATCGCCTTTCACAAACTTTGGGAAGAATCGAAAAAGCATAATGTTCAATTGAAATTTGACGCCACTGTGGGTGGAGCTATACCAGTAATAAGCCTAGCCAAACATTGTCTTTACGGAAATCAAATCGTATCAATTCGAGGGGTGTTAAACGCAACAACCAACGTCATACTCACAAAAATGAGTGAAAACCGTTGTTCCCTTGAAGAAGCCATAAAGGAGGCGAGGGAGAAGGGCATATGCGAAACGGATCCAACATATGATCTTAATGGGACAGACACTGCTTGTAAAATGGTGATTTTGGCAAACGCGCTGATGGAAAAAAGGGTAACATACAGAGACTTGCAAAAAGTTGGGGGCATAGAGAAAATAACGGTTGAAGACTTAAGGGAAGCCCGTAAAAAGGGATGTACCATTAAACTTGTTGGGCTGGTAGATGAAAAAAGACTGCTTGTCGAGCCAATGCTCGTACCATTAAACGACAAAATATGCGTCGACAATACGCTAAACGCTGTGGAACTCAAAACGGATCTGGCGAAGGAAATTGTCATAGTAGGACATGGAGCAGGCTCCATTGAAACGGCAAGCAAAATGTTAAAAGACATGATTGAAATATTCAAAAACAAACAATCACTGAACGCCGAAAAGCAACCGCCAGTTTCCATATAGAACTTAATACCAAAAAGTATATATATCGTTGGCATTTTTATTGTTCAACCCGATGAATATACCAATAGCCACGCAAAAAGCATTCAATTTCACTTTTAGTGGCTATTGGTATCCATTTAGCTATTAGGAGAAACCGCGCCTCACCCGGGTTCGGTTTCTCCTTTTTGGGGGGTTATTTTGAGGGAGAATGAAAACAATGTGCGTCCTATTCTTGTTGTGAAGTTCGGGGGAAGTAGCCTAGCGAACGGCGAAAAGATATCTAATGCCGTCAAAGCCGTCACAAAAGAGTTGAATAAAGGATTAAAGATTGCGGTAGTTGTTTCCGCCATGGGTCAAACTACAGATTTTCTGTTGGAAGCCATAAAAGAAGCCGTAAACCGCGAGAAAATGGTTTATAGCGCAGATGTTGACGATGTCTTGGCCATGGGTGAAAGAACGAGTGCAAGAATATTCTCAGCAGCTTTGAAAGCGAACGGCGTAAAGTGCCGCTACTTTGATCCGGCGGATTCTGACTGGCCAATAATCACCAATGATGTGCCGATGAACGCTGATCCAATATTGGAGATATGCGAGGAAAGAATATGCAAGCACGTTTTGCCCCTGCTCGATGAGGGTTTGGTGGTTGTTATTCCAGGTTTTGTGGGCAAAACGCTAGATGGAAAAATTACGACCATGGGAAGGGGTGGAAGCGACATAACCGCTTTTGTTTTAGCACGAGCTCTCAAGGCGAAACAAGTCATACTGGTTACGGACGTGGATGGCATAATGACGGCTGATCCTAAACTTGTGAAATCAGCGAGAAAAATACCCCAGATAGACGTTAACTCGTTGATCGGGCTTGCGGGCTCTTCTCAAAAGTTCCTGCAGAAAAAGGCTTTAAGATACAAAGAAGACTGGATGGATGTTAAAATTATAAATCATGCCCACTGCGACTTGAACGTGGAAGGAACAGTTATTAAAGGCTCTTTTATAGGGGGTGTTGCCAGCGTTGACTTTCCTAAGGCAATAGCATCCATAACCATTGTTGGAAATGGGCTTTCCCAAACCCCCGAGATCTTACACCAAGTTATCCAGAAATTAAAGAGTGTTGAGGTTCAGCTTTTAGGGTTTTCAGCCAACTACGACTCCATTATAATTTATGTTCCGGAAAACATGCTTGACAAAATTCTTGAACCTCTCCACTCGGTTGTTCACGATAACCCTGAAGCTGTAGCCATGGCTGTGAGAAAAAACCTTTCCTTGATTAAGATTAAAAAGGCGGGACTTGAAGAAACCCCGGGGATTTTAGGCAGTTTAGCTATGTCCCTAAGCATGGAGAACATAAACATTTATGGTTTGTTTACAGCGACTTCTGGAATTTACGTCTTTGTTGATAGCTCATGTAAAGAAGAGGCCCTTATGATCGTCAAAAAAGCTTTAGATGAAGCTGAAAGTTATGGAGGCATGTTAAGATGGCCTATGGGAAAAGTAGAAGACTACGGAGAATATTCGGCGACGACGGCAAAACTGTGATAATTCCAATGGATCACGGGGTTACAATCGGCCCAACGCAGGGCCTTTTGAACATGCAAAGCATTGTCGATAAACTCGTTGCTGGTGGAGCGGATGCCGTTGTTTTACATAAGGGCGTAGCGAAAAACGTTGATACAAGAAAACTTGGACTCATAATACATGTTTCCGCAAGCACTAAGATAGGCTCGGACGCGAACTGGAAGGTGAGGGTTTGTAATGTTGAAGAGGCTATTCGTTTGGGGTGCGATGCTGTTTCAGTTCATGTAAATTTAGGCGCAGATCATGAACCTGAAATGTTGGCTGGGTTGGGTAAGCTGGCTGATGAATGTGATGCATGGGGTGTCCCACTGCTCGCTATGATGTATCCGCGGGGAACAAAAATTGGAAACGAGCACGACCCGCAGCTTGTTGCTCACGTGGCAAGGGTTGGCGCGGAGCTCGGTGCAGACATTGTAAAGACGAATTACACCGGAGACCCAGAATCCTTTAGAAAAGTTGTTGAGGGATGTCCTGTTCCCGTAGTCATTGCGGGCGGCCCAAAGGTTGACTCAACCAGAAGCTTACTTGAAATGGTTTACAACGCCGTAAAAGCAGGTTGTGCAGGAGTTTCCATAGGAAGAAACGTTTTCCAACATGAAAATCCAACAGCCATTACGAAAGCGCTGGTCGGCATAGTCCATAAGGGCTTAAATGTTGAAGAAGCCATAGCCCTGTTAAACAAGCCTGATTCTCCATGACGCGATGAGGGGTTTGCAATGCAAATTGCACCTTTAGCAAAATGAATGGTTTGAGGGGAATAAGAAGGGTTGAATTTGAGGGAGCTTTGGCTCAAAATCGACGAAACAACTCCAAAAAGCGTTGTTGAGGAGCTACTTTGCTCTGCAGATCAAACATGCGACGCCGTTTATATTGCGGACAAGTGGGTCAGAAGCGACATTAAGAAAACGGGAGTAAGAGTTGCCGCAAAAGGCGATGAATGCGATGTTCAAGTGCTTGAGCCTTTTAACGCGGAAGAACTAGCGAAAATTAGAGAAACTGGGAAGCCAGTGGCTGTTAGAGTGGTTGTTAAAAGCGCGGAAGACGAGAAAGAAGCCATTAAAGCTGCGAACCTTTCAGCTGACTACATAATAATCCATTGTTTGGACTGGAAGGTCATACCGTTGGAAAACTTGATAGCTAACGCTAAAGGGAAAAGTAAACTTTTGGCAGAAGTTTCATCATTCGAAGAGGCAAAACTAGCCTTAGAAACCCTTGAGCTGGGAGTTGATGGAGTTGTCCTAAAGACACTCAACTCTGGCGAACTCGTAAAGGTTGCTTACTTGGTTAAAAAGCAACTTCCGCGGATCAAGCTTGTACCCGTTAAAGTTGTCGAGGTTAAACAAATTGGAACAGGAGCCAGAGTTTGTGTTGACACGTGTGATTTGATGAAGGAAGGCGAAGGCCTTCTTCTCGGGTGTCAGTCCGCGTGCCTATTCCTGGTGGAGGCGGAGGTCCACCAGAACCCTTTCGTTCAACCTAGACCCTTTAGAGTGAACGCAGGCCCAGTATCCCTTTACGTGATGTGTTCTCCGGATAAGACGAGGTATCTTTCAGAGCTCAAGGCTGGGGAAGAGTTAATGATTGTGGACAGAAACGGCAACGCGAGACTCGCAAACATTGGCAGGGTTAAAATCGAGTGGCGGCCACTACTACTCATCGAGGCTGAAGACTGTGGAAAACGTTTCAAAACTATAACGCAGAACGCGGAAACAATTAGGCTTGTAACGGAAAAAGGCTCCATACCCGCGACGGCGCTTAAGCCAGGCGATGAAGTTCTGGCATACATACTTGAAGGTGGAAGACACTTCGGGACGCTGGTTAAGGAAGAGAGGATTGTAGAGCTTTGACCGTGAAAATATGCGTTTCCATCATGCCCAAAAGCCTCACCGAGGTATTAAAGCTCATCGAAAAATGTGAAAAGCATGGGGCGGACTTTATCGAGGTTAGGCTAGACTGCTTTACCGATTTTAAAGGTTTGAAAGACATAGCCGGATGCACGGAAATACCGCTCATTGCAACCATTAGACCATCAAAATGTGGCGGAAAATTCTCGGGGAAAAAACAGCGAGTAAAAATTCTGTCAGGCATCGCTTCGAGCGGGTTTGAATATGCCGACTTTGAACTTGATTCCCTTGGGCTGAAAATTGTTGTCGAAAATCTGCGGGACTTGGGCGTTAAACCCATAATATCGTTTCACGACTTTGAAAGAACACCGGAAAAGGATGAGTTGCGGCGGATTCTCGAAAGTGAAATTGCAGTGGGAGCTGACGTTTGTAAGATAGTGACAACCGCTCAAAGTTTGCAGGACAACCTGACTCTGTTGCAATTTTTATACGATGAGGGTAGAAAATCCAAGATTGTTTGTTTCGCCATGGGGCCTTTAGGTAAGCCGTCTAGGCTTTTGTCGCCCATTTATGGGGGATACTTTACGATAGCTTCTTTGGAACGCGGTATGGAAACCGCTGCTGGGCAAATGACAATTGAAGAAATGAAAGCAGCCTACAAGGCGTTGGGAGTTATGTGATGGAGGTTTCAGGAAAAACTAAAGTGTTCTGTGTCATAGGCGATCCGATTGAACATTCGTTAAGTCCAATCATGCATAACGCAGCATTTAGACATTTGAAAATCGACGCTGTGTATGTTGCCTTCAAAGTAAAGGAAGGGATGCTTGAAGATGTTGTTAGGTGTATGCGCAGCCTTGGCATATGTGGAATGAACGTTACAATGCCCCATAAAACAGCTATCGTCAAATATATGGACGAAAACGATCCAGCGGCAAAATTCGTAGGTGCCGTTAACACTGTGCTTAACGCTGATGGAAAGCTTGTGGGCTTCAACACCGACGGCATCGGCGCCCAAAGGGCTTTAGAAGAAAACCACGTGAAACCGAAAGGCAAAAAGTTTCTGCTTATGGGTGCTGGAGGCGCCGGAAGGGCCATAGCCTTTCAATTGGCACAAGAGGCTGACGAACTTGTGATTCTCAACAGAGACTCAAATAAGGCCAGGGTTCTGGCGGATGCGCTTAGAAAAAGGTTTAACAAGAAGGTTGTCGGGGAAAGCCTCTCATACAATGTTTTAAAGGACTGGATTAAGGATGTGAACGTGCTCATCAACGCCACCTCAGTGGGCATGCATCCTCACCAAAACGAGACACTTATCGAGAAAAGCTTACTGAGACCCGAGCTCACAGTGATGGACATAGTTTACGACCCTATTGAAACGAGGCTTCTGAAAGACGCCAAATCTGTCGGAGCCAAAGTGATTTACGGCACTGAAATGCTTGTTTTTCAAGGAGCAGCCTCATTTGAAATCTGGTTTAATAGACCGGCTCCTGTAAATGTTATGAGAGAGGCCATCATGGAAAGGCTTCAAGCGAGAGGTTTAAGCCTTGAGCGGTAAAGCCACGGCCATAAGCTACGGCGGTGCAACCATAATAAATGCTATCACAACGGGAAAAGGGGCAGCCTTCGGAGTAAAACTCTGGACAAAGGCAGAGGTTAAGTTAACAGACAACCCCCATGTTATAAAGGGGAAAATCACCACAGATCCATCTGAAAACACAATACTTATGGAGAAAACCGTGAAGAAAGTTTTAGAATACTTTGGGCTTGCCGGAAAATTTGGAGCCGAAGTTAAAACATGGTCCAACATACCCATCGCACGTGGACTAAAAAGCAGCAGCGTCGCAGCAAACGCTATAGCTTTGGCCACCGTGGCTGCCCTTCGAAAAGAGGTTGACGACTTAACTATTGTTAATTTGGGTGTTAACGGAGCTATTGAGGCAAAAGTAACCATAACGGGGGCTTTCGATGACGCTTGCGCATCCTACTTCGGCGGCATAGTCGTCACAGACAATTTTAAAAGAAGAATAGTTAAACGTTTTAGGGTTCCAGAAAACCTTAAAGTTCTGTTTCATGTTCCTAAAACCAAGGTTTACACAGGTAGCATAGAAGCTGAAAAATTGAAAAGCATATCGCCCTTAGTTAAAATGGCCTACAGAGAAGCTTTAAAAGGGCATTTTTGGCAAGCCTTAACGTTAAATGGGCTGATATACTCTTTCGCATTAGGCTACAATCCTTCAATAGCCTTAGATGCTTTAACGGCCGGAGCTGTGGCTGCCGGACTGTGCGGAAAAGGGCCAGCAGTGACGGCTGTTGTCACCGAAGACAAAGTTGACAAAGTTAAAGAGGCTTTAATGAAATATGAAGGCGAAGTCGTAGAGACAGAAATAAATCATGAAAAAGCTAAAGTCTTGGAAGTTTCCCCATGACGAATGTCATAGTCAAGCCCTTAAAAGCATTAAAAGGGATAGTTGAGGCTCCACCGTCCAAGTCTTATACGCATAGAATACTTGTTGCGGCGCTTTTATCAAATGGAAAAACTGTGATTGATAAACCCTTAGTTTCTGATGATACGCTGGCGACTTTGGAGGCGATAAAAGCCTTAGGAGCCCATGTGGAACAAAAAGACAGCTTTTGGGAAGTTGACGGGCAACCCCTTCTAAAAACGCCTGAAAAGCCTATAAACTGCCGAGAGTCTGGAACGACCTTACGCTTCATGATACCCGTAGCCTCACTTGCCCAGGGAAAAACAACATTTGTTATGGGGCCCTCGCTAAGTAAGAGGCCTATAACGCCTCTGCTTCAAAGCTTAGGCGATCTTGGCGTTAAAACACAATATAACTCTTCATCGGTAGTGGTTTACGGTGGCGGAATTAAGGGGGGAGAAACAGTCCTACGTGGTGATATAAGCTCCCAGTTTATATCCGGCCTTTTGTTTGCATGTCCCCGCGCCAAAAAGGACACGCAGATAAGCCTCACAAAGCCTGTTGAGTCCAAGGGCTACATAGACATGACCATGGAAGTTTTATGTAAGCATTCAGTAAAAGTTGAAATTTCGAAAGATTATAGCAGTATACGAATTCCAAGTGGTCAAAACTATAAGCCCTTCAAGCATAAAGTCCCCGGAGACTTCTCCTCTGCAGCGTATCTGTTAGCGGCGGCTGCCATAACTTCGTCAAGAATAAGGATCTACAATCTTGATTATACATCTGAACAGGGGGACAGGGCAATCCTTGAAATACTCAGACGAACAGGGGTTAACGTGCATGTTGGAGAAAACTATGTTGAAGTGCATGGCGCAATCAACAACCCTGTAAATATTGATGCTGGCGACATTCCCGACCTTGTGCCTGCGTGCACAGCCATAGCGTGCTACGCGATGGGTAGGTCTGAGATACGTAACGCTGGAAGGTTAAGGTATAAGGAGTCTGATAGGCTGTTAGCTCTCTACACGGAGTTTAAAAAGATGGGCGCCGACATAACTGTGGAAGGGGACGATCTAATAATAATGGGGCCGTGTAAGCTTCACGGCGCAGTAATAGACCCACATAACGATCACAGAATAGCGATGGCTTGCACCGTCGCCGCTTTGGGCGCTAAAGGCGACTCGACGATCATGAACGCTGAGTGCGTAAGTAAGTCTTATCCCAATTTCTTTAGGGATTTAAGCTTGTTAGGAGTGAATATAATTGACGGCAAACTCGATTGGTAAAGCCTTTGTTGTAACAACTTTCGGCGAGAGTCATGGCCGATGCGTTGGCGCTGTTATAGATGGTTGTCCAGCAGGTCTCCCCCTTTCCGAGAAGGAAGTACAGGCAGAACTGGATAAGAGAATTCCAAAGAAGCCGGAAATAACCTCCGGAAGAATTGAAAAAGACATCGTGGAAATTTTGTCTGGAACATTTGAGGGACATACGACGGGGGCGCCGATCTGCATGCTGGTCTGGAACAAGGAGGCGGTTCCCTCAGAGTACGATATCATAAAGAACTTGCCAAGGCCAGGACACGCAGACTACACGGCCTACGTTAAGTATGGAGGCTTTAACGATTATAGGGGTGGTGGAAGATTCTCTGGAAGAATCACTGCATCGTTCGTTATGGCCGGAGCCGTTGCAAAGAAACTATTGCGGCTTTTCGGCGTTGAAGTTTTGGCGTACACTAAGGCTATAGGCGGCATAGAAATGAAGGAAACGCCAACGCTGGAAAAGATTAGGGAGGAAACCTACAAAAACCCCGTAAGATGCCCAGATCCAGTTTGTGCAGAGGCCATAGAGAAAGCAATAGTTGAGGCTAGAAAGGAAGGGGACAGCCTTGGAGGCATCGTGGAATGCATAGCCCTAAACGTTCCAGCAGGCGTCGGCGAACCCGTGTTCGACGCATTAGACGCGGACATTGCAAAAGCCATTTTCGCAGTGCCAGCCGTGAAAGGAGTGGAGTTTGGCGCAGGATTTAAAGCAGCTACCATGAAGGGGTCCGAGAACAACGATCCATATGTCATAAGTGATGACAAAGTAGTAACATTAACAAATAATGCTGGCGGAGTGCTTGGCGGCTTATCCAACGGAATGCCAGTAGTGGTTAGAGTGGCCATCAAACCCACTCCGTCAATAGCCAAAAAACAGAAAACCGTAAACTTAGCAGAATTCAAAGAGGCCATATTACAAGTTAAAGGAAGACATGATCCATGCATAGTGCCGAAAGCCATACCAGCAATAGAGTCCATGGTTGCAATAGTTCTGGCAGACCACATGATAAGGGCTGGAATAATACCGAGAATTTTAGTGGGGAAAGGTAATGTCGGAAAAAATAAATGAGTTGAGGCAAAAGATAGACGAGATAGATGAAAAAATTCTCCTTTTGTTAAAAGAGAGATTTGAAATAGTCAAAGAAATAGGTAGGGAAAAACATAAACATGGAATGCCATTGAGGGATTTGGAAAGAGAGAATGAAAAATACAAACAGATAATGGAAAAAGCCTTAAAATTAAAGCTGGACCCCAAGGCGGTCAAAGAAGTCTACCAAAAAATAATAAACATGAGCGTACGTGTGCAAAAGTCAGCGCCACGTTGTAAATTTTAAATAACAGTTCTCCATAATTCAGGACTTGTTATCGGCATGTTGTACGAAATTAACGAGAAAATAATAAGACTTGAGAGGGAAGGGCGTAAATTCATAAAGTTTAACCTTGGAGACCCTGACTTACAAACCCCAATGGAAATTACTGAAGCTGCCTTTGAAGCCATGAAGATGGGCAAAACTAAATATGCGTCCGCTGCTGGAGAAGCGAAGTTAAGGGAAGCTTTAGCTGAAATCCATGGAGTTGACTCAGACAATATTGTGATAACTCCGGGTTCCAAGTGGGCAGTTTTTGCAGTCATGTACCTTTTGCTTGAAAAGGGTGACAACGTGATTATTCCAAGCCCGCACTGGACGGCTTATGAGTTGACTGCTAAAAGCTTGGGTGCTGACGCTAAACTGATAAAAACAAGGCTTGAATTAAACTGGGAAGTAAACGTTGAAGATCTTGAAACGCTTATTGACAATAAAACGAAGCTCATAATATTGAACAATCCAAACAACCCCACAAGCAAGGTGATGAACGAAAAGGTTGTAGAGGGAATAGTTGATGTGGCAAACGAGAGGGGGATAAGGATTTTGTCTGACGAGGTTTATGCGGACTTAAGTTTTGTCAAGACGAAAAGCCTCCTCGAATATGAAGGCGAACACATAGTGGTCAACAGCTTTTCAAAAACCTTTGCTATGAGCGGATGGAGAATAGGCTACGTCATTGCAGATAAAGCATTAACAGACAAAATCATTAAGCTCAACCAAATAACATTTACAAACGTTCCCGTTTTCATACAGGAGGCAGCCTTAAAGGCTTTGGAGCTGAGAGACCAGATAATTAAAACTATGCGAGAAAACTATTGGAAAAGGGCAGATCTAGCCTATAAAATACTCTCAAACACAAAGTTGAAGTTTACAAAGCCTGAGGCACCATTCTACGTTTTCCCAAAGTTTGACGGATTAAATTCTGAAGTCTTCACCTTTAATCTCTTGGATAGGGGTGTGGCTGTTGTTCCGGGAACATCGTTTGGCGATTATCCTGAACACTTTAGGATTTCCTTGACAGTGCCGGACGATGAAGTTGAACTTGGTCTTAAGATAATTGCCGAGGATTTTAAATGAGAATTGCGATAATAGGCGCCGGGCGAATGGGAAGGTGGTTTGCAAAATTCTTTGTGGAGCAAGGCTTCACGGTTGTCGCTTCGGATAGGGATAGGGAGAAACTGCAGAAGCTGAGGGAGGAGTTAAACGTTGAGATCGCCGACAACGTGAAAGCCGTGAAAAGCGCAGACAGAATTCTAGTATGCGTGCCTATAGGCAACTTTAAAGACGTGATTAGGGAGATAAGCGTCCACATCAAATCCGGACAAGAAGTGATGGACATTTGTTCCGTTAAGGAAATTCCCGTAAATATAATGCATAAATACATAAGTAATGCCGTCACGTTGGGCACCCATCCAATGTTCGGGCCTGGTGCTAAAAGCATAAAAGGCCAAAATTTCATTTTAACACCCACAAACGCTAAAGAGCAAGCCTTAGCCAGAGATTTTGGAAAATGGCTTGAAAACAAAGGCGCCCACGTTTTCTTTATGACGCCGAAGGAACATGACAAAATAATGTCAATTGTTATAGGGCTGCCATTCTTTCTATGCCACGTTGTTTGCGACACATTGCTCAGCTCTGAAGAGTTTGAAAAGGCGAAAAATGTTTCCGGGGTTAGCTACAGGCTTCTGTTGAAATTAACAGAAGCCGTCGTCTCAGAAGAAACCGAGCTTTCAGTCGGTGTGCAGATGAACCTTCCAAATTTAGATGATCTTGGGGAGCTTTTATTAAAGAAAATCGGCGAATGGTTGGATATTGTCAAGCGGAAGAAAAAAACGGAGCTTATTGAAAAAATAACAATTTTAAAAAGTGAACTAGCAAAAGTGGACCCGCATTATTCTAAGGCGTATGAGCACATGTATAAAATGCTTGAAGTTGTCAATGGCGAATGTTAAAGGCACAGAGCCTTTCTTGTTCCTTCTCTGCCATTAGCAATCGGTAGCTACTTTCCCCGCGAGAATTTACACTTCCCAAAGGGTTTTATGTAAGATTTGTTGGAGATTTTCCCGCCAATTTTAGATCTCGCAACCATTTGCAGTGTTGCTTTTTCCGCCATGTGCTCCGGCGCTTTGGTTATTATGGTCTTTACGGTAGCCAACCCGGTGCTTACCGTGAATTTGGGAGTATGCAGTTGAAAAGCATGCCTTTAAAAGGCTTGTAAAGGTTACCGCCTACTTTAGCATTGTAAACTCTGACTGCACGTTCGTTCATGTCCACCATAATCACGTAAAGCTTTGGGTTAGGAGTGACCGCTATTCCAATGGTACCATAGGAGCGTTTTCCACGTGCCTCTCAGAACACAAAACAATAAAAAAGGAGCAACACGATCATGTGCGCGGATGACTTCTATTGGTTGCTGTTAACGAAGTTTTGTGTGGCGGCGAGTTTACCATACCAAAGCTAAACGTTAATTGGAATATGTTTATGTGGGGGATTAATGTATGAGTGATGAAAAAGTGCAATGTTGTTATTGCAAACGCAAAGTTCCATTAGAAGATAATTTTGATTTCGAAGGAGAAATCATATGCGAAGAATGTTACAGAAAACTACTCTCTAAAACGCTTAGAAATAAAATATAGTTTTAGGCTTAACATTAAAATAGAAAAAGAGAGGAAGGTGCAGGAGAAATCTCCAGAATCCTTTTGAAATGTTCTTTCCAGCCTAATATGTATTGTTATTTCTGAATCAGCAATCCTCAATTATCTTCGACAGTTCCTTTAGACTTCTTATCACTTTGTCTGGCTTGATGGTTGTGCAAGCTGGTTTAGACGTGTCTGTCGCTGATGTTCTTCGGAGGATTAAAATGGCTTTCATTCCAGCTCTCTTAGCGCCTTCAACGTCCATGTTCAGCGTGTCGCCCACAAAAACAGTCTCTGATGGAGCCGCATCTAAGCTTCTTAACGCTTTTTGGAATATTTCTGGGCTTGGTTTGCGCTTGTTAACTTCTGCAGAAATGACAATAACATCGAAGAACTTTTTCAAGTTGTATTTTTCGAGAAGTTTCCATATGCATTCTGGAATGGCAAAGTTGGAGACTATGCCAAGCTTGTATTTGTTGTGAAGCCTCTGCAATGTGCTGACGACGTCTTCATCAAGGCTTACGTAGCGCGTGAACCCTTTGGCGAAGGATTGTGTAGCTTCAGTTATGATGGGGTCAGTAACATTGTAGTTGTAGCCTAGTTTTTGGAGGGTTTTCCAAACGCGGATGTTGAAGTGGGGTTCCTCGAGATTTTTGTTCGCCTCCGCATAGAGGGCATCCCTAACCTCAAAATAGACTTTTCTAAACTCTTCAAAAGGGACACTAATACCCTTTTTAGTTAAAAACTTGTGGAGCTTTTGAAGGCATGGTGTATAGAAGGCGTCACCACCTTTAACTAAAAGCAGTGTATCAAATAGGTCGAAGAGTACAGCCTCAACTTGCAATATTATCCCATTTTAATGTTTCAGAGCCTACTTCTTCTCTTTTCTTTTTAGCATGTTTTCCAATACCGGGCGTAACTTTTCATTTTCAGCTTTAATGCGCTCCTTTCCAAGCGTACGCATCTGCTCAGTCATTTCCCTTATAAGCTCTGCAAACTTTACACCCTCAGCTGCTGATACGAATTCAACGCGGAACCTTTCCGGACTTAAGCCAAGCTTGTGAAGCATAGGAGCTAATGCGTCCATTCTCGCCTTCATCTTCCAGTTTCCGCTGATATAGTGGCAGTCGTATGGCAAGTGGCATGCAGCCACCAAAACCATGCCAGCCCCGAGCCTAAAGGCCTCAAGAACAAAGTCTCGGTCAACCCTCCCAGAACACATAACTCTTATTGGACGTATGGTTGGCGGATACTCAAAGCGGCTTGTCCCAGCTAGGTCCGCGCCAGCATAGCTGCACCAGTTGCATAGGAAAGCCAAAATTTTGTCTTCCGGGTCTTTTTCCAGGGCTGTTCGTATCTGAGCCAGTATTTGAGCATCTGTGAAGTGCATCTGCTGTATGGCGTCTGCTGGACACTCGGCTACGCATGTTCCACAACCGTGACACATGGCAGTTATAACTTGCGCTGGCTTCTTCTCCTCGGCTTTTATCGCTCCGTATGGGCAACGTTCAGCACAAATTCCACATTTTGTCAGGACATTTCTGCACTTAGTCGGGTCTACAACAGCGATTATAGGCTCAATCTTCCAAGTCTTCTTTGAAAGAACCGTTGCTGCACGTGCCGCTGCACCACACCCTTGGGAAACGCTGTACGGGATGTCCTTTGGCCCTTGGCAAGCACCAGCTAGGAATATGCCGTCCGTGGGCGCGTCTAAAGGCTTAAGCTTCGGGTGGCTCTCCATGAAGAAACCATCTGCACCCCTTGTTAGGTTTAGGATGCGAGCTATTTCCTCGGTGCCCTTCTTGGGGATGGCTGCCGTTGCCAAAACAACCATTTCAACCTCAACTTCGATAGGCATGCCCAAGTTTGCATCCTCGGCATGGATAATGAGGTTCTTGGTCTTCGGGTCTTCAAATATGCGGCTTACTCTTCCGCGGATGAAGTTTACGCCCAGTTCGCGTGCACGCTGATAAAACTCTTCGAAGCCTTTGAAGTTGGTTCGCATGTCCATGTAGAAAACGTAAACTTCAATGTCTTCCTTGTACTTCTCTTTAAGCTGGACAACATGCTTAAGCGTGTACATACAGCAGAAGTTCGAACAGTACGGATACTTGTTCGTGTCCCTTGAGCCAACACATTGTATGAAAGCCACGCTATGGGGTTTCTGTCCATCAGAAGCCCGCACCACTTTTCCGCCTGTCGGACCAGCCGCGAGGATGAGTCTCTCAAACTCTAGGGATGTTATCACGTTTGTGTATTTGCCGTAACCGTAAAGCTGATTGTCATAGGGCAGGTAAATGTCATAACCAGTAGCCACAATAATTGCGCCAACTTCAAGCTCAATTTCTTCCGGTTTCTGGTCGAAGTTTATGGCTTGTCTGGCTCCACAAGCATCAACACACTTGTAGCATTCTATACAATAATCACGGTTAATCGTGTAAACAAGCGGGACAGCTTGGTCGAAGGGTACGGATATGGCTTTTCTAACGCCAAGCCCCATATCCCACTCGTTTGGATACTCTATTGGACAAACGTCCTTGCACTCGCCACATCCAGTGCAGTTTTCAGCAATAACATAACGGGGGTTCTTCCTAATCCTAACCTTAAAGTTGCCTATAAAACCGCTGACGCTTAGCAAATCGGCATAAGAAATTATCTCAATGTTTGGATGCCGCCCAACATCAACCATTTTCGGTCCTTCAATGCATATGGAGC
>Ga0105159_1000221_pt1 | contig 16568 bp, 15 predicted proteins | sample LHCtaG_2_FD_89590 | JGI IMG/M metagenome (GOLD analysis project Ga0105159, IMG submission 89590) | Hot spring microbial communities from Little Hot Creek, USA to study Microbial Dark Matter (Phase II) - LHC4sed_replicate | ecosystem: Environmental > Aquatic > Thermal springs > Hot (42-90C) >...
CGCCGGGGAGGGGATTCGAACCCCTGCGAGCCCGAAGGCCCACTGGCTTACTTGTTTCCTTTTTGCAGCCCCTTCTAATGGCTAAGCGGATCTCGAGGCCAGCGCGTTAACCACTCCGCCACCCCGGCTCTCGGCGCATTAAATGAGAAGCGTTTGTGTCTAAAAGGTTTTATACCGCCAAAAGCGATGGGTATAACCACTTTTTGTCTTTGACCTTTTTCTTTTCATCCCATTCACTTAGGATTTTAACTGCCTCGTTGGCGATTTTTATGGTGTTTTCTTCACCTTCGCCTGGTTTAAACTCGTTAGTGCATCTGTTGGCGTAAACGGCGCATATTGCTCCGGCCCTTAACCCGTAAAGACTTGCCAATGTGTAAAGAGTTGCGGTTTCCATTTCAAAGTTGAGTACGCCAGCCTTCTGTAAAGTTGAAAGAATATTGCTGGCTTGGATTTTCGCGGGACGATTTTGGCCGGCGTAAAAGTCTGATGTTGTGGCGGTTACGCCCACATGGTAGTTTCTTATGCCTAAAGTTTCAGCTGCCTCGATAAGCGCTAGCAAGACTTCGTAGTTGGCCATGGCTGGATATTCCGGCATTATATAACAGTTGCTTGTTCCGTCGAGGCGGACAGCCGCTGCAGAAATAATCAAGTCTCCACATTGAATGTTCTTCTGTATGGCGCCCGTGCTTCCCACACGGATGAAAGTATGAACTCCTATGGCGGAAGCTTCATTAACGACTATTGCCATACACGCTGGTCCAATGCCGCTAGATAAGGCAGAGATGGAAACCCCCTTATACTTGCCAGTGATGCTTCGAAACTCACGGTGGCATGAAACTTCCCGTGCTGAGTCCCAAAACTTGACTATTTTTGGAACGCGGTCTGGGTCTCCTGGAACAAGCAAATATTCCGCTAAGTCTCCTTTTTTACAAGCAATGTGATATTGTATTTTATCAGCTTTGATTGAATGCATTTTAACCACCTTGTTTAGGCTTGCAATGTTTTTGGCATAACTAAGTCCGCGATGTCTACACTGTGCTCATATATCTGCTTTAGCGTTGAAACTGCCGCTAAGATATGGGACATTACTTCGAGGCTTTGATCTCCAGCACTTTTCTCAACGGCGTTTAGGGTTTTTTCCACTTCATCCCTCATGTCTCGCACTTCTTCGGCTAAGCCGACATCACCCTCAAAGAAGGCCTTCAAAGCTTTTTCATGCGCATCGAAAAGCAATGCGTGAAACTCAACTATCAGCTTTTTAATGGAGTCGGCAAGCTTTGCTCCTTTGAGTTCTACAACTTTTGCGGCTGTACGTACGCATTCATCTCCTATTGCTTCAACGAGGCTGGCGGCTAAACGGTAGTCTAGACATTCAATGGGCTGCACGCCGAGTTTTTCGCTTAAACTTGGGTTTTGAATTATCGTACGTAAAATCCTTACAAGCAGAAAATACAGTCTATTAACTTCTTCGTCTCTTGCCACAACGCTTTTAGCCAAATGTAAGTCTCCGCTACAAAGGGCATTGACAACGTCGCGGTGCATACCAGCAGCTATCGCATATCCTCTTCGAAGAATCTTCTCAGGAGGGAAACTGGAGGGTTCAAGCAAACACTGCAAGACTATTTTTGAGTAATCTTCCTCAACAATTTCTAACCCTACTAGACGGCTGACGGCTTTCTTGACAGCCTCCCGCACCTCAAAGCTAATATTCTCCTTCCCTTCCACACGGATAATGTCAAAGCCTAACAGATACTTCCCGGTAATCTCACGGCTTAGATAAGGGCCGGGCTTTAAAACAATGGTGCGGGGGGAAGGTGTAACACCATATTCGGGATCTATTAGGAGTTTGCCGTCGCTGGTTTCATCTATGGCTACTATGGAGCCCCGTTTCAAGCCATAGCGTTCGGCCCAATCCTTCGGTAGGCAAACGAAAAATGTGCCGCTTGGAGTGCGTTGAATCTTGCGGATGGCACCCATCTAATCACCAAGGGGCATATGTTCAAATTGCGAATCCAACAAATCTAAAACAAGACGATGCTATATAAACTTAAGTGTAAGTGTTGAAATTGAAAGGCAAAGTTATAATTGGTATAGACTTAGCAGGTAAGGAAAAGAATCCCACAGGCCTCGCCATATGGAAGTTGCCAAGAGTTAAAACATGCCTAATTTACATGGATGAGGAAATTCTGAAGGCAGTAACGCTTGCTAAACCAATAATTGTGGCAATAGACGCTCCACTTAAACTTCCAAAAAAGGGGATTCTAAGAAAAGCGGACAAGGAACTCATAAAAAAGGGCTACCGCATCTTTCCACCGGGCTTACAAGCTATGAAAACCCTTACGCTCCGCGCAGTAAGGCTGAATAAGTTAATAACGGAAAAGGGACTAAAAACGGTTGAAGTGCACCCCACATCAACAAGAAAGGCCCTGAACATGCCAGCAAAAGAATGGAAAACCATACAAGAAATATTTAAAAACATGGGGCTAAGGGGAACTCTAGAAGAGCGGTCATTAAAACCCCACGAAGTGGATGCCATCACAGCCGCACTGACAGCCCATCTTCACATGCAAGGCTTAACAGAAACCGTAGGCGACTACCATGAGGGCTTTATCATAATACCTAAAAGGATGGATTGGCGGGAAATAAAACTATGAACGTTGTATCTGAAAGGCTTCAGAAAGCAGTTGAATTGACAATTGCTGCTGGTTATCAGCTTAACAAAGAGGCTTTTGAATTTTTGAACGCCGTAGCTGCGACTGAAGACCCTGTAGAGGTCATGAGCAAGGCTCTCGAAAAAATAGATGCCCTTAAGGATAAGCCATTATTTATTGGTAGAAGCCTCCTGGAAGAGCTTATAAAAAAGCCGAAGCCTTCAGATGAAGCGTTCCCCCAATTAAAAACGGAATCTGCCAAGCCTCTGCCTTTAGAGAGGATTGAACCAACTCCGCATATTTTGGAAGGAAAGAAAGCCTTCCGCCCATACGCAAAGGAAGTAGAAGCCGACATCAACATAATAGACGACCCGGGAAGTAGGTTAAGCTCAAGTGGAACAATAGAAGATTATCTTGAGTATTTTAGGGACAGGTTTAAGCGTATTGAAAAATTACTGAGGCAAAGAATAGATGCCAGAGGCGCTTCCTCAATAATTGACGCTTTAAAAGCACCACCTAACACCAAGCTCAAAGTAATAGGCATGGTCACCGAGAAAAGGGAGCTTAAGCAAAAAATCATTCTCACCATTGAGGACTTATATGCAAGCGCTACAGTGCTTGTGCCCCAAAACGCCTCCAACGGGCTTCTGGATAAGGCAAGAAGCCTCCTGCTGGACCAGATTATTTGTGTAAGTGTTTCTAAAACGCGGGGGAATTTGCTAATCGCCGATGACATTATTTTGCCTGATATAGCCCCAAAATCCCAAAATAAGGCGCCAGTTCCTGTTTATGCAGTTCTTACGTCGGATTTGCATGTGGGCAGCGTAAAATTTCAGAAAGAAGTCTTTAACAGGTTTGTTCTGTGGCTTAATGGTAAGTATGGAAATGAGGAGATGCGGGAGATAGCTGGCCATGTGAAATATGTTTTGATGGCTGGAGACCTTGTCGACGGGATAGGAGTTTACCCGAATCAGGTTAAGGAGTTAGCCGTGAAAGACGTTTACGGCCAATATAGGCTTGCCGCAAAATTTATTGAACAAATTCCAGACTACGTCGAGGTGATAATTATTCCCGGGAACCATGACGCTCCAAGGAAGGCTTTGCCCCAGCCGCCAATTTCAGACACCTTCCTTGAGCCTTTGCAAGAATCTCGGAAGATATATTCCGTTGGCAACCCATGCATGTTAAGCCTACATAAAGTTGAGGTTCTCATGTATCACGGCCGAAGCCTCGACGACATTGTCTCCACAGTCCCGGGAATAGAATACACTCATCCGGAAAAGGCTATGACGCTGTTGTTGCAAGGACGCCACTTGGCACCTGTATACGGAGGGAAAACCCCACTATCACCAGAAAGCAGAGACTACTTGGTTATAGAGCGCGTTCCAGACATTTTCCACGCCGGCCATATACACACCTTGGGCTATACCAATTACCGGGGAGTTTTAATCGTCAATTCCGGATGCTGGCAAGAACAGACCGATTACATGAGGAGACTTGGGTTTGTCCCCACATCAGGGTTGGCTCCCGTAGTAAACTTGCAAACTCTAGATGTCAAAGTGCTCTCCTTCGCCTAGAAAAGTATAGCGCACTTTAGCCTTGTAACCGAATTAATCCATAAAACACCGCGGCTAGAAGGTTCGATTATGTTTTCAACAAACTTTCATCTCAATTTCTAGCGCCTGTATTCTTTAAAAGGCATCGTGGTTCATAATCAATCAGACGCCCAAGTCTAGGGTCATTGGAGAAGGCCTCTTTAATAATGGTGCGCGTCACCTCCAGCCGAATTTTCTTTGTCCGTCCATATCTTCCCATGCTTGTAACCTGAGCATTTAGAAGCCCCAAGGCGTCAAGTTCGTTAACCAATGTGCTGACTCGCCGCTGGGTTAGTGGAGCTACAGCTAATTCTCCGCAAAGCTCATTGTAAACCTCATATATTTCGCCCGTTATAGCGCGGTATCCGTTTGCCCTGACGAGATGGAACACGCTTAACATGACAAGTTTAGAGTGTAAAGTGAGATTCGCCAAGGCTTCTACAACGCGGTTGTGTTCTATGAGTTTTTCAGCCTCCCGAACATGCTCTTCCGTAACTATGCTTGCACCTTTGCGCTCTGCAACTTCTCCGGCAACCCTAAGAAGGTCAAGAGCTCTGCGAGCATCACCGTGTTCAGCTGCAGCCAAAGCCGCGCATAGGCCTAAGGCTCCCTCGCTTAAAGCGCCTTCGCGGAAAGCCACCTTTGCCCGCTCCGCGAGAATAGTCTTCAATTCAGCAGCGTCATATGGCCTGAAAACAATTTCCTCCTCGCTTAAGGAACTTAAAACTCTCGGATCGAGAAATTCCTTCAAGCGCAAGTCGTTGGATATGCCTATAATGGAAACCTTACTTCGGGTCAATGTTTCATTAATCCTTGTAAGCTCATAGAGGAGGATGTCGCTCCTTGCCTTAACGAGGGCGTCAACCTCGTCTAGCGCAATGATCATTATCCTCTTCGCCGAGTCTAAGCCGTTCCTAAACCTCTCAAACACCTCGCCAACAGACAAACCGGTAAATGGAACAGAAAGCTGGAGACTGCTACAGAGACTGGCAAGGACGCGGTACTCCGTTCCAGCCAAGCGACAGTTCACATAACAAAAACTAACAGGCGAACCCACCTCCCTTGCCTTTGCCTCCAAACGGGCTAACACATATTTCGTCACTGCAGTCTTGCCAGTTCCAGTTTTCCCGTAAACAAAAATGTTAGAACATCTTGCACCCTTCAAAACAGGCGCAACAATCTCGCCTAAACGCTTAATTTGGTCTTCACGGTGTGGCAGCCTTTCGGGTAAGTAATCGTGGCGAAGGACATCCCTATCTTTAAAGATGCCTTCTGTGTTAAAGAATTTGGTGAATACTTCATCAAGTATGTTCGCATCAGTCATCGACATTTCACCTTTTCTCTTTCCAGCCCTCTCCTCCAGTTTAATGCCTTTTTAGTGAAAGGGGTGGCAAAATAAGATATGTTATACAGAAAACTGGACATCAAACGGAAAAATCCTAAAAGTTGTAGAAGAAAAGCTATTTAAAGAGGTAGAGGGGGACACCCCATTGCTTCCACTGGAAACTCTTAAAGTAATCACTATTTATTGTGATTTCTCACAGGAGAAATATACTCTGAAAGGTTAGGTGGCTCAGTTAAAGTAAAAAGCTTCCTGTAAAAGTTTCTAAACAAACTCACTAAAATGCTTTAAAACATGCAAATCCGAACCTAGACTATTAATAATTTCCAGTGGAAACACTGGGGTAGCTCCCTCTAGTTCTCTACGTCCATTGCGAAGAATATCCGGGTGATATGCATAAACGCAACAGTGTTTGCAAAAAGCCCTCTTGCCCCTTTTATACAAATCAAAGTTTGTTGTAAAGCTTAGCTTCACAGTTTGCGAACACCATGTGAAATTTACTTAACTTTGTCTTTTTATCCTCGTTTTTGTAAAAATTATTGATGTTTTCTTGCTTTTTCACGGTGAAGAAGCCACCTTTTTGTTTCTAGTGGAAATAGGAAAAGAACTTCTCGTTTTTTCTTCCAGCTTATTCAAGCGATTTGTGAACTTTGTAATAGAAAATATTTGGAAATTTTTCTCCTCCAACGGTTTCTAGCTAAAATTTGCCTTTTCTTTTTAGTTCTTTTCACCGCAACACCTATAACTTGTGAAGTGTAAAACTGTGAAAGAGCTACAGGTGCATTAGAACGGATGCCAGCTAGGAAAATGCGCATCGAAGTGTTCGATAGCGAAGGCAACAAATATAGCATAGCGTTTGAAGGCCAAATCACAAGGGAAAAAGCTCTCCGCCTTCTGGACCTTGTCGAACTTTTAGGCGGAATGGCCGGCTCCAACCCTGGAGTGGAGGTTTCCACAAGTCAAGAGTCAAAGTATGATAAGGTATTATCTATAATTCAGAAGCATTTCCCCATAGTTTGGTTCTCATCAAAGGAAGTTCAAGCAGTCTACGAACAAGAGTTTAAAGAACCAATAAGCCTAAGCACTGTTGCCACGTATCTTTCCAGAATGGCGAGTAAAGGAATGCTAATGAAGGCCGGGGCATCTAATCGACTTAAATATAGGGTTTCCCCAAGTTTTTCGCATATTACCCTTAAACAACAGATACCTTAACTAGCTGTCTCTGTTTCGGTTTTCTTTAAAATTTTCTCCATCTCCCTTTTCACACTGTACTTGAAGGGAATTTTACTGGAATCTCTTTCCAAGTAGCCTTCCTCATAAAGCTTCTTCATCAACCTAGCAGTGTGTTCTCTGCTAAGTTTTACTTTCTCTTTAATTTCAGGGGCGGTTTTCGGGCCTTCTCTAGCCAACATTTCCAACACAGCCAGCTCTGTTTCAGTCAAATGGGCAAGGGCTTTCTCCCTTTTTATAGGTATAGCTGTCTCGATTCCAGCTTCTGTAAGGACTGATTGTCTCGCCTTTTCCTCCAAAAAGGAGATTTTTGAGGCCAAATCCTTATATGATGCAACAACATCACAGGTTTGCTTTTCAATAGCATCAAGCCGCGCCAGCAACTTGTCCTTATCCTCCAACACTCCGCCAGTTTTGGCCTCTAAGGCCTTTAACTTACCTTCAAGTCCTTCAATTTTATTCATTGCCTCAATGCTCCTTGCAGAGGCAGCCTCAATCTTATAAGAAACAGTCTCTAAATTTTCAGCTGTCCGTTTAAGCTCTCTGCTAAAACTTAAGAGAATATCATTGAAGGCAATCTTCACCTTTTCATACTCGCCCTTAACCTTAACGATATGCCTATAATACTCAATCGCAAAACCAACCGCAACAACAAACAACACAAAAGATAGGGCAATTATAAGATCAACCATACAAAAACACCTGTGACTTAGCCGCAGCATCATGTGATTTTGACATGTTACATCACAAATCACAGTTTAAAACATACAACATTTAAAGTTTATGGTTTTTATACCATGATGCGCATGACATCACACATCACAGGGAACCTTTAAAAGATCCAGCTAATTTACTATGTTTTAAACCATTTTTAAGACGTTTCCCATTGTAAGCTTATTTTCTGCCTCTTGAATTCTTCAGAGTATTACAGAACCTCTTGTGATTTGTGATGTCACGACAGCCCTTCCGAAGGATTTGAAAGCTTTTTGAGACTTGTTTCTAGCTCTTCCCTTAACATTTTTAGGAATTTTATCTGTTCTTCTAGTTGCTCCTCTCTATTCGGTCTACTTTTGTGGGCATCTATGTATTCTTGAAGTTTATTTGCTATTTCAATGTATGGATCCAAAGATGTGGTCTCGAAAATTCCAAGATACCCCAAAAGAAGTATGGTGTAAATGGCTTTTATGACGTTCTCTTCTGCTTGCTTTAATGTTCGATTGAAGGCACCACGGCTTATTTTAGCCTTTGTTAGCCGTAATCTGGCTTTTTCTTCGTATTTTAAGGGGTTTCCTGAAATATTTTCAGCTAAAATATCAATGAGCAAGGTTTCAAGTTGCGTTTTTGTTAAATGACTATTTTTGACAAGTATTTTTACAACGGGGTCTTCTAAAGACTTTTTTAACCATTGTTGAACGGTGTCCTTAAGCCTCATTCCGCTTACCCGCTGCATGTGTTTTAGTGGATACAGTTTTGTATACTGATAGTTTTAAATCTACCGAAGAATGTTGCGTTCTCTTCTTTTTAGAACATAACTATTATATGCTGGGTGGTGTAGCACATGTTGAGGAGAAACCTTGGCAAGGCACTTCAAGGCAGCTGAACGGCTAAAAAACCTAAAGCGCTCTGGAATACGCCGTTTTTTTGCTGCAGCTCAAGAAATTCCAAATGCTATCAATTTAAGCGTTGGAGAACCTGACTTTACTCCACCGAAGCATGTTTTGGAGGGTGGTTGGCAAGCGGCTTTAGAGGGTAAAACGCATTACGCCCCAACTAATGGAATCCCAGAGCTTAGAGAAGCCTTGGCGCAGAAAGCCTATAGCGACTATGGGCTGAGATACGACCCAAATGCGGAGGTGCTAGTTACAGCCGGTGGAACTGAGGCCATTTTCCTTGCTCTGCTTGGATTGGTGAATCCGGGCGATGAGGTGCTTGTTCCCAGTCCAGGCTTTGTCTGTTATGAACCAAATGTTTTAATGGCTGGTGGGGTTCCCGTCTCGGTTCCCCTTTTAGAGGAAAATGGGTTCAAGCCCTCGGTCGATGATGTGACGTCACTCATCACGAATAAGTCACGCGTGATGATACTCAATTCCCCAAATAATCCTACCGGCATGGTTCTTTCTCGTGACGAGCTTGCAGCCTTGGCAGAAATTGCTGTAGAACGTGATTTGATCGTGATTTCTGATGAGGTTTACGAGAAGATAGTGTACGATGGCACCAAGCATTACTGTTTGGCTTCGCTTCCGGGAATGAAAGAACGCACACTGGTTGTTAATTCCTTTTCTAAGACCTATGCGATGACGGGCCTTAGAGTTGGATACGTTTTTGGACCTGAAGAGCTTATCTCTCCTTTATGGCTCGCCCACCAGTATCTTGTTGCTTGTGTAGATACTTTTGCGCAATATGCAGCTTTGGCTGCTTTAAAGGGACCGCAGGATTTTGTTAGGGAGATGGTTAACGAATTCGATAAGCGGAGGCGCTTTGTCTATAAAAGGCTGAATGAAATTGAGGGGTTTAATTGCGCTCTTCCAAAGGGCGCTTTTTACATTTTCCCAAACATTAAAAGTTTTAGGATTTCTTCCGAAGAATTTGCACAATTTCTTCTGAAAGAAGCTCATGTGGCGGTGGTTCCGGGATCTACTTTTGGCTCGTATGGCGAAGGCTACATAAGAATTTCTTACGCCGCCGCCTATGAACAGTTGGAAGAGGCGTTGAACCGCATAGAGAAGGCTGTTAAAAAGCTGAAAACCTAAGGTTAAAGTTTTTCTGTCTTTTCCTTTAGTTTATCAAAAAGTTCTGCACGCAGATCCCTCAATGTTGGGACGAACGCTTCAATTGGGCCAATTTCTGCATAGTTAATCTCGCCTATTACAAGGTCCTCTTCATCGTATTTTGCGGCTGCAATAACTTTACCATTGGGCCCTATTAGTCTGCTGCCCCCCCAAAACTGCAAGCCATCTTCTATGCCGACAAGGTTGACGTAAGCCAAGAATGAAGTGTTTTCTATTGCCCTCGCGACTGTTAGGGTCTCAAAGAATGTTCGTCGAACTGCTGGGGAAGCTGAAATGCAGATTATTAGCTGCGCCCCCTCCAAGCGTATTAAGCGGCTAACTTCCGGGAAGAATATGTCGTAGCATATGATTAGCCCCAGCTTGCCAAGCTCCGTTTCAAAGGCTTCTGCTTGATAGCCTTGTCTGAAATATCTTTTCTCTTCAAAAACACTGTGGGTTGGCAGATACATTTTTCGATATTTCCCGATGTAACCCTTTGGTCCGATTAGAACTGCGGTATTATATAAAGTGGCTTGTGCTTTTTCGCTTAGTTCCGGCATGCCAAACACTATGTATGTTCCGTATTTTCGTGCAATTTTTTCCACGGCAATTGTTGATTGACCTGGAATTTTTTCAGCTAACCCATAAAGTTCATCCCTTAAAATGTAACCAGTTAATGAAAGTTCGGGGAAAATCACAAGTTCTGCGCCTTGCCGTCTTGCTCTTTCAACATAATCTTCGATTTTTTGGATGTTTGCCTTTTTATCTCCCTTATGGCAGCTTATTTGTGCAAGGGCAACCTTAAAGTTTTGTTTCATGATTCCCACCGCTTATAGTCAAGTGAAAGGAAGTCTAAAATCGAATCCAACCGTTCTATATTGGATTTTTGTCGTTAGAGGCATCCTCCTTTTATGTTCCATCATTTGCCATCGCCTTTTTACCTTTTCCACTAAATCCTTTTGTAAACCCAGCTGGTCTGCGATTTCCTCTGTTTTCATGAAGTGTTCCAACCCGTAGAGGATTAGGTCCAAAGTTTCATATTTTATTCCTATTTCCTCTTCCGCTGTTTGCCCCGGCCAAAGCATTGGCGACGGTGGTTTTTCCACAATTTCATCAGGTACACCTATATATTCTGCCAGTTTCCGCACCTGTGTCTTGTATAGGTCCATTAGTGGTGATATGTCCGCTGCGACGTCTCCCCATTTTGTGAAATACCCTATCATTGTTTCCGACTTGTCTGAGCTTCCACATACGATTAGGTTGAGCTTGTTGGCATAATAGTATAGGTAGAGCATGCGGATGCGGGCTTTCAAATTGCCCTTGCATAGCTTGTCTTCTGGGTCGAAAACTGGTATTGTCTTCTCTAGCGCTTCCAAGGCTGGTGTTATGTCTATTTTTTCGGTTTTTATTCCAAATTTTTCCGCAACAAGCTCGGCGTGTTTTAAGTCTTTTGGACTGTATGTTTCCCTTTCAGGAAGCATTAACCCTAAAACCTTGTTTCCTCCGATGGCCATGGCGGAGAGGGCCGCCGCGGTGCTACTGTCAACGCCTCCCGATAATCCTAAAACTATGCCTTTTGCCTTTGACTTTTCCACGTAATCTCTTATGAACCGTGTTATTTTCGTTTTAACCTCTTCCCAGTTTAAGTCTAAGGCATTCTGGGTGAGCTTCAAAGTTCTTCCCTTATTGCTTATTGGATTAGGCAAGTATTTAAGGACGAAGATGGATAAAGAATAAGGGTTAGCCCGTTACTATGCGAAGGATTGAGGTATGGGGCGAAGAAGGAGAAAAGTGGTTCGCATCCCTAAAAAACGGTTGCCAAAGTTCTTCTCATGTCCCAATTGCGGCAAAGAAGCAGTCCGTGTGGAGATGTTTCGTGATGAAGGGCGAGCGGTTGTGAGTTGCGGCAACTGCGGGGCAAGGGAGGAGTTCTCAGTTAAACAAGCTTTGGGGGAAATAGACGTTTATTGCATGTTCACAGACAAATTTTACAGTGGAATGAACCCCCTATCACCCCGTGAGGCTAAGAACCAAGCATAGGGAAAGCTTATGGTTGGCAACGTAGAAAGATACCTACTCGATAGGATCAGTTCAGAGGGAGCAATCCACATAACGCTTATTGATCCAGAAAAGGTTACGCCTCCACAAGCGTCGGCGATTGCCGAAAGGGCAAAGGAGAGTGGGACTTCCGCCATAATGGTGGGCGGATCCACCTTTGTTTCCACTAAACACCTTGACGATGTGGTTAGAACCATAAAACGAGCGGTTGAAATTCCCGTAATTTTATTTCCAAACAACGTGACAAGCATAAGTCGCTATGCAGATGCTATATGGTTCATGTCCCTTTTAAACTCCGTTGATCCATACTTCATCATAGGCGCCCAAGTTTTGGGAGCTCCCCTTATCAGAAAATATCGTTTGGAACCAATTCCGATGGGGTACATTATCATCGGCGAGGGCGGTACGGCGGGCATTGTTGGGAAAGCTGTTCCAATACCATATGATAAACCGGAGTTGGCGGTAGCCCACGCCTTGGCTGGGCAGTACCTAGGTATGCGTTTCATATATCTTGAGGCTGGTTCCGGCGCCAAGAAACCTGTGCCTCGCGAAATGATTCGGGCTGTTAAGCGGTGCATAGACGTTCCGTTAATTGTTGGTGGGGGAATACGGACTAGACTGCAAGCTTTGGCTGCGGCTTCGGCCGGCGCTAACATAATTGTTACTGGCAACATTGTGGAAGACGGGCAGGTTAAAGACCGCGTTTCGGAGATTGTTGAGGGTATAAGGCGCGGCAAAACATAAGTTTAAGCGTTACAGCTTTTTGTAGAAACTGTAATGTTTCCAAAGCTCCTAACTTTGGCAAATTTTGCTTTTCCATGTTAGAAACCAAAATATACAGTGTCTGTAAAGGTAACGGAGGGAGCCTATTGAACATTCCGATGAGCAAAAGCTACGCGAATTACGTGGAAACCTTGGAGCGGCAGCTTGAGCAAGTATATGCTATATGCCAAAGGGCCCGGGAAAGGGGGCTTGATCCGTCGCTTAAGCCTGAATGTGAAGTTGCAAGGGACATGGCTGACCTTGTGGAGGGCCTCGTCGGCCCAAAAGGCGTTGCAGACAGAATAAGGCAGTTAAGCTCCAAGCTTCCGAGGGAAGAATTGGCCTTCAAAATCGCCGAGGAAATTGTTTATGGAAAATTTGGGCATATGGAGCCTGAAATTGCCGCTGAACAAGCTATACGCACGGCTTTGGCCATTCTCACCGAGGGATTGACTGCCGCACCTTTACAAGGCGTGGCCCACGTAAAGATAAAGGAAAATCATGATCGCTCAAAGTATTTGGCCATCTACTTCGCTGGACCTATCCGCTCCGCTGGGGGCACCGACCAAGCGTTAACGCTTGTTATTGGCGACTTTATCCGTAAGCTTTTAGGGCTTGACCGCTACAAGCCCACCAAGGAGGAAATTTCACGTTTCATCGAAGAGGTTAGGCTTTATGAGCGTTCTGTAAGCCGCTTTCAATATCACGTTTCAGACGAGGAACTGTGGAAAGCCCTCAGCTGGTTACCTGTGGAAGTTACTGGAACGGAGACAGACCCAGTTGAAGTCTCCTCTTACCGCAATTTACCGCGTGTCGAAACTAACAGGGTGCGGGGCGGCGCGTTGCGGGTGGTGAACGACGGAGTTGTGGGTCGTGCTTCAAAGGTTTGGGCGATTGTTGAAAAATTGGGAATTCAGGGATGGGATTGGCTTAAGGAAATCCGCAAAATCTCTGAAAAGAAATCCGCCGGATTCATGGACGATGTTGTCGCGGGGCGCCCAATATTCTCCTTTCCATCTAGGCGTGGGGGTTTCCGTTTACGCTATGGAAGGGCGAGAAACACTGGACTAACAGCGGTTGGCATTCACCCCGCAACCATGCTTGTTTTACAGGGTTTCATAGCGGCTGGTACACAACTCCGCTTAGAACTTCCTGGAAAGGGCGGCGTGGCAATGCCTGTTGACACTTTAGAGCCGCCAATAGTTAAGCTGCGAAATGGTTCCGTTGTGCGAGTTTCTCTTAAGAACTTTGCCGATGTTAAAGACCAGATTGAGAAAATCCTTTTTTTGGGCGATATCCTCGTGAGCTTCGGCGATTTTCTATATCAGGGAAAGAGTTTGGCTCCGGCTGGATATGTTGAAGAATGGTGGGTTGCAGATTTACAAAAAGCCATCACCGACATGTTTGGTGGGAACTTGGAGAAAACGGCAGCTTATGTAGGCATCGATGTAGAAAGGCTTAGGGGCTTTCTTATGGAACCCCTCGAAAATAAGCCTTCATGTAGGGAAGCCATAAATCTAGCGTTGAAACTGAAGTTTCCCCTTCATCCAGCCTTCACGCCTTTTTGGTCAAACCTTGAAAGTGTTGAGAAGCTTAAGCACTTGAGGGAGTGGCTGTGCTCGTCAAAAGTGGAGTATGATGGTGAGTATGCGGTTCACATTGTTGGGAACATGGATGAGGATGTAAAGAAAGCTTTTGAGACGATATGCTTACCCCACAAGGTTTTGGACGGCAAAATAGTAGTGGAAGGCGACGATGCATGTGTTTTAGCCTTCTGCCTCAACCATAAAAGCCCCAGCGTTGAGTTTCTCAGCAGCGAAACTGTTTTGGATGCTGTTAAGCGTTTATCTGGAGTTACCATAAAAGACAAGGCTCCCACTTTTGTTGGGGCTAGAATGGGGCGACCGGAGAAGGCTAAGAGGCGGGAGATGAAGCCCCTCGTGCATGTGCTTTTCCCCGTGGGTTTAGCTGGCGGTTCTCAAAGGGATGTTGTTGAAGCTGCAAAAAATGGCAGTGTTTTCGTGGAGATTGTTAGGCTTAAATGTCCCGAGTGCAAGGAGTATTCTTTCAGAATAAAGTGCCCGTTGTGTGGTTCTGAAACAGTTCCAGAATTGGCGTGTCCAAGATGTGGCCGAAGCCTCAACGGAGGCGGAGAATGCCCAATTTGCAAAGTTCCAGCGGTTGCTTATGGTAGGCGAGCTGTTGACATTAAGGGGCTGTTGGAGGAAGCCTGCAACAGTCTGGGAGTTTCCATGCCGAAGGTTCTGAAGGGTGTTAAAGGCTTAACAAATGAGGCGAAGATGCCGGAAATCATTGAGAAGGGGATTTTGCGGGCGAAGTATGACTTGTCGGTTTACAAGGATGGCACCATCCGTTTTGATGCAACCAACGCTCCTCTTACGCACTTTAAGCCAGCTGAAATCGGGGTTTCTGTTGAAAAACTTGTCCAGCTTGGCTATCATTACGACGTTTATGGCAATCCGCTGAAAAGCCCAGACCAGATATGCGAGCTGAAAATTCAAGACGTGATTATCCCAATCAAGTGTGCAGAATATTTTGTCCGCGTCGCCAACTTTTTAGATGAACTTCTTGTGAAAGTTTATGGGCTTCAGCCTTACTATAACGTGAAAAGTGTTGAGGACCTTGTGGGACACTTGGTTGTGGGTTTGGCTCCCCACACTTCTGTGGGCATTTTGGGGCGGATTATCGGCTTTACAAGCCTTAATGTGTGCTATGCTCATCCAGTTTGGCACTCTGCTAAGCGTAGGGACTGCGACGGCGACGAAGACGCCTTGATGCTTGCGTTAGACACTTTTCTAAACTTTTCTAGGAAATATTTGCCAGCGCAGATAGGCGGAATAATGGATGCGCCTTTACTGCTTATATCCGTTGTTAATCCACGGGAAGTGCAAAGGCAAGCTCATGATTTCGATGTCGCGGGCGCATATCCATTAGAGTTTTATGAAAAGACTTTGGAGAAGGTTGAAGCCAAACACGTTAGCCCCCTCATAGACCTTATTGAGTATAGACTTGGAACAGAAGCACAGTTCGAAGGCTTTCGTTTCACTGTACCCGTTTCAAACATAAACATGGGGGTTGAAGAAAGCGCCTATAAACGCTTCAAAACTATGGTGGAAAAACTTAACGGGCAACTAGCCTTAGCGGAGAAAATTGAGGCTGTGGACGCTAGAAAAGTGGCTCTCAAGGTTTTAACAAGGCATTTCATCCGCGACATCGCTGGAAACCTAAGAGCCTTTTCAACCCAAGGTTTCAGGTGTAAAGCATGCAACAAACGTTTCCGCCGAATACCACTACGCGGCAAGTGCCCCCAGTGCGGTGGAGAACTAACTCTCACTGTTTACCGTGGCGGCATAGAAAAATACTTGGAGGCGGCTGAACACATTATTAAAAAATATGGATTGCCAAAGTACTATGCTCAAAGGGTTGCTTTGGTAAAGGACGAGATTAACTCTCTCTTTGAGAGCAGAAAGCCGAGGCAGATAAGCCTAACAGACTTCGCTTAAGTGAAACCTTTTACTACCCTTTCTATCAATAATGAATTTTGATAGTTTATGCCTAGAGAAGAATACCATCCCAACGCGTACTTAATAGCCTTCAGAAACGTTAAGCTTGGCTTAAAGACTAGGACTGCAATACTGGACTTTTTGGAAAAGGCACAAGGAGACGCTAAGGAAATTTCCAAGGCCACCGGCTTACCCTACGCTGTTGTTTTACACCACCTCAAACTTTTGGAGGCAAGAGGCATAGTGCAAAGAAAGAGCGGCCGACCTTCTGTTTGGGCGCTCACAGGGCTTGGACAAAAACGTTTGGTCTAGACTTTTGTTAAAGGGGGCATTGGCAAGGCGACTGTCCGCATTTTGGACACTTGCCGTCATATTTGTGGAGGGCTGCCTCTTCAAGGTTTACGTTGGCCACGTTTGCCAGCGAAGCCAACCATGCAATAACATCGGCAAACTCGTTTTCTAAAACCTTCCTATCCTTCGCCTTCAATGCTTCACCTAGCTCGGCAACCTCCTCCACCAGCCATTCAAAAGTTTTTTCCAAGCCTCTTTTAGAGTCTTTGTGGAAGTATAGGCGGCGCATTAAGTCTTGAAACTCGCATATGTGCATAGCTTTCCCAGCTGAACAGTGTCTGCTTTAA
>Ga0105159_1000226_pt1 | contig 16363 bp, 15 predicted proteins | sample LHCtaG_2_FD_89590 | JGI IMG/M metagenome (GOLD analysis project Ga0105159, IMG submission 89590) | Hot spring microbial communities from Little Hot Creek, USA to study Microbial Dark Matter (Phase II) - LHC4sed_replicate | ecosystem: Environmental > Aquatic > Thermal springs > Hot (42-90C) >...
GAGTTCTGGTAGCAACTAGGGGCGGGGGTCTCGCTCGTTGCCTGACTTAACAGGACACCTCACGGCACGAGCTGGCGACGGCCATGCACCTCCTCTCAGCTCGTCCGGCAAGACCTTCAATCTGGCCTTCATCCTGCTGTCTCCCCTGGTAAGGTTCCCGGGGTTGACTCCAATTAAACCGCAGCATCCACCCCTTGTGTGCTCCCCCGCCAATTCCTTTAAGTTTCAGCCTTGCGGCCGTACTCCCCAGGCGGCGGGCTTATTTGCTTCCATTCGGCACCAGGTCAACTCGTAGTCGACCTGACACCTAGCCCGCATCGTTTACAGCCGGGACTACCCGGGTATCTAATCCGGTTCGCTCCCCCGGCTTTCGTCCCTCACCGTCGGGCGCGTTCTAGCTGGCCGCCTTCGCCACTGGTGGTCCTCCCGAGATCTCAGGATTTCGCCCCTCCCTCGGGAATACCGCCAGCCTCTCCCGCCCCCTAGCCTAGCAGTATCTCCTGCAACCCAGCGATTGGATCGCTGGATTTAACAGGAGACTTACTAGGTCGGCTACGGACGCTTTAGGCCCAATAATCGCCCCGACCACTCGGGGAGCTGGTATTACCGCGGCGGCTGACACCAGACTTGCCCTCCCCTTATTCCCCCAGCTGTTTAGACTGGGGAAAAGCCGCTCTCAGCGAGCGGCACTCAGGGTGACCCCGTCGCGCTTACGCGCATAGCGGAGTTTTCGCGCCTGCTGCGCCCCGTAGGGCCTGGACCCTTGTCTCAGGGTCCATCTCCGGGCTCCCGCTCTCACGGCCCGCACCGGTCTTAGGCTTGGTGGGCCGTTACCCCACCAACTACCTGATCGGTCACGGTCCCATCCTTAGGCGGCTTCAGAGAGCATGGCTCTGAAGCCCTTTCGGAGAGAAACCATCCCAGGCCTTCTCTCCTATCGCGGGTTATCCGCAGTCTCGGGGGTGAGCCGCATTGGAATGATTATTGGAAGAATTGAATATTGAATAGAGGTGAAAGAATACTTCTAAATATAAGTCTATGTGTTTAATGTAGTATTGCTATTTATGTCGTATTTTAGAATTACAGCTCACCTTTCCCGCGGTTATCCGCGTCCTAAGGGTAGGTTGACCGTGTATTACTGAGCCGTACGCCACACCCTGCCATGGCTCAGAGTGTAGACTCGCATGGCTTAGTCTCACCCTGATAGCAGTCGGGTCCGGCAGGATCAACCGGAGTCGGACTCGCAAGGCTTTTTACCTTCCCAAGCCCCTTCTCAGATCCAACCTTTATAAGGTTGGACCCTCATATTTGTGCCCACAACAGGAGGTCGGGTTTATTTCATTCTCGGGTGGAGAACCCTTCATCGTCGGAGACCCGACGCCACCGCCGGGTGTTGTGGGTGGAGGGAGCAACCTCCACAAAGAAAATGGGAGGCATTTAGATATAAACTTTGCTCTAAGAGTATTTATGGGAATTTGCCTATTTTAATCCGAATTTCTCCCTGTATGCTTTAATAGCTTTATCTATCTTTTTAATAGCATCTTGCAAGCTTTTCCACTCTTTAAATTTAACCCATTTATTCGGCTCCAGTCTTTTATACGTTTCGAAAAATTCTTGAATCTCTCTCCTGACGTGTTCAGGTATATCTTGGTAATCCCGTATGTGATTGAAACGAGGATCTTTAATTGGAACTGCTACGATCTTATCATCTATTCCAGCTTCATCCTCCATTACTATAAGGGCTACGGGTCTTACTTTAACGATACAGCCTGGAAACGTCGGATGAGTCGTTAAAACTATCACATCTAAAGGGTCTTCATCTTCATGCCATGTTTGAGGGGCGAAGCCGTAGTCGAAGGGCCAGTAGACGGCGGAATATAAGACTCGATCTAGCTTAAAGACACCGGCTTCCCTATCATACTCTATTTTATTGGAGCTACCCTTCACGTTTTCAATCACCACGTTGAATTCATATGGAGCTTTATCCCCAAGCTTGACATCGTGGAGCAGATTCACGGCTGACACCTCCAGTTATCTATGTGTATAGAGGCTTATAACTTTCACAGTCTCCACGACTAAAGTCGGGAGAACCTCGGTTTTTCAAGGCTCAACTCTTTCATCAAGCAACTTTAAAATGTTCATCGCGCCATTGTAGTCTGCATGGTATCTGTATCCGCAATTAGGGCATTTGAAGAGGCTTCTGACTTGAAGCCCCATGCCTCCGCATTTATGGCATAGTTTAGATGTGTTTCTTTCATTTATCTTTATGACTTTTATTCCAAGCCACTTCGCCTTATACTCTATGAATCGGCTTAGTTTATGATATGGAAATCTGCTGAGCTTCCTATAGAATCTCCTCCCTTTGTCTTTTCTCCGTACTCCCTTGAGCTTGCCTAAAACTATCGCTGAGCTGTTTTCTAAGGCTTCGTTGACTATTGTTCTGCTTACCTTATTCTACCCTTAAAGAGCATGGGATTTTCCGCCCACAGCGTTAATCCGTCCATAAAATAAAAAATGGAGAAATTGAACTTATTTTTAATTTTATTGTTTTCTAATTGACTATTTTTAGAAAAAAGAAAATTTTTAAAAGATTTTCTATTTAGGCTTATCCAGCTGGGATAATGTTTAAATCTAACCTCTTAAATCTAAAATTTCGATCTCAATGCTGATTGAAAAAACGACAGGAGAGGAGGTGAAGGCTTTAGGTAGACATATATTAGTGGAGGCTTTCGACTGCGACAGCAACACTTTAAACAATACTCAACTACTGAGAACGATGCTTCTATATGCTGTAAAAGAGGCTAATATGACGGTTTGCGGAGAGGTATTTCACGAGTTCAGTCCACACGGCGTTACAGGTGTCGTAGTGGTTAAGGAATCACATATATCGATACATACATGGCCAGAATACGGTTATGCATCTATAGACATCTTCACGTGCGGCAATTATTCAAATCCCTGGAAAGCTTATCAATATATAATTGAAACACTTAAGCCTAAGAGAATTCAGGTAATAGAGCTCAAGAGGGGTATGCTGAAAGCAGGAGGCTGAAAAGTGGAATATAAGAATAGACGGGTGTTTTCAAACTGGTTTATAGAGATGCAGGCACCTGGAAGCGCCCACCTGTACAATATACTTAGTGTATACTACGTAGGTTCGACTAAATACCAAGAGGTTTACATTTTAGAGCTTTCAGAGCTTGGCAAGACGTTGATTCTAGATGGGAAAATTCAGTCATCGCTTAGAGATGAACACGTGTATCATGAGGCCCTCGTTCAACCAGCCATGTTAACCCATCCAAATCCAAAAAGAGTGCTAGTCATAGGTGGCGGCGAAGGAGCTACTGCAAGAGAAGCCTTGAAGCACAATACGGTTAAGGAGGTCGTCATGGTTGACATAGATCAAGAACTCATAGAGCTGGTTAAACAGTACTTCCCAGAGCTTCATCAAGGCTCCTTCAACGATCCCAGGGTAAAGTTGGTTTTTGATGATGGGAGAAAATTTGTTGAAAACTGTGAAGAAGGTGAGTTTGACGTGGTTATATGTGATCTCACAGATCCATTGAAAGGTGGACCGTCCGTATACCTGTATACTGTAGGGTTTTACAGTGAGGTGTTTAGAGTTTTAAGTGAAGATGGAATAGTAGCCATTCAAGCTGAAAACGTTAAATCTGCTGGTGAGTGTTTTCAATCGATTTATAAGACTGTTAAACACGTCTTCCCAATAGTAGTAGCCTACAGTACGTTTATAAGGTCTTTTGATGCAGAATGGGGGTTTGTTATAGGCTCTAAACGTTTCAACCCGCTTGATTTAAGTGAGGAAGAAGAGGGGAAGCGCATAGAGGAAAGAAATATAAACCTCAAGTTTTACGAACCTAGAATTAAGAAGAGGCTCTTCACGCTTCCAAAGGGTTTCTTAGACGGTGGGAGAATATCGACGGATTCGAATCCGATCTACGAGCCTGTTTAAATGTCTTCTTCTTAATTGAAATATCGTAAGGTTTTTACATCCATACTATACGAGCCCAAGGTTTTTCATGGTTTTCCAGAAGACGTCTCCAACATGATGAGTGTTTTTAAAACCTCTACCAGTAGATGTCTTGGAAGCTGCTTCAGAAGATATTAAACTACGTGCTACCGCTAGAATTTTCCCATATTTTTCATCGGCAACAGCCACTATACATCCATCTTTAAACGACCCTTCGATCCTAACGACACCAGGCATCATCACATCAGCGCCACTAGTTATATGTGGAATTGCACCCATGTCTACAATGACCTTTGGAAGTGAAACAATTTTCCTCTCCACGCATATCACTGTTGGATATATTTCGCTACCAATGCGTATGAATACGGGTAAGCCATCTACTACATATATCTCCCGCTCTCTATCGATCTTCACGGCTTCCCATGAAGCCTTCCTGTCAAAGTATACATTGAAAAGTTGTTTAAGGAGCCGTGTGAGTTCTCTAATACTTCTAACATTCAACCTATACCTGTGTATTTTAGACATATGGATACCTTCTAACGGATCTTAACGAGCGCATATTTCATAGAGCCCAGACCGATCCCCTCAGCGGCTTTAAGCATAAACATCCAGTCTGCTTTAGGATAGAGCATCTTAAACTTATCTGAGCCGGGGTTTATAGCTCCAACTTCATACGCTTGCGATTCGGGTATGGCGGGAGCCGAGTTCACAAGATCTATAGACGCCTTATCTATTGCCACGATGTCTTTTGAAGCGAGTATCCCTATGTCAGGTACAATCGGAAGGTCCGACCAGCCGAGTTGCTGATGCTCACAATCACACTTCCAGTCAACCTCTAGTAGAAAATTCAAGTTCAGAACCTTATCTAAACCTATAGCGTTAAGAACGCCATAGGCTGCATCTACAACCCTAAGCTGAATTTCAGATGAATCCGTAATTCTTGCAGATTTTAAAGCTTTGACTGGGCATAAAGTCTGGCATGCTTTACATCCATAACATACATCTTGATCCAATGAGGCTTTGCCGTCTATTATACTTATGGCTTTTACTGGACATATTTTAACGCATTCACTGCATCCGTTACATAAAGCGATGTCGACAAATGGCTTGTTTAAGTAATGGATGAAGTACTTCGTCTCTTTACCTACACAACCCACTCCAATGTTTTTAATAGCTCCGCTGAAAACGGTCATCTCATGCCCTTTGAAATGCGTCAAGTTCAATATGAAGTCGAAGTCTAGGAGAGCTTTAGGTATTGATATTTCCTTAAGTTTAAAACCGTCAACCCTAACTTTGACACAGTCTAAACCGAGTTCTCCATCAATTATAAGTATTTCAGCACCTAAAGTCTCCTTAGAGAAGCCGTGCATTAAAGCTACTTCAAGGTATTTCTTAGCCGTACCCCTAGGATCCAGTAATCCCAACCCGGTTGTTTCAATAACCGTAGGTTTAGCTTTTAATCTTTTAACGTAATCGACAGCTGTTCTTACATAAAAGGACCTTAAATATCGTGTAGTTAGAGGAGCGCCCATGTGCGTTTTAACGGCGACATCGTCACCCGATTTTATGAAGTTTGGAAGGCCAGCTTCATCCATGAGACGCTCGAGTTTTCTAACAAGGCTTTCTTCGCTACTTCTAGCCCTTGCATCAACCATGAATACAGTCGACAAGATGATACCTTCCATTAATGTAAGGACTAGGGAAACTTAAGCCTATCTATGAGCTCGCTTTCATTAAGCTTATAGAGAGATTCTTCCCCTCGACATGACTTTCAGGTTTAAGTAATCAGCTTTTATATTAAAGTCGAATAAGTCTCAACGTAAGTACCGAAGACCTCTAGGGATGAGTAGGATATGTTGAATCTTCCAGCAGTGTGAGAAAGTAGGCTATAGGGTTCAGGCGAGTTTAGAAGCATATATGAGGTTTGGAATAGGGATATACTTTGCTTTGTAGTTTACTACTTTTCTTGTTTTCTCGATTTATAGATTAGAGGGCTGTTGAAGGGAGGCTTATTAGATCTAGAGTGCTTCTCTTAAGCTTAGACTTTCTTGATTGATATAATCGTAAGCTTGGTAGGCCCTTTAAGCGTACACCAAGCTAAGTCAAGTTTTAGTGTTCAACTTAAAACAATATAATGCTTTAGGATTCAAATGAACCTATAATCATAGCCGTAGCGACCCGCAAATATAATGTAATGTTTAACTTTAGTATCGATCTTAATACCATCCCAATATTTTCATAGTTTCAAGCAAATCTTCTCCGTGAGCAACTATCGTTCTCGAGTCAACTCTTTCTACACCTGAAACCCTAGCCCAAGCCGATCATAAAGGCTAAGTTAAATGAGCCATCTAGTCCAGCCATCCTACAACGTCTTGGATCCCCCGTAATATACTTCGCATTCTCATCCAATTCCTCTGGGACAAGATTAAAGCCTCCACGTGCACCATGTAAATCATTGACAATGACTTTGCTAGATCCGCCGTCAATGGCGCCTCTTATGGCCGCATTAACATCCCTTGTAAGTAGTAAGCATGCCTCCTCATACTCCTTGCTTCCAAGAGTTGTCTGCTCCTCTCTAACAACGTAGCCAGCTCCTTCTAAATCCGTTAAAATATAAACTTTTACACCGCTTATAGTAGAGCTTTTCTAAGGTTAAAGATATAAGTTCTTTGCTGATTTAGGAAGAATGTGACAGCTCAAGTTTAGCCCAGTCGTCCAGCTTCATCCACTCATTAATGTGTGTAATTCCAGCCTTACGGGCGATATCCAGAAAACTATGAAGCAACCTTAACCGTTCTTCACCGCTCACCCGCTTTGCTGCAATCTTTACATACCATATTGGTAGGCGCGCCACTTGAACGCGGAAACGTATCTCCTCGTTGTCAGCTACCTCCTCAGCTTTATCAAACAGTTTTTCAGCCTCTTCCAGAAACTCGTCGTCTAAGTATGGGAGGGTTGGCGGGTCAAATATGTGGACGTGAACCTCTTTCTCCTTAACCTTTCTGTGCAACATCTCTATATAGGTTTGAATCATAGGGCCCGCTTTACCATAATAGCCATTTAGAAACTCCCCGATTATCTTCTGTACATCCACATTGGGGTTCCAGAGGAGCTTAGCTAAGATGTAAGCCCTTAAGGGAGCCATTTCCCCATTTCCACCTGGAGAGTAATTGCCCTGCTCAAACAAGCCCTTCACGCCATGTTTAATAAAGAATTTTACGTTCGGCTGAAGCACCTCAATGTTTGGGAAGGGCATGAGGTAATGAGCGAAGTTGGTTGTGTAATCCCAGACGTATAGTGTTGGAGCTACTTGCCGCCAATCCTCGATATCTTTGCAGAAGTTCCTATTATCATCTGAATCACAGCCCTCCAATGGATGAGAAAAGCAACATTCGATGGAACAAAGCCTAATTATAACATTACTCCGCGGACGTAAGGTTCTTGGAGGTTTACGGCTATATTGATAGGCGAGGGTCTCCACGCGGACATTCGGGTAATCATGTTCAATGGATTCAGCAATTGCGTTAACGAACCTGATAATGGAGGCGGATGGGCTCCCCTCGGCCTCGTCAAATGCTTTACATTCAGGGCACTGGCACCAACTGCCTGTATCATTCTGTGAGACATCTATGATCGTTGCTTCGGGATGCTCCTTTAGCCACCTCCGCACTTGTTCAATCGCCATTTTAACAAGTTTAGGATTAGATAGGCATCTTTGGACGTAGCCGCTAACACGCTTACCACCTACCATCGGCCAGAAATCTGGTTGCTGCTCACAGACGTCACGGGGTATTAGCTGGTCGAGGCTATGTACAAACGGATAAAATACAACCGCCCGCCCACCATGTTTCTCAGCCAAATGGTAATGTTGACCATTCAGCCTATGGCGGGCGGCGAAATCAGCGTCTCGGAGCATTTCACTCCAGAAAACTTCACGGTACTCTAAAGCGGGTATTTGAATTTCATTTAAGGGTGGAATCTTGATACACTTCATTCTCGGCACATATTCTACCTCTGGAGTGAACCAGCGTACACCAAGCTTCTCCTCCAATAGGGTGTAGACGCCATATAATGTTCCGCGAGGCCTGCCGCCGGAGATCACTAGATAGTTGTTAAATGTTTTAATCAGAAAGCCTTCTGGGCCAAGTTTAGCTAAGTCGATTTGTAACCCTAAGCCCTGCAGATGCGTGTTATTGCCAAGCAGGATTTCATATTTTGATACTGGCTGATCATCTGGGGCAATAGGTAATTTCACACCGCTGATGCGCTCTAAATATTTCTGCAGCTCTTCAGCAGCGTAGCGCTCTGACGGTATTGCATCCATGGGTATAATGATGCTATAAGGACTTTTCCCCTCATCTATCAGAATAATTGACTGTGACATATTTTATAGTAGGGTGACTTCACTTAAATTTTTATACTCTTGTGGAAAAGAGTAAAGGTATCAAGGATATTTTCATAAAAATCTTTATACAACTACTACGACTTTAATTACGTATGTATGATAAAATGCATAATCCAAAATGGGCTCTATTCTTCGATTTCCATACAATGCCTGCATGCCCGGATGTGGGTGCCAATTTCGATGTCGATGCGTTCGTCAACCATTTGAAGGCTTGTGGTGTTGATTATGTGGTTTTTCCAGCACGTTGCAACTTAGGTATGGCTTATTACAATACCAAGGTGGGTATTCGACATTATTCTCTTACGTATGACTTGTTTGGAAAGCTGTCAGAGGCGTGTGCCAAAGCGGGTATACATATCTCTGCGTATATAAACTGCGGTCTCAGCCATGAAGAAGCGCTTCTACATAGGGATTGGGCGATCATCCACCCAGAGGGATATGTCTATAAACCTAATAGGATGGACCACTTCTTCCGGCAGATGTGCTACAACACACCTTATGGGGATCATCTTCTCAAAATGATAGAAGAGGTTGTTGGCAACTATCCTATTTCCGGTCTGTTTCTCGACTGTTTTTACACAGAACCCTGTGCAGGTGTTGAATGTATACGTGAAATGAAAAAACTTGGCTATGATTGGAGGAATCCTAAGGAATTGGCAAAATACAACCATGTGAAAATTATAAGAATGGCTAGAAAGATCGCAGACACTGCGAATAAACTGAAGCCAAACCTACTGTTGTATTTTAACGGCATTCCCTATGAAGACCAGCATGATGTTGGAACTTACATTGAAATTGAATGTCTACCGACTGGGGGATGGGGGTACGACCATTTACCAGTATACGTCCGCTATACCAGAAACCTCGGTAAACCCGTTCTAAACATGACGGGGCGCTTCCACCGCAGTTGGGGTGATTTTGGAGGAATTAGAACAGAAGCCAGTTTAGAGTACGATTGCCTATATGGATTAGCTAACGCTGTGCGTACAACCATAGGCGACCACTTCCACCCAAGGGGTGATATCAACAGAGCTGTGTTCAATCTTGTACGGAGAGTCTACTCTAAGCTTCAGAAATTTGAGCCGTGGTTTGATGGAGCTGAGGCTCTTACAGACATAGCGTTGGTGGCACCCAGATCTACATTCCAGGCGTGGAATGTGGCTGAAGATAAACTACAATGCCTGGAGGCGGTGAAAGGTGCTACGAGAATGCTTTGCGAATTGAAGGCGCAATTCGACGTTGTGACGGGTTCAATCAACTGGAAAAAATACCAGCTTCTAGTATTACCGGATGTGGTTCTCATGGATAGTGAGACCGTTGCGAAGGTGAAGGCGCACTTAGACTCTGGCGGCCGAATTTTAGCATCTGCTTGGTCTGGTCTTGACCAAGATAAGAAGCGCTTTGCGCTGGATGAAGAGTGGGGCGTCGTATTTAAAGGCATCGACCTGTACAATCCGGCCTACTTGTTTGCATATCAGCGTTTGGCGGAGGGTTTACCTGATATGCCTATGGACTTCTACTCAGAGGGCGTTGAAGTTGAAGCGTTACCTGGAACTGAGGTTTTAGGAGAAGTGATTGCACCGTATTATAGCCGTCACTGGGATGGTGAACATGGCTACGTCTACAATCCACCTGATAAGAGGACTGGGCGACCGGCCGTTACAAAACGGGGTGCTGTAGCGTATATTGCCCGTGCCGTTTTTACTGGCTATTACCATCATGCTTCTGTACCCATGCGTCAACTAGTCTCCAATCTACTTCAGATGCTACTTCCAAATCCAATGGTGCGAGTTCAAGGACTGCCATCCTTCGCTCGGGTTACGGTTACTAGTCAGACACATCGCCGTATGGTGCATATATTGTCCTATGTGCCGGAGCGACGTGGCCCCAACGTCGATATGATCGAAGAGCCCATTGAACTTAGAGATGCGCAGTTGTCACTACGCTTAGATGGACGAAACCCCAGACGCGTCTATCTAGCACCAGACCGTAAGGAACTACCCTTCACAATTAAAGATGGATACGTCAATACCGTAATACCGCTCCATTGCGGCTACTCAATGGTAGTGTTTGAAGAAGTATGACCTCGAAGCCGTCTGATAAAACGCCTACGACAGCTGTTTTTGGAATATATGGGGTTTAAATTGGTTTTCGGCTTTGCGGTAGCATATGGAACTCCTAGGGTTCCACCAACAGAGCCTGTGCCCAAAGACCTTCGCATCGTAAAAATAGTAACTAACGAGTCTAGTGCTCATGATGAAGTAATATGTTTGATCTGAATGGAGAGATTACCCTAAACGCTTTTACTCGGGAAAAATAAAGAATGGTGTTGTTTAATGTTTATTCTTCGAAGAATCTACTCATGTATATTTCATGTAGTCCTTTAGAGAAGTGGTCTCTCAAGAATCCCTCCGGTATAAATCCATGCTTCATATAATACATTATGGCTGGCCTATTTACGTGGGAGACTGCTGCACATACTTTTCTAGCCCCTCTTAATTTTAGAAATTCCAAAGCAGCCTCCATAAGCATAGACCCTATACCCTTCCGCTGATAGTCTGGGTCGACGGATGCCATGTTGATAGATCCCAGTCTTGAATCAGGTTCAAAGGATACGGCAATGTACCCTACAACTCTACCATTAACTTCGGCGACGAAACCTCTTACATTATCTCCCTGAGTTCTTGCGAATCTGTTCGGGTTTATGTGCTTCACGGAAACGTCTACATGCTTCAACGTAATCTTCCCGCCCTTCGTGGAATTTAAAAAACCAATTAAACCCTCTAATGATGATTTGTGAAACATACTCTGCATCTGATTCTTCAAGTTTCCTAATCTTCACCCGTTCCATTTCTACCACCTTATTCTAATATGGGTAGAAAAACCCAATAATCATCACGGTATCTCTTATTAAGGATGCTATTAAATAAGGCTATTGAGGAAGTGGGTGTAAAGCCGTCTCTAAACGCTGGAAGTTTACGGCTTCGGCCGTGGGTAGTTCACATAAGGCTATTCATCTACTTCATATGGTTGTTATGGATAATGCTCTGAAGATTTAAACCATAAAGCATTTAAGGTATTCGGTTATTTCGTTAAAGCGGGTATGTTATGGAAGTTTATGAAGAATTTGTGAAGAAGCATTATGTGAACGAGGAGATGAGGGAGGCGTGGGAGATAGCTCTAAAGATTTTGAAACCAAGTCAGAGTGATTTAAAGCGTGGTCTAGAGCTCCATGCGAACTCCATCGTTATTGATGCGTATGGCTTTGCCCCCCGTTCAGCGATAGATGGCGATGGGGTGGAAGCGGCCATAGAGGAGGGTGCATCGAGTATGGAGGTCCAAGATATGATGGAGAATATGGAGATGACGAGGTGTGTAAGCGATCCTGTGGAGCGGGCTGAATTTATATCTGCTTGGGAGGCTGCGGGGGTGACGTGTATCTTGCAGAATGCAGGTGAGGAGGGGCAGGATATACGTAAACTAGTAAAGCGCTTAGCCCACTTCACCTATGTTACGGACATGATGCGTGACTTCGTCCAGAAAGCTGTTACCCCCTGACGATATAGTTGCCGCGAAGAGGCAGAATAAGCGTTGCCTTTACTTAAGCGCTAATGGAGTCCCTCTCCCGCAAGACTGGGTATCTGTTGAGGAGGAGATGCGTTATATTGAGGTATTTTTCCAGCTAGGTGTAAGAATGATGCATTTAACCTATAACCGACGTAACGTGATTGGTGATGGATGTGGTGAACCAACTGATGGGGGATTAAGCGACTTCGGTAAGAGGGTGGTTAAAGAGATGAATCGCGTTGGGGTAATCGTAGATGTATCTCATTGCGGATGGCAGACAAGTTTCGACGCCGCTAAATACTCTGAAAAACCTATGGTTGCAAGTCACACAGGCTGCTACTCAGTTCATAAACATTACCGCTGTAAGCCAGACTATGTGATAGAGGCTATTGCGAAAAAGGGAGGCTATATCGGCATATGCTGCATCCCAAGATTCCTCGGTGGAGATATAAAGCTCATGCTTGACCATGTAGATTATGTTGTGGAAAACTTTGGCGTAGACCATGTGGCTATTGGCACAGACGTTGCATACGTTTCCAGAAACGCAGTGCGAGAATATGGAAAGTTGCCGAAGCAACCTAAGAGGAGGGAGCCTTGGGAGTCTCTTTGGCCGCCGGATAGCTTTGAAACAACACCGGAGCAAACCCTTAGTATGGCGTGGACAAACTGGCCCCTGTTTACAGTCGGTTTAGTGCAACGAGGATACTCAGAGGAAGAGATTAGGAAGATTATTGGCAGCAATGTGCTTCGCGTAGCTCGAGCTGTTTTATCATAGAATTCTTTTAGGAAAGCTGGAAACGCTCTAGAATATATGTGCGCGTCTGTTGATGTCTTGCATCTACTGCTCCGCATATGCGGGTGATTAAATGCGCCGAATATCTCAGAAGCCTAGGGTTTGAAGTATCCCACTTGAGGGAGAAGCCTAGAGGGGGGGTCGAACAGCCATACAAAAACCCATACAAATAGTCTTTAGCCCTGTTTTTCTCACAGTTAGAATACTTCGCTAGAACCTTTCTAAGGCGGAAAAGCTGCGTGAGGGGTTTAGTGTTGGAAGTGTTTATATAGATGCCCCTTAATTAATGTTATTTGGTGGTTTTTTGGAAGAGATTGTTTTAGGGAAAATTGAGGAGATTGGAAGGAAGCTTGATGAGTTGAGGGAGTTTCTTGAAGATGTTTTCTTAACTATTGAGGAGTACATGTTATTGAAGGAGACTGATGAGATCGTTAAGAATAAACGCTTCAGCGAGTTGAAATCCATCAATGAGATTTAGAATACTCCTTCATAAAAGGGCGTGTGAATTCTTAAAGGGCCTAAAATCTGATGAGAGACAACGCATAATCGATAAGCTTAAGCAGCTTGAGGATTTTCCAGTAGTTAGACTTGACATTGTCAAGATTACAGGTGAAGCTGATACTTTCAGATTACGTGTGGGGAACTATAGAGCGCTTTTCAAGGTTTATGAGCAGGAAAGAATAATAGTGGTCATAAAAATAGATGTCAGAAGTAGAATCTACAAATGAGCTCATCTCAAAAAGTTGAAGTTCAAAGCAATAGGGTTAAGTTAAAAATAATAGCCATTCAAAAACTTTAGAAATCATTAATTGATTAATTTCATATACTCTAATGGTATAATACGATTGGAAACGTAGTTAAGGCTTTTTGCTTCAAATATTATGGGTTAATTAATATGAGTGAAGGGTCAGACTACACGGTATATGAGAAGATGTATTGAGTTGTTAAATGGAAAGGTTATTGCTTTTGGCTATGCTTATCCTACCGCTCAGAAAACATCTTCTCATTTTTTAGCTGGGCTTTCTACAAAATTTGTTTCTGAGTTTGGGGGTGAGAGTTGCTTAAGTTACTTTCTTTTAATTGTTATAGTTTTTGAAGCCTTTCATCTTCACAATATCTTTTCTCTATTATTTCTATTCTCGGATGGTTCTCTATACTTTTCTTTAATATTTTTACTTTTCGTTTATAACTGAGGACATTTGAAAAATTCAAAAATTACAAAATCAAAGTTTTGAAAGCAATTGAGGACACGATTTTAGAAAATCTTAAAGCATTTGAGGAAAATAAATTGAAAGAATTATCAGAGAATGATATCTTTTAATAAAGGTCATTTGAAAAATTTTTAATTTATGGCCTTGATTTCATCTTTAGAAAATTAGGTTTCTATCAATTAGATGCGGGCCCGGTGGGATTTGAACCCACGACCCCCGGCTTAGAGGGCCGATGCGCTGTCCTGCCTGCGCACTTCGCCTACGTTCGTTACGTAAGCGAAGTTCTGCGCCACGGGCCCACATCTAGATAGTTTACACTCCTTAAATATTAGCCTTTCGTGAACCTACCTACGGCTTAAGCCTATGGGCTTCCTGCTTCAATGATGAAGTTCTCCATTTTATCTGTCTCATCTATCAGTTAGCTCTAGACTTAAGCTCTAACTCTTAAATGACATACACTTCTACTTAAGACAGCATACTGTAATGTAGTGAGTGGTTGAAAGAATAAATTGAAGAACATTTTAATGATACTAATGGTGTGGCGGTGGTCTCATCGAATAAGAAATACGGCTTAGGTGTAGATATTGGAGCTACAAATCTAAGGGTTGCCGTTGGGGATAGGCTCGGTAATATAATGGCGAAGCTTATGGAGGAGACGGATAGAAGTATAGAGCCTTTTGCCATTAGCCGTCAAATAATAAGGCTTATTAGAGGTCTTTGTAAGAGCCTAAACTTAGACATCGCGGAGTTTGCAGGCATAGGTATAGGTTCTATAGGTCCTCTCAATCTCAAGCGTGGTGGCATTGAGCAGCCAGCCAATATTCCAGGTGTCGGTTTTGTACCTATAGTTGAACCCCTTGAAGATGAGTTTAAACTTCCCGTTGTTCTGCTCAACGATTGTGTAGCCGCAGCTGTAGGTGAAAAGTTTTATGGAGGTGGAAAAACCATAGAAAACCTCGTTTATATAACGATAAGCACTGGAATAGGTGCCGGGGTTTACGTAAATGGTAACCTTCTCCTAGGTAAGGATGGAAACGCCCATGAAGTAGGACATATAGTTATAGACTTCGATGGACGGATGGTTTGCGGATGCGGTAAACGCGGACACTGGGAGGCCTATTGTTCAGGGCGCAATATACCGAACTACGTCAGATATTTGATTGAAAACAACCTAGTAGCAGGGTTTGAGAAAAGCCTTCCATATAAGCTCACTAGAGGAGACCTATCTAAAATATCAGCCAAGATGATATACGACTCCGCTAAACAGGCCGACCGGTTCAGCTTAGAAGTCGTTAAGAAGATAGGGGTTTTAAACGCCATAGGCTTCGCTACAGTGGTTGACGTTTACGATCCTGAGCTTATAACAGTTGGAGGATCGGTGGCGCTTTACAACAGCGAGCTCATATTGCCTTTCATCATGCAACATATAGCGGAGTATTCTATAAATAGAGCCCCAGAGATAAAGCTTACAGGGTTGGGGGAGGACATAGTCCTCTATGGAGCCGTAGCTTCAGCCTTCAACCCACCTGAAGCATATAAAATTTCCAGGAGGACGCCATAAAGGTTTAAGATTGTTTAACCGAGCCCTTCCATAGCTTTATTGGAATAGCCTCACCGCAATTTGGACACCTACCGTCAGCTGTAAGCTTAACATCGATACTGAATATGCCAACCCTCTTGATAAGCAGACGACCACAATTTGGACAGTAGGTGTTTTCATACTTATGCCCCGGAACGTTCCCTATATAAGGATACTTAACGCCGAGAGCTTTAGCTAGCCTATAGGCTTCCTCAAGCTTTTCAACCGGCGTAGGTGGAGCTTTAAATCTGTAGGCCGGATAGTAAGCGGTGAAGTGTATTGGGACATCCACGCCTAAATTCTTAATGTGGTTTTCAATCACCTCCCTCAACGTGCTTTCATCATCGTTAACAGTCGGAATCACTAGGTTAACTACTTCGACGTGTATACCCATGTCCTTCGCCGCTTTGGCGTTTCTCCACACAATGGAGACGTCTGCTCCGCAAAACCTTTGAACCGCATCGGATCCGCCTTTAACGTCTATCTTTATAGATTGTAACCCTGCATGATGTAGCATTTTTAAAGCTTCAATAGTCATATAGCCATTACTCACGTAATTTGTATACAAACCCGTGTTCAACGCCAAAGGGAAAACGTCAAGCGAGTATTCAAATAGGAGGGTGGGCTCGGTAAACGATATGGAAATACCTTGACAGCCGCTTTTAACGGCTAATTCCACCATTTCTTTAGGGCTTATGTAGTTTGCCTTAGAGGGGTCTGGTTTAAACTTTGAAAGCGTCCAGTTTTGACACCATGGACATGTGAAGTTGCAACTCCACGTAGAAAAAGTCAAAGCTCTAGTTCCAGGGTAGAAGTGGTA
>Ga0105159_1000240_pt1 | contig 15837 bp, 16 predicted proteins | sample LHCtaG_2_FD_89590 | JGI IMG/M metagenome (GOLD analysis project Ga0105159, IMG submission 89590) | Hot spring microbial communities from Little Hot Creek, USA to study Microbial Dark Matter (Phase II) - LHC4sed_replicate | ecosystem: Environmental > Aquatic > Thermal springs > Hot (42-90C) >...
ATAGTATCTGCAGTTAAACTTAAATAATATTTAAAAAATACTCAGTATGTCCCCTATGACGACAATATCATTAGTACATATACTAAAAAATATTAAGGAAGTTGAGTCTTTACTTATTAGTGATTTAGATAAAACAAATGTAGAAGTTAACAAAAAGATTGAGCAAGCTAGGGAAAAAGCTAGGAAAATAATAGACGATGTGATACAAAAAATAGAAACTGAGAGAAAAGAGATTCAAAAAAATTCTGAAATTGAAATCAAAAATAAATTAATTGAAATAGATATAACAACGCAAAAAATACTAAATGAACTTGAGGAGAAAGCAAAATCTAATAAGGATGCAGCAATAAATTTTATTTTAAAATATATTTTCGGTGAAATTAATGCTTAAAGATATGGCTGAGAGCAGAGTTAAAAAGATACATGACTATATTCGGGAAGAAATAAATAAACAATGCTCTAAGATCATGTTAGATGCTGAAGAAAAAGTACAAGAAATAATTTCTGAGGCTCTCACTAATGCTAAATCTTTATATCTAGAAAAAATAAATGAAATTAAGAATGAATTTGATAAAATTAAAAATAGAAGTATTGCTGAAGCTGAATTTAATGCTAAGCAAAAAATATTAAAACGAAAAAATGATTTAATTTACTCGATATTTGATGATGTACTTAATAAATTAAAACAATATATGGCAACAGATGCTTATGTAAAGTTTCTTGAAAAATCCTTAACAGAAGTAGCATTAAACGTTAAATCCGGCGAAGTAGAGGTAGTGTTATGTGACTCTGATACCATAACGTCAGGAAATATGATAAAGTCCCTTGAAGAAGAGATAAATCATAAATTTAATACTAGTATTTCCTTTAGGGTTTCGCAAGAAAAAATTAAAGCAACAGGTGGCTTTATAGCAAGGTATGCTGATGGAAAGATAAGTTATGACTATACATTTGAGACTATATTAGATAAAATTAAAGAACCCCTACGACCAGTAATAAGCAAGATTCTTTTTGAGTGAAACCAATGAAGATAGTTGCAATATGTTCCGAATGGAATGGTGACATTTTCTTAATGGCCGGAGTAAAAGATACATTAGTTATAAAATCTCCCTTGGAAGCAAAACAGGCCATGAATAATCAGTTAAGGGAAAAAGATGTAGGAATAATTTTTATTGATGAAGTTTTCATACCATACGTGAAAGATATAATTAAGGAAAGATCTAAAAGCCATTTTCCTCTAATTATTACAATTCCTGCAATTAAAGCTGAGAGAAAAACAGATATTATAAAAGAGATCATAAAGTCAACAATAGGATTTGAAATTTCACTAATAGTTTAAATACTGCATAAAGTTTATCCATATGTGGTATTTCTCTAAATGGTGTAGAACTTATGGCTAATATAGTTAAAATCGCCGGACCTGTTGTAACTGCAAATGGTATGTTTGGATGCCGAATGTATGAAGTTGTTAAAGTTGGTGATGAAAAACTTATTGGCGAGATAATTCGTCTTCAAGGTGATAAAGCGATTATACAAGTATATGAGGAAACGTCTGGATTAAAGCCAGGTGAACCTGTAGAACCGACAGGTAGCCTATTATCTGTCGAACTTGGTCCCGGTTTAATTGGCCAAATTTACGATGGAATACAGCGACCCTTACCAGAAATAAGAAATAAAATTGGCGATTTTATTAAAAGAGGCGTTTCAGCATATGCTCTTCCTAGAAACATTTATTGGCCTTTTGTACCTAAAATTAAAGAAAATGAGAAAATTGAAGCTGGAGATGTGATAGCTGTAGTTAAAGAAACTGAACTATTAGAACATTATATTCTTGTTCCACCTGGTATTCATGGAAAGTTGGTTTATATAGCTCCAGAAGGTAAGTATAAAATAGACAATACTATAGCGATAGTTGAAACAAATGAAGGAAAAGTAGAACTGAAACTCTTTCATCGATGGCCTGTTAGAGTTTCTAGACCATTTAAAAGTAAGCTTCCTCCAACAGTCCCACTCTTAACTGGACAAAGAATAATCGATACTCTATTTCCAATAGCCAAGGGTGGAACTGCAGCTATACCTGGTGGATTTGGAACTGGAAAAACTGTTATGCAACATCAATTGGCAAAATGGGCTGACGCAAACGTGATAGTGTATGTTGGCTGTGGAGAGCGTGGAAATGAAATGACCGAGGTTTTAGAAAGCTTTCCTGAACTTAAGGATCCTAGAACAGGCCGTCCATTAATGGAGAGAACAGTTCTTATCGCCAATACGTCAAACATGCCTGTAGCAGCTCGTGAAGCAAGCATTTATACAGGAATAACAATAGCAGAATATTATAGAGACATGGGTTACGACGTGGCTTTAATGGCGGATTCCACATCTAGATGGGCTGAGGCTTTAAGAGAAATTTCTGGAAGACTTGAGGAAATGCCTGGTGAAGAAGGTTTTCCACCATATCTAGGCGCAAGGTTAGCTGAGTTTTATGAAAGAGCTGGAAGAGTAGTTACCCTAGGTAGAGATTATAAAGTTGGATCTGTTTCCATCATCGGAGCGGTTTCACCCCCTGGAGGTGATTTTTCAGAGCCTGTTGTTCAGTCAACATTACGTGTTGTTAAGGTTTTTTGGGCTCTTGATACAGCATTAGCATATCGTAGACATTTTCCAGCAATAAATTGGCTTCTATCTTACTCATTGTATAATGAAACTTTAGATCCATGGTTTAAATCTAATGTAGTACAAGAATGGCCGAAATTAAGAACTGAAGCAATGTCGCTACTTCAGAAAGAGGATGAATTAAAAGAAATTGTTAGACTTGTAGGTCCTGATGCATTGCCAGAAAAAGATAAACTGGTACTTGAGATATCAAGAATGATAAGAGAAGACTACTTAATGCAACATGCTTACCATCCAGTTGATTCTTTTTGCTCATTGCAAAAAATGTATTGGATGTTAAGAACAATACTATTATTCTACAGATATGCGAATGATGCAATTACAAAAGGTGTCTCATTCTCTAAAATTATTAATCTTCCACTTCGTGATGATATTGCAAGACTGAAAATAGTGCCAAGCGAAAAAATACAAGCTATGTGTGAGGAAATTGAAGATAAAATTGAAAATGAATTCACTAAACTTTATAAGGAGGTTGAAGATTAGTGATAAGATCATCTTTATTAAAAAAATCTATTTCCTATAGAACTATTAGTGAAATATCTGGGCCAATATTAATAGTTAAAAATGTATTTGATGCTGCATATAGTGAGATTGTTGAGATAGAGACTGGCTCTGGTGAAAAGAGAACTGGGACTGTGCTTGAAACTGGGGAAGGTTACGCTGTTGTTCAAGTTTTTGAGGGAACAAGAGGACTTGATATAAAAACATCTTCTGTAAGATTTCTTGGGGAAACAGTAAAAATTCCAGTTTCTAATGATGTACTAGGAAGGATATTTGATGGCAAGGGTAAGATAATTGATGGTGGCCCTCCAATAATTGCTGATGAATACTTAGATATTCATGGTGCGCCAATAAATCCATCAGCAAGAGCCTATCCACGTGAATTTATAGAAACTGGAATTTCAGCTATTGATGGTATGAATACTCTTTCGCGTGGACAAAAGTTACCACTATTTACTGGCTCAGGACTACCACATAATTTGCTAGCTGCTCAAATTGTTAGACAAGCAAAGGTATTAGGTAAAGAAGAAAGCTTTGCTGTGGTTTTCGCTGCTATAGGTGTTACTGCCGAAGAATCTATGTTCTTTATGAATAACTTTAAAGAATATGGTGCTCTTGAAAGAACTACAGCATTTATCAATCTTGCTAATGCTCCAGCTATTGAACGCCTTCTAACACCCAAGTTAGCGCTTACAGTAGCTGAATATTTAGCGTTTAAACAGGATATGCATGTTTTAGTTATCATATCTGATATGTTAAACTATGGCGAGGCCTTAAGAGAGATATCAGCGGCAAGAAATGAAGTTCCGGGTCGAAGAGGTTATCCAGGCTATTTATATACAGATTTAGCTATGAATTACGAACGGGCAGGTAGGATTATAAATAGAAAGGGTTCAATAACATTAATGCCTATAGTTACAATGCCTGGAGACGATATAACTCATCCTGTAATTGATTTAACAGGCTATATTACAGAAGGACAAATAATTCTAAGTAGAGCTCTTCATAGAAAGGGTATTTACCCCCCAATTGATGTTCTACCTTCACTTTCACGTTTAATGAAGGAAGCAATAGGCCATGGAAGAACTAGAGAAGATCATAGATATATAAGTGATCAAGCATACTATGCATATGCAGAAGGTATAGATAATAGAGGCCTTGCTGCGGTTATTGGTGAAGAGGCATTAAGTGAAAGAGATAAATTATACCTGAAATTTGCAGATAGATTTGAAAAGGAATTTGTAAACCAAGGTTTATATGAAGATAGATCTATTGAGAAAACTCTAGATTTACTATGGAATTTAGTAGCAGATCTTCCAGAGGGGGAGCTTAAACGCATAGACCCTGAAATAATAAGAAAATATCATCCAAAATATAGATCTAAATAATAATTTCTAGTTAGATTTAGATGTCATCACTAGTATATAAACCAACAAGAATGGAATTAATCGGGATGCGTAAGCGCCTAAAACTCGCAAGAAAAGCGCATGATTTACTTCGAGAGAAACAAGATGCTTTAATGATGGAATTTTTAAGTACAATCCAAAAATACTTAGATCTAAGAAAACAAGTTGATGCTCTTCTTCAAAAAACATTTAAATCAATAATGAATGCTAAAATGAGTCTTGGCGTTAAAAATTTCTATGAAATAATCTATTTTTCTAATTTTAATGTGGAAACTAAAATAAGATTTAGAAATGTAATGGGGGTTTACACACCAGTAATTGAGCTTGTAAAATCTCAAACAACACAAATACCATATAGCATTCACTACTCATCTCCCACATTCGATGAAGCACAGATTCTAGCTAATGATACACTATCAGCTGTTCTTAAAATGGCTGAAGTAGAATCAGCTTTAAAAGCTCTTGCTGAAGAAATTAAATCGGTTAAAAGAAGAGTTAATGCACTTGAGTATGTAGTAATTCCTAGAATTGAAAAAATAGTAAAGAACATTGAGCAATACTTAAGTGAAAGGGAACGTGAAGACATTTTCAGAATAAAAAGGTTAATATCTATAAGATCTAAGTCTACTATTGCTTAGATTTCAATAGTAAGATCGCTCGTGCAAGATCCCCGCTTGTCTCAATAAGGGCTCTTCTTGCTTCTTCAAATGTTACTCCAGTTTGATAAGCTACGAGTCGTACATCCTCATCAGGTATGGCTTCCTCTTTATTTTCTAGTAATCTTTCAGAAACATTACCCGATATCTGGTAGAATTTTTCTCCTCCATAGTTCATTAGAGTAACGTGGGGATTCTGTATAATTAACTCTTTGTCATCAAACTTTAAAATAACTTCCCTTACCCCATTGATCTCTTCAATATTTAATCCAACTCTTTGGGCAAGTCTTTTTGCTTCCCTTATATTAAATCTTGGCATGATATTAATATAAAGAAGTTTATTTTAAATTTTTTCATCATCAATAAGGTTATAAGCTTCTCTTTTAACCATATTTAGGCATGGTTAAGAACTCATAGGTCTGAATAAATCATGTATTAAAGAAAGTTAGTAGATTTAACATTAAATTAACACTATGCTGTATATTAAGAATTTATTTATACCTGTCAAGAATACGTTGATTAAAAGTACTTCATCTATGAGACTCTAAGTATTGTGAGAGAAACCAATATTTACTGTTAATAGCATTTCAGTATTAGAAGCCTAATAGAATATATTCTTAGTAAAAGCAAAATTTCAACAATACCAACTCAGCGATTAGGGATTTAGAAATTAATAACGTATTGAAACTGCAAATAAATTTCATAACTATAATCACCTAAAAGCTAAGGTTAAGTTATTATGTCCCTATTACTAAAGGTAAATCAGCCTTAGTAATACCCTAAAAAATCTCAGTTCTGTTTAAAATCATCCACATAATCAGTTAAAAAACATAAATATTTTGCAATAAATTTGAGTACATCTAACCATTATTTATCTACATTAATTCCAAATGATACTTAACACTAAACTAAGACAAGCTTATGGATAGTTAGGTACGTTCCAGTAATTTTTAAGGGTAAAAAATTTAGCCCTCCATTAAGTTCTTACTTTTATTTCGTCTTTGAAGTTCTTCATTTATTAATTCTTTAATAGCAAATCTTACACATTCCCCTCTACTCATAAATACCGAATTTTCTACTAGTTTATCAAGATATTCTACATATAGTCGTGGAAGTCTAACAGTAATTATTACAGTATCTTTTTTACTTTTACCATTCAAGTTATATCCCAATTTATATTTGACATTAGAGTTTTTTAAAGTATGTATTCTTAACGTATTCTCCTAGTGCAAGATAAAATCGATATAATATCTTCTATTTAACTTAACACATTTTCACATAAGAGTGCTGCAGTTTATTATAAGATGAACTTTATATAGAATAAACAAAACCAACTTGAAGAAATCACAACTTAATGTTTTATATGTTGGTTATGAAGAACCAAAATAGTGTCTGAATATCTGTTTAAGCGCAAACTACTTTCTCACATTAGTAAGGAGTATCTTATATAAAGCTGTAATCTAATCCATTTAAAACATGAATGTGTATTATCTTTAGATCCTTTTGCTTATTTAAACATAATTATTATCTCAGAATTTCCCTAAGAATGTTAGTAAGTAAATCTACATAATTCTTTAAGTGAAACTCTGTAAAGTAAAATATTGTAAAATTCTAACTCAGAATATTCATTATTACTTTCCTCCATGAACCTTCTCCCATAATAATTATTTATGTACCAGACAATACTATTTCGGCATCGTCAATATTTACTACAAGAAGCTTCCTAAAATGAAGAGTACTCTCAAATAGCGGAGCTCTAACATTACTTAAACCTTATCTCTGGGAGACTTAATACTCCGAGTGGTATTAGATCCGTGCCTACAATAAATAAAGCATCTTTATTGTGCATCAAATCATTTATATCATAAACTTGATTGTCAATGAAGCTGAATAGGGGGGAATTTCTATATAAACAGCTAAAATACCATTACCTAATTTAGATTTTAAATCATCTAAATCTAAAGCATCCTCTTCTATAATATAGTACTTTAACACATTTAATGCTGTGGAGTTTGGTACATGTTTCAAAATAGATTTTCCAGACGAATTATAAATGTTTTTAACTAGCTACTTTATAACTCATAAGAACCACTTCAGTTATGCTATTGGCTGATCATACATCGACGCATTTGTCATGCTATGTCTTTTAATTTAAGATCATAGAATAATGCTCAAAAGGCTTATAGTAAGCCTTGAACTGTATAAGCTGTAAAAAATCAATTCTATTAACTATACTTTACTTTTAATTATGGGCGAGGTATAATGTGGTCAACAACCATTTCCTAGGGAAAAATACGATCATCAAAACATAGGTTACTAGAAAGTATAACTCTAAACATCTTACTAATTCAATATGCTGAAATTTACCTTATAACCTGGGCATGTGGTATACCATTAATAAATATCACAGATTCCCTTAGTATTAATCCCTCATTAATTGCAGCACCAACTATTTTTTCCCCAACAATGTTGGCGATTGTTGCTTTCTTCAGCCTTTCTAATCCATACTTTAATGAGGCTTTAGTATTACCGTAAAAAGAATCCTTAATATCTATTGTTAACTTACCTTCACTAAATTTTCTGCCAAGGAGTTCAGAATCACATATTGCGACAATAAGTTCCACCCCAATTTTCCACTCTTTAATGCAAATTTCAGCTTGTTCTTTATCTTCCGTTTTAACATTATTAAGCATAAAGAAGCTCCTTATACTAGCTATATTATGTAGTAACGTTGCAACTATATATATTTAACCTCATAATTACTAGTTTTTGTAAACTTAAGTATTCTACTGCTTGTATAGTTTAATTCAAAGCATAGCATCGAAGAATTAATCCATATATTTTAATAACTCATAATAGTTAGGCATATTGCTTTTACCAGCAAGCTCAGAAGCAAACTTTGCTATATATGGTAAGTATCTTTCTAATACTAATAGGCGGCGTTTTTTTATTTCCATTTTTGCTTTACGTATCAAATATGTTCTTAATCGTTTACCGCAGTTCTTTAAAGCCCACTCAATTTCATATTCAATTTCAGGTCTGTCAGCAATATACTCTTTACCTATTGTCTTATATGGTATTTTTGTTGAACATATATGTATAAAAAATGCTACGGGGTCCTTTTCAATATCCACTTTATATCGCCACCATTTTATTTTCTTAATGACTTTCATGGAAACATCATTGTAAGCATCGTAGAGAAGTGGAATCTTGTTTGCAAATCTAAATAAATTTACATCACCAGAACTCTGGGGAGGACTTATATTGCCACCATATGCTATTGCAGCTTCAACTATGAAGGGGTGTCCCTCATAAACTGAAGGGGGCCTAGTAACTGCAGCAACAAATTCTGGATTAAACTCTTTCCTAATACCTTTAATCAGTAAATCAGCACCTATTGTGGATAAACATTGAGAATCTGGAGGAAGAAAGGATTTATAATTTCTCATCGCTTGACTTAAATGCAATATCTCATCAGGATTTAAACTTTTAGGTAAACGGCTAGGATCTATATTTGCATATTTAAGAAATTTCATAGCTGTTCTTTTACCAACTCTATGAAAGTGTTTTTGTAAAAATTCAATCATGGATTTTGCTTTAGTTTCACTTATGAGCCTGTTCAGAGTTTCCATATCAACTCCATTTGGATGAGGTAGTATTTCAAGAGGAGGTTTAGGTAAAATTTTTGTTGACCTATTAAATAGATATAGAATACCATCAGGATCTATGAATGTTAAATTTAGATAAGGAAGTATTGTTGCTGTTAACTTAAGATATTCTATAATTCTTTGCTTTGCTCTTATATAATCTCCTTCAAATCTAAATTCAACAATGGTTCCATGGTCATGAGACGGATTTGGAAATAATTTCCTACTTTTAATTATAGGTTTATTATTTTGAATATCAATCATTAATTTAAATAAATGCCAATCATCAAGTCCAGTACTTGATATAACTGTGACTGGAAAATGAGTTGTTATTTGCCCATAAAGTATTGCCATTTTACCACCCATGCCGAATGTTCCTCTTGTTTGTCTTAGTGTATACTTACTTGAGTATAATATTTGACCAAATGCCGGTGGAATGTAATCAAAAGGAATGCCGCAACCATTATCTTGAACATGTATTTCATATACATTAAGTGATTTGGGAATTTTTCTTAAGTGAATAAATATTTCAGGAATAATTTTATGAGTTTCACACGCATCCAAGCTATTTTCGACAAGCTCCCTAATAATCATATATGTAGCTTTAACTGGATTATCAAATCCAGCAATTTCCCTATTTTTATAGAAAAAATCTGCTGGAGATATTGACTTGAATTTTTCATTAGACATGTTTATCACATTAATGTGTAAGCTTTACGTTTAATGAATTTATATACACTTCCATGCTCAGCACCATTAATTAACTTAATTATAGCATCTCTTGCTAACATTACATTTTCATATTTGCCTACAATAACCACAGTATTACTTATATCATCTACGGCAATGAATGTTTTTGTTAACTCTTCTATATTTCTTTTACTCTTACCATTTTCACCTATAATCCGGCCCTTAATTCGTTTTAAGTTTTTAATAGTAGGGGCCTGATCGCTTATACTTATAAATAAAGCAATATAATCATCTTCGACTAGTTTTAAGGCCTGATCCGGATTTAATCCATACCCTATAGCAGTAACTATGTCTCTTGCTTTTAAAATTGAGCTACAGTTAAAACTACCTTCAATTATGATACTTCCTACATCATCTCCATTAGATAAAACGTTGATCTTTACATTTAATACTTTTTCAATAAATTCCTTTGTCTTCCCCTTATCACCTAGCAGAACACATATTCTTTCTTTAGGTATGTTTAAATATATTTTATTGTAAGTCATCGTAGTGTATATTTTTATAATCTTATTTAAATCTAAGTTTTACCTTATAGCTTAATAGTGTTTCACGAAATTCTCTCATACTTCCTGTTCTATTTTATGTAAGGTTTAAATACCAGTATTTAGATACATGTCAGAATATAAAATGGACCTCAAGGCATAAAGTTTTACTTTATTTAAAGTTATGTATTAACCTCTATTATGATTATTGTAATACTGGTTCTGTTTAAAAACCGCTAATAACTAAGTTTTGCAGCTTAATTTTGAAATTCATAAATTCACTTCTACGAAACAAGAATTTTTTAATAACTAATATTTCATGTTAATTTACTATAAGAGTCGGTTATCAAAGAATTAAGATGCAAAGCTTTAGTCATTAATAACATCCATACTATAGCCTAACTCCCTTAATTTTCTTATCTCATCCTTTTCATATTTATAAATTATATCTCCCCTAGACTCTGACTGGAAATCCCATGGAGTAATTAGGACTAAATCTCCTTCACTAATCCACACTTTCTTTTTCATGCGTCCTGGGATTCTGCAAATCCTTGTTTTTCCATCCATACATCTAACTTTTAATCTATCGTATCCTAAAAGCTGTTCAACAACTCCCAAACACTCATTCTCCTCTGGAACTCTTACTCTTTGTATTCTCTCATCCTTGTTTCTAGAGGACATTTTCTCACTATTTTATTATAGAAGCCTTCCTATTTAAGTTTTTAAGTAAGAATATGGGATCTAACAATTAAGAAGCTAAATATATAAAGTTATATTTATGTTATTTGTCCTATATGTGGTACATATAATATGTTAAGTTGCCAGATCGCTTAAATTATTGTGTATTTCGGTTTATAACTTAGCTAAAACCTTTCTAAGAACTCATTAGCTTGAAGCTTTCTTAATTCAGTTCAGTAAACATTATTATACGCTTTACGTAATAAAGTTAAAACTTTAAATATAGTCAATATATTTTATTTTATGTCTGAACTAGTATATGAACAGCTATTAGATAGAGCATTAAAGCAAATACCTAATAAACAGCTTAAATATGAAAGATTTGAAATTCCTAAATCAGAAATAATTATGGAAGGAAATAAAACAATAATCATTAATTTCAAGGAAATTTACACGGTACTAAATAGAGAGCCGAAACATATAGCTAAATTTATCATGAAAGAAGTAGGTTCAGCGGGAGATATTGATGATTTAAGATTAACTTTACATGGTAAGTTTAGTAGACAAACAATAAATAAAGTTATAGAAGAATATACAAAGTTATATGTTATTTGTCCTATATGTGGTAAGGCAGATACATTTATTAAAAAAGAAGAGAGACTGACATATCTTATATGTGGAGCCTGCGGCGCAACTTCATCTTTAAGACGTATTTAATTAAATTTCAGAAAGAAGTGTATTAAACTTTTCTATGTTTATAGCTTAATTATGTTTTACATGCAAGGCTTTAATGTTTAAAATGCTGAGCTATCATAGGTAGAAGCCAAGTATATTAATAACGATGACGTCCTCCTAATCCTCGATAATATAACGTTAGAGGTCTATGCTTATTAAGCAGGTAGATTGTTTACAAACTATTGTTAGAGTATAGTAAAGTGACTATGAATACTAGAAAATTCTAAACCTAAACATGCTCAATAGTTAGCATCGATACTACCAAGTTGGCATGTATAAATTAATCTTCTTTAGTCTATTGACTTTTTCAGTATATGTAATTTATAAACCCCCTTTAGCTCTTTATTAATTCAATTTTTCAATTTCACTAAGTTGTAGTAATCATCTATGATAAGTAAAATTGTTTGACTTCCCATTATATCTACTTAGGAAATGTTTGTTCTCGCCATTTGTAAGTTAACATATTATTCATGATTGAGATGAATTTTTCGACTTACATATGTCTTAGGAGAATATCGAGTGTTCTTAAATTATCTCCATATCTTCACGAATAGTAAAGTGTTCTCAAAATATTTAGGCTTTTCACAATCCATGTCTTATATTATGTATTATTAATTTCCATATCTTGGTGTCTGCTCTTTTAGATATATTTAAGTTTTCTACTGCTTTTTTTGGGTCTTCCTTTTATGATTAAAGTCGTCATCTTAGGCTCTGAAGTAGGCTCATAATTTTAGTTTTAGGCTCTAAGATTTAAAATCTTATTTAACATCCTCACAACATTCTCGATGTCAAGTAAGTTAAGCACGTAGACTTAAAGTTACTTAAGTTATGTAGTTTAGTAACCAAATCATAAAGCTTATAATACTATTGTAAGTAAGTTACTATATAACAGGCTGAGTTAAATTAGTAAAGTAGCTAGATATGAGTATGCATAGTAGTAATAGTTGGGTATATGGACAGGTGCATGAACTATTATCTTCATTAGTTAATTTTGGCGATGAACTTAATACTGGTCTGCTTAGTTTAGACCGAATAATCGACACATATGTAAAATTGCTTAAAAATCTTAAGTTACTTCAGATTGCAAAAAACAAGCTGCTTAAACATCATATACTTATGTATAAATTCGTAACAAATCATGAAGACTACAATGATTATAAACATGATATATACTCTTATAAAAGTTTTATTCAATCAAGGCAATTGACTAGAAAGGCTAATATAGACAGAATTCGCTGTGCAATAGCATCACATAAAATAGCTATAGGTCATATTAATGAGAATTATAAGGCGTTATGTAGCAACCAAGAATGTAAATTTTCATCAAAAATGGAAATATTTTTAAAAACCGATAAATGTCCTAAGTGTGGTTCTCCCCTAAATGTTATTAAAGACCCAAAAAGTATTTCTAGAATTGATATCATTAAGTATTTACCGTATAGTGGTAACTATCTTGATGTTGCAACTAAACTTAACTCATGTCAACGATGGTCGTACAGTGAAATTTTAAGACTTCTGAAACTTGAGGAACGAAGAGTGCTTACATCGGCCTCCATTATTTTAAAAGTAATCGAAAATGGGAAAACTGTAAGGAAGCATGTCAAAGTAGAGCTTGAAAGAAAGGATTTTAGGTTATGTGAAGAAAGAATTATCGAACTTTTTGGCCAAAATGCTAAAATAGAGAAAATTACATGGCGTAAATCCAAGCCTATACTAATAAATGATAAATATGTTCGTCAATCTCTTGCAATAGCCTATGTTAGTTTTACTAATGCTTTATTATCAAAACACAATATTACAAACGAAGATATTTATAAAAAACTTCCAGTATATTTAATTTCCTATGATGTGTCTTTGTTCTTACTTATGAAGACGAAGCGCGAGAGATCAATATCAATAGGTCCGTTTCCACATATGATATTAAGGCCATCCATCAATCAAATCAAAAAATTAACATCAGTGCTTGAGTGGACTGATGTTGCTGCTATTGCTAATAATCTAGGTATATGTAAATGGAAATTAACTCAGCAATCTGTAGTGTTAAAAGAGATTATGGAGAAGCTATTAAAGGAAAGCAGTAGTGCATTTGGCATTATGCCATCAACAGCTATAGCAGCAACATTGATATACCTAACAAGTGATCTTAGTCTTAGCCATGTATCAGATATGTTTAATGAAAGCATGGCAGCACTCATAAATGTTTTAACAAGGCTTAAGATTTATGGAATTGAAAAATACTTGACAGAAGAGCAAAGATCTAAATTAAATGTAGTGCCTAAAGCTGAATCCGAAAAAGCAAAACTATTTCTAGAGAAGTTAATGTATAGTTAAACATAATAACTATATTATATTATAAACATTATATAATACATAGTAAATTGCGAGGTTTTAGCAGTTAAAGGATTAAAACTATAGATATAGAAGTAATAGAAAAATTAATTGATCATGAAAAGCTTATAGCCCCAGATTTGCCAAGGGAAATTTTAAAAAATACGGTTAGGAATCTGGAAGAGGTCTTCATTAAATTTACAGGTAGTAGTGTAATGGGGGAATTCTAAAATGATGTTTCAATGAGTTTTAGCTTTAACCAAGAAAGAGTTAAAGATGACTTTCCGGGAACCAGCTGTGCTTTTATTATATTTCTTTACCTCTAGTGTTTGTTTTGATTTTCAGCCTTCTTTCGGTAGAATTACTTCTTTAATTGAAACGAAACTGTCTCCGCTTTTGAGTTCATGGCATCTAACATGTTTATCTTTGCTTCAATTTTCCTCATAATGATGATGCCTAATTATCCATAAAAGTTCAAGGAATAATGGTACATGAAAAAGCGAAAGCTTGGGAAAAGCATATAAGATTATTGTTCTTGTTGGTTTTTCATGAATTGTTTAGTTTGTTGCAAGCTTTCTTTTGCTGCACTCGGCACACTTGCAGAGGTATAGCAATTTTTGGGTGCTCCTGCTTCATATGCATACATGACTTTGAAACTAATAAACCTAAAATATAGAAATATGTGTAGCTGAGGTCTGATTTACAGGACTGATTTGTAATTAGGAGATATTCAGACATATTTTAGTGCCCTCCCAATATTATAAACTTAACCGTATAAGTAATGTGTAATAGAATGTGTGTAACTAAATACTTAAGTTTGCATCATAATTTTCTTATAAGCATCACTTTTATATGTGTTTATTATTATCATCATGTAGTATGAGTTCAAAAATGCTTATAATCAAGGCAAAAAATGTGGCAAACTTGTTATGGATGATATCATCAAAAGTTAATGTTAACACTACAGCAATTTACATAAATAAACGCCCTTCTCTTCCGATAATCTTAGAGTTACTAAATAAAGCACCAAACTTAAAAGTAATATATCTTCCACCATCAATTTATTTAAGTATTTCTAAAAAAATAGTTGATAGTCTAAAGTCTGTTGATGTTGTTATAAAACCCATTGCTGTGAAGAAAGGCCGTCCACCAAAATATACGTGTACTCATCATAGTAAGATTATGGAGTTGCGTAGACTTGGATACAGCATTTCTGAAATATCAAGCAAAACTGGAATCCCAAGACGTAGTATCTACTATTTACTGAAGAGTCTCACTTCACATAATTATACGGGAACCTAATAATAACATTAATTCTTTTCTAAATTATGTTATAAACATCTACCTCTATACCCTTCAATAACCTTTTAATGACTATTTTAGATATTAATATATAGTTTATTGTCGCTTCTTAAATTTATTAAAGTATCCAGAACACTTTTAAAGAGTTATTAAAGGTTAAGTATATATGAGGCAAAGTGTTCGCATAAACCTAGATATGATATTCATTGTTTGTTCAGTTACCTCAACATATGTAGCTAATACAATTAATATAACATGAGTATGGGTTAATTCAGAAATAGTATGTAAATATGGAATAAGTGAATATAAAATAAAGCAGTAACTGTAGGAAATATGAATAGATTCGTAGAATTGATAAAAAGCATTAAGTAAATCTAGATTTATAGTTGATTTAATTAATTATTTTAGGTTTCTTTACATCTAAGTATTTAAGTCTATTATAGGTTTAGAATTTATCATTAAGATTAACTTAAAGCATGAATCATACAGATTTGAAATTAGGAACCTAAAGGATAAAATAACTATTCGATAACTAATACCATGCATTAAGGACGGATACGATAAGGAGCATGTAGAAAACATTCTAAAATCAATAATAATAAATGAAAAATTAAGCAGAGAATTCATAGAAAAGACACAACCAATGATAGAGGTGATGAAGCACGCTTAAGTTTACAGC
>Ga0105159_1000243_pt1 | contig 15655 bp, 17 predicted proteins | sample LHCtaG_2_FD_89590 | JGI IMG/M metagenome (GOLD analysis project Ga0105159, IMG submission 89590) | Hot spring microbial communities from Little Hot Creek, USA to study Microbial Dark Matter (Phase II) - LHC4sed_replicate | ecosystem: Environmental > Aquatic > Thermal springs > Hot (42-90C) >...
AACTGTTCCCACTGGGATCCCGTTGACAGAGATTAAGGGTATAGGCGAGAAAAGGAGTGAACAGCTTAAAGCTCTGGGCATAAACAACGTCGAAGAGCTCGCAAAAGCTTCAGCAAAAGAGCTGGCTTCTAAGCTCAAAATTTCACCGAAAATAACGCAGAAATGGATCGAAAACGCCAAAAAACTAACTGAAAAATCTTGAAAGGGGACACTTTAGAACAAGGTTACACACTTAGGATTTTTACTATATTCCTTCTCTCCAGCCTTTTTATAGCATCTAAAAACTCGTTCCGCTTCTTCCCAGACAACTTGAAACTTTGCAACATATCCGTCAAAGGTGTTCCTGGTCTTCCAAGTCCAACGCTTTCTTTATGGAGATGCTTAACTATCAGCCTCTCAAGTTTTCCACATCTCCATGTGGTATTCCGTATAAGAACAACAATAGCTTTTCTAAACAATCTTTTCTCGCTTTTCACATATATCACACATAATATTTATCCTTCATTAAGGTTTTTAGAATTTACGTAACGAATATTGTGAATAAAGTTTACTTGGTTGCTAAAAATTTAAATTACAGCCGACATAGCATAATTGCTGGGAAGAGGATCAACATGCGGAGAAAATCTTTGCGAACGGGAGTTTTTCTTCTAATTTTGGGGCTTATAATCCTCCAGTTGGGAGAACTGATGATCGCACATCAAACGGTGTTGATGGGTCAAGTTTTAAATTTGCTTGGTAATGATGCTTTGCTGCTTGAGTTTTTGGGCGTTTTGACCCAGTTTTTAGGAATAGCGTTAATCGTAGCTGGGCTAACTTCTTTAATGGATGGCATAGTCACAGTTAAGCTTGAAAGCGAAATTCATAATTCAGAGTACCGGATTTTGGCGGGAATCGATGAAAAAATCAGTAAAGCAATAGCACAAAAAATGATTCTGCCACAATCACATTTAACAGCTAAAACTTGCAAATTCTGTGCAGCACAATTGACCGCTGAAGATGTGTTCTGTCCATCATGTGGCAAATCACAACTATGATTCTGAATGGCAACTGAAAAGAAAGCATAATCCTTAAATACCGTCGCAATGGGCTATCTAAATGGAGGAGACAAAATGCTATCAGGTTGGGAATGGATAATTATACTAATTGCTGTCGTGGTCATACTGATTTGGGGTCCATCTAAAATCCCTGAGTTTGCCAGAGGTTTAGGTAGGGCTAGAGCTGAGTTTGAAAGAGCTTCTAAAGAATATCGCTATGAGACACCGAAGACAGAAACCGTTAGCCAACACTCTGACGACGAGGCTATAATCCTGATTGCGAAAGCGCTTGGAATAAACACGGAAGGTAAAACTAAGGCACAAATAGTTGAAGAAATAATCACAAATATAAAAGCAACAAGGTTAAGTTCGCAGTCTTAGGATAAAATCACGAAAAACGCGAAAGGTGCCAGCAACGTCCAAAGATAGATATATGACTTTTTGGGAACATACTGAAGAGTTTATCAAAAGACTTAAAATTCCTCTATATACACTCATTATTGCAACTATTGCAATGATGGTTTTCCCGGCGAATATCTCGTTTTTAAGTGATCCCCTCGCCTATTACGAACCTTTAGTTGCTGTAATTTTAAGGCTGATACGAGAACAGGCGCTTCCTCCCAACGTTAAACTTATAGGCTTTGAATTTGTGGCTCCAATTGAATTGTATTTTGTTGCGTCTTTCTTTTTCGGTCTGGCAGTAACGGCGCCCGTACTGGCCTACGAGATCTTCAGATTTATTGACCCTGCGCTTTATCCCCACGAAAGAAGAGCGCTATACCCTTTCATTCTATCTTTTTTAACATTGTTTGTGGGCGGCTTAATCCTTGGATATTTTCTCCTAGTACCTTATGGTATAGCTGCTCTTCTTCCATTTTTTCAAATCACCGGCGCTGAGCCAGTAATTTCTGTAACTAGTTTCTACTATTTCGTTTTCTTTCTAACTTTGATGACGGGAATTGTGTCTACTTTTCCACTATTCTTAGTTCTTTTTGTCAAATTTGGAATAGTCAAGACAAAAACATTGACAAAAAATAGAAGATATGTGTACTTCGCCCTTCTCGTGCTTGTTCTTCTTATAACTCCTGGTGAGGGCGGCCTTGCAAATTTTATGCTATTTTTTATAATGGCACTACTTTTTGAGGGAGGAATTTTAGTCGCAAAACACTATGAGAAGAAAGGAGAGATTAGGGAGCCTCGCTGGTTGGTTGAAGCGCCAAAATGCAAGTTTTGTGGGAAGACAATTCCTGCATCTGCAACTTTTTGTCCAAAATGCGGCAAATCGCAAAAATAGAAAAATTGGAAAAATTAAATGTTGATTATGGCAACTTATTCCGGTTCTGGTGCAAAATTGACGACGTCTGTTTCTGCATCATATTTGCGTAAAAGTTTCATGCCTTTCAGTTCTATTATTATTAGATCCATTGTTACCAGAATTGGATTTTTTCCTTTAACGAAATGTCCGCCATATACGTGGTCTAACTGGTCACTTACCGTGCCATGAAAGTGTGTTATTTTTTCTCCTTTTTCCCCTTCACAAACTATTCCAAGTCCTCCGAGGAACTCTATTGGACCTGGTAGTTCGTATGGTGCTGTGTATCCTGCTTTCATTTTTGCTTCAGGTTTCGGCACAAGATACATGAATGTCGCCTTCTGTAAGCTTCCAATAGAACAGCCAACAAACGCGTATTTGATACCATAATCCTCGCATATTTTTTCAATTCCTTCGATAAGATCTGTTCCTGGCAACAATCTAGCTGCTACAACGCGTCCTATTTGACCAATGGCCGCTTTATATCTAATTTCGCTCATAAAGGATCACCAACTGTTTTGGAGATAGATAAAGTCACAGTTACAACTTATAAGTTTTTCAGACGACTCTCTGGTAACTTAGAAAAACGAAAACGGTTAATTATTTTTCTTTGTTCAAGATTTCTCTAAGAAGTTTTGTGGCTCTTGCTGGATTAAATACACCGCAAACACATTGTTTAGCCAATTCTTTTGCAGCCTCATCCACCGTGGTTTCTCCTTTCTTTATTTTTTCAATTAAATGCGCGACCAAGTGTTTAGAAACCAATCCGTGACCGCACATGGTTGTGATGTCGAGAATTTCTTCTTTCGGTAGGAGTTGTTTTTTGCCCATTATGCCAAGAGATAAATCAACTGAAAATGGTCCGGAAATGGAAACTTCTTTACAAGCGCGAAACACTTCATCAAATATTCCGCTTACAACTACAGACATGCCAAGGTCCACTTCTTTCAATTCTTTCAAAACTTTTTTCACTGTTTCCTTGTCCGTGTAAACTGCGTGCACTATTGATCTATCAGAAATTTCACTGATTATTTTTTCCGGGGATGCTCCTCGAGCCATAGTGAGAGGTTGTCCGGAAGACATGTCGCCCATGTTAACTGGGTTATATTTTGCGAAGATCTCAGCGATTTTCTTTAGTTTTTGTGCTGCTCCGTTTAGGTTGTATTCTCTGGATGCCATAGCTAAGAATACATAGTCACCTTCCAACGATTCCTTACTGCCACTCCTGTGTAATGTATGGGTCATCACATTCCCTCCTATTTATAAGACCATGCCAACCCGAGTCCAAGGTTTGTTTTCCCATTGATTTTCGGGGTTAACCCTGTTTTCTTAATTATTGCCAGCGGAATTTCACTATCGTTGCATGTTGTTGCTATGCCCACGCTTATGACTGTGTCTATTTTTCTTGAAACTTCTTTTAATGTTTCAGCGATTTTTGGGAAATCCTCTTGTCTTATCTTAAACTCTATAATAGCCGACAGCACCCTTTCTTTTTTAACTGCGGGGTCTTTGAATTCGCCTGTTTTTGTGTCTATCAAGTACGTTATCGGATTTTTTGGTTCAAATTCCACGTTATGAACGGCTAAGGCCTTTGCAATTTTCTCGACATCTTCAAGGTATGTTCCTATCCCAGGTCTACCAACTTCTACGATTACTCCGAATTCCCCACGCTTAAATCTATGTGTTACGTCGTTTGTCTTCACTTCTTCTGTGCCTCTGCCTGGTACGTCTGTTTGAGGATGAACCAGCAAGGGATCGCTGAATACTGACCGTAGAACTCTGGGCCAGCGTAGTTCCGGTTGGTAGATAGCTCCAACTTTGCAAGCGTTAGACCGGATACAGACTCCACACTCCACGCATACGTCCTGATTAATGTAATAGACACCTTTTTCAAATTTTATTGCTCCTACAGGACAATAGTGAAGACATGCACCGCAGCTGACGCATTTCTTCTTATCTATTAACATTTTCATTTAACCTCCGGCTATGGCGTATGTGAAGGTGATGATGTCACCATCCTCAACATTGGTATTTAAATTTTCTGGAAGCTTTAAAGCCTGTCCATTTAAAAGTATTAGAGGTGTTCCAGCTATTTGGTCTCCGCTCGGGTTTGTAAATTCTTTTTCGAAATCGTCCCCATAATTTCTTTTCAGATGCTCTAGAATTTGCTTAATTGTTGCATTATCTCCTAAAACTATTTTTTCTGAATCTTTACCAGTGATGTTTCTAAACTTCAGTGTATATTCAATTGTTACGACGGTCATGCTGCTACCTTAGCGCACCTTTTAAATTGTGATGTCACCTAGTCCTAACTCTTTCAGCGTCTCTTTTTTCGGCTTTCCCGTTTCCCTTTCCCAACCCATTAAGTCGTATAGCTTGTTTATCATAAATTTGAATTCAAATGGCTTAGCGTAGGCTCCTTTTGAAGGTCCTTCTGGAATGGGTTCATTCAATATCCTTAATGGTGGTGCGTTCACGTCGTCCTTTCTGCTGAACCCATCCCTAATTTCTAGACATCGTATTAGGGTTCTTATTCGCCGTGCTGTTTTCCAGAGCTCTTCTAATGTCATATTAAAGCCTGTAGTCAAATTTAGTATTTTCAAGTGATTTTCGCTGGGTTCAAGTGAACCGTAATACCCTCCGAAAAAGCGGCAAGTTATCAAGCTTTCTTCAATCATTACCCTGTGGACAGTCTTGTAGACAATTTCTGGTTTATCCTCGAATTTTAAGGCTCTCTCTTCAAATGGTTTTGGATATTCAATGTCGTGGGCTCTCCCGTCATGGTGGCTTCCACCTCTCCATCCTACAGAGTAGCCTAGTGTCCATGCTTTAACTCCCCTTGGTGAATGTCCAGCTAGTTCCAATCCCTTAAAGTGCATAGCAAAATATTGGGAACCACATCCAACCGTTTCAGATGCTTCTTTAACTCCTCTGGCCAGCAAATTTCCCAGATACCCATTTTTATATGCGATTCTTTTTATAACTTCATTCAAAGCGTCGCCATTCCCAAATTTTAAGTCAATTCCGTCTGTTTCTTCCTTTGTAAGGAGGCCTTTTTCATAGCATTCCATTGCCCACGCTATTGAAACTCCGGTTGATATTGTATCCAACCCGTATTCGTCGCATAGTCTTGCAGCTGAGACTAAAGCTCCAAAATCATCCACACTCACCAACGAACCCAGTGAATAGAGAGTTTCATATTCTGGACCCTTGGCTGAAGCTCCCGCATACTTTCCTTCACTTATTTCTTGTATTTTTCCACATCCCATCGGGCATCCCGTGCATGCTATGTCGCGAATCCTATACTTTGGTATAGTGGTATAACCGTCTATGTTAGCTGCCCCCTCAAAAACTTCTGTTTGCCAGTTTCTTGTTCCTAAACATCCCATTTTGTTAATTGTTCCGAGGGCAACAGTTGTTCCATAGCTTGGAAGTGTTGGATGCTTTGTGCATTTTTCCGTTATTTCCTTGTAGAAAGTAAGCATTGCCTCTACGTCTGGGACTTCAACACTCTTATCTCCTCGAACTGCGAAAGCCTTTAGATTTTTCGATCCGAGGACAGACGCTATTCCTCCTCTACCGGCGGCGTGGAAATTGTGGATTATAGCTGAATATTTTACTAAATTTTCGCCGCCAGGTCCTATACACGCCACTTGGAATCTCTTGTCCCCAAGTTCCTCTTTTATTAACGTTTGAGTTTCATATGTTGTCCTTCCCCACAAATTTGATGCGTCTTTAATTTCAACGTTGTCTCCGTCTATGGCAATGTATACCGGACTTGACGCTTTTCCAGTTATTATTAGAAAGTCGTAGCCTGCATATTTTAGCTCTGCGGCTATATACCCTCCAACGTTTGAGTTGAATATGCGATTGGTAAGCGGGGATTTTGAAATAAACAATCCTCTGCCAGAGCCAGGTATTAATGTCCCTTGCGCTGGCCCTGTGGCAAAAATGACAATGTTTTCAGGAGAATATGGGTTCGTCATTGGCGGTAAATTATCATAGAGAATTCTTGCTGAGACTCCAAACCCTCCAATAAACTCTTTTACTAAACCCTCTTTTAGTGGTTCTTTTGAAATTTTGCCAGTTCCCAAGTTTACTTTTAATATATAACCTGCGTATCCATACATTTTATCACATCCCTCCTATGGATAAAGCGTTTCTCGGGCAAATGTTAATGCAAGCTTGTTGAGTTTGGTTGCACAACTGACATTTGAACGCTTTCCCTTTTAAGGGGTCTACCCAAATTGCGTTGTATGGGCATGCTTGAACACAAAGTGAACAACCTATGCATTTATCCTCGTCTACTTTAATCACTCCAGTAGCCGGGTCCTTAGATAATGCTCCTTCAGGGCAGCTTGATACACATGGGGGGTCATCACATTGATGGCAAACATAAACTGTGAACGCCTTGCTCTTTAGGACTGTTTCTGGGCCTTTGTCAACTTGAATTCTTGATCTACTTATTCTGAAGGCGTTGTTGTATTTTTGAGAGCAGGCAAGTTCGCATGCACCACAACCTATACATTTCTTTAAATCTACAGTGATTCTCATTCTTCATCACGTCTTTACCAACGCATTTAATTTTCATAACTGATTTACAACCGAGCTATTAAAATTAACGCTCTTTAATGTTCGCTTGAGAAATTGTCATCTGAAAATGCTGCGCTTTTTAGGCGAAGTAAATATTTAAAAAAGGGGATATTTAGGCAACTTAGGATAAGGTGGATCTTATGGTACTTTTTCCAGTCCTAACTCTTCAATTTTCTTCTTTGTGGGAACGCCGTTTTCGGTCCATCCTCTGTGTTTGTAGTATTTCTTAACTGCCTCTTGTATCCCTTCTGGGATTTTGCCTGCTGCTGGGCCCTCTTTTTTCGGTTCCATTAACCTCTTCGGGAATTTCATGTCCTCTTCTTTCTTCCAGCCATACCTTATGTTCAGTAGTTTCTGTAGATTGGTGATGCGTTCTCCAGTTCTGCGGAACTCTTCCATGGACCAGTTAAGGCCTGTAGCAGCGTTAAATGTGTTCAGCAGATCTGTTAGGGTGTAGCCAGCGAATACCATGAATTTACAGTGTACTAGAGAGTTTACTAAGTTGCAGTAGTCTTGGAATGCGGCAACTACTTTCTCAGCGTTTTCCCACGACCACTTATCTTCCTCTTTCAATGGAGGCATTGATACGCCGAATTCTGGTAGGTTTACTCCTGCAACCCACACGTGTTGCGGATTACCCCTTTCATGGCAAGCATAACGGAGCGGTGTTGTCACATAGTTTAAGCCAGCATGGAATACTGCTCTAGGGTCGTGGGCTGGAACTTCCATGCCTTTAATGTGAACAGCCCATGCTTCTGAACCTTTCCCAATGGTTTCAGATGCTCTTCTAACACCTTCTCCTAGTAACCATCCAAGTTTTCCTTCTCTTAGCCCGATTCTTCTGGTCATTTCTATTAATGCTTCTCCGCTGCCCCATTTAAGCTCCAATCCACTTGTGTCTTCCTTTGTAAGTACGCCTTTTTCGTAGGACTCCATTGCCCATGCTATAATTGCACCTAGTGATATAGCATCTAGTCCATATCTGTTGGCTAGATCGTTAGCGTAGCATACATCATCTAAGTCATCTACCATACAGTTTATTCCCATCATTGCCAAGTTTTCGTATTCTGGTCCAACGGTCTCCAGCTTGTACTTTGGCACGTACACTTTTCTGTGACATTGAAGTGTGCAGTATGCGCAAGGCCATGGCTTAGCCTTTAGGTACTCGGTGTAGCGTGGAGAGCCTAATTTGAATGCGCCTTCCCATAGGCCGAGTTGCCAGTTCTTAATTGGTAGGTTTCCTTTGTCTGAAAACTGCTTAAAAACCACAGGGGTTCCATGTTCTCTTATTCTTGCTCCGTTTTCATGTACCTTTTTATTAATCTCTTTATTTAGTTTTTCAAGCTTATCCATATCAGCGTATTCAACTTCTTTTGTTCCTTTTACCGCTACTGCCTTTAGGTATTTTGATCCCATCACTGCACCTAGTCCGGCTCTTCCAGCGAAGGATTTCTTTTCCGTACCTATGCATGCTATGCGACAGAGTCTTTCACCAGCTTGTCCTATAGCTGCAACTTGAACGTCGCGTTCTCCTAGCTCTTTTATGATTTCGTCGTTTGCCTCGTACATATCTAAACCCCAGAGGTGAGATGCCTCCTTGATTTCTGCATGCCCATCAGTTATCCATATGTAAACCGGCTTCTCGGCTTTGCCCTGAACTATCAAAGCGTCATACCCTGTTTTTTTGAAGTGAACTCCCCACCAGCCTGTTGCCGCCGCTTCTGCGTTTACGCCGATTAGCGGGGATCTTGAAATAACTTGCCATTTAGCTGCGCCTGTCTGTTTTAGGCCTTGGAATGGTCCTACCGCGAAAATTAGTCGGTTTTCTGGGTGGAAAGGATCAACTTCTGCTGGGACTTCGTGGTATAGGAATCTTGCTCCGAGACCTCCTCCACCAATGAAGTTTTTGTATACATCCTCTTTAAGCTCTTCTTCGCGCACCTTGTTTTTTGTTAGATCAACCCTTAGAACTTTACCCCAAACACCTTTCATATTTCTCAACGAAATCACCTTTCAGTCCTAAATTTCAAAAATATCTATATAAAAAATTTTCTAAATCACTTTTCTGTGAGGTTTAAATGAACCGAAAATAGCTAAATCGTGTTTGTTTCGGTTTCAGCGGATGCGTTTCGAAAAATTTTTAAATGAATCACTTAAATCAATTATCTGAGCGTTTGGAATATGACCGAGAAAAAAGTTTCTAGAAGGGAATACCTGAAAGTTGCTGGTGCTGGCATTATTGGTCTGGGCGTTGGTGCAGCGATAGGTTATGGTGCCGCTAGTTTCCTAATGCCTGAAAAAGTTAGGGAAGTTGTAAAGCCCATCCAAACTATTCAAGGAGCCACCGTAGCGGAGCGTGCTATAAACGGGGCTAAAGAACTTGTTGAAAGCGGTAAAGTGCCTGAAGGTACAGAAATCCCAGTGCTTTGTCCATCTGGGCTTGCAGCCGCAATCGACCTAGTTAAAGACGAGTGGGAAAATCAAACAGGCACTAAAGCTGTAGCTCTCGGGGTTCCCGAGGCAGAAATGTATGAGAAACCTCTGCTTGAAGCTGTAGCTAAAACGGGTCAATATGCCGCCTATCTAAACAGGCCATGGATGCTGGGCGAAATGGTGGAAGCCAACGCTATAATCGAATTAGATGACTTGATAAGGATGGCTGATCCCCGTCTGGAAGGCATGCCTGACGGCTATGCCTACCCGCTTGTCAAGCAATACGTATGGTATCGCGGGCACTATTATAGTCTTCCCCTTGACGGCGATACATGGATAGCTTATTACCGCAAAGATCTACTAGAAGATCCAGCAGAGCAAGAAGCTTTTGAGAGTGAATACGGGTATCCGCTTAAAGTACCTGAGACCATGGACGAGTACCGTGATGTATGTGAGTTCTTCACTCGACCAGATCAGAACTTTTATGGAAACAATGAGCCCAGGTATAAGGTTAACTGCCACAGTTCATTCTATTGGAGACTTGCTAACAAGAAATTCCCATGCATGCTTCCCTTTGACGATGACATGCATCCAACATTGAATTCGCCTGAAGGATTAAAAGCTGCTAAGCAGTTTTTGGAAATGGTGCCATTTTTCGATCCAGCAATAACAAACTTCTCATACGGCGAGCATTGCAACTATTTCGCACAGGGACACGCTTTCGCCGCTGTGACGTTTCCTTCATTTGGAAAATTTGCTGAAGCAAGCGGAACAGTTACCCGAGGCAAAGTGTTATACTCTCTTCCACCAGGCGAAGTTGTCGAAGGTCCAGGAGGGCAAAGTGTGCTGAATAGGCGTACAATCCAGGGTGGCGGATGGACATACATGGTGTCAAGGTACTATAAATATCCAGAACTAGCCTATTACTTCGGGCAGTTCCTAACAAGTCCCGAATGGATAGTTAAAATAAGCGTAGCCCCCGGAAGCTGGGCCGACCCTATAAGATATAACCAGTTAGGTCCCCTTGCAGATCCATTACAATACACCGCATTCCGAAAAGAGGAGATTGACACCCTATACACGGCTGCCATGACCGCTATCCCACTGCTCTGCATAAGAAAAGCTGCAGAATATCACAAGGTTGTTTATGAGGCGACGCATGGAGGACAAGCCCGTGTCCTTGCCGGAGAGGATATTGACACTGTAGCTGAAGATATTATAGAAACGATCTGTAGCGAATGGGAAGAGATAACGGACAGAGAAGGCAGGGACGAAATGAAAATCTCATGGCAGTATCACAAGCAAACTTACCCCATAGGCCTAATAACTTAGTATAACCCCCTTCACCCCCTATTTTTATCGGAATTTTAATTTACAATTGATGTAGCAACACTTAAATATTGCACTTTTTTAAAAAACTAGGGAACTTAGGGAGAAGTAGACAATGCAGAACAAGTCCACAAGCTGGTACAAAAAACCAGAAAATTTTGCTTTGTTATTAATAATCCCCCTTCAAATCATCATGAACCTCGTGGGTTTATTCCCACTCATAGCTGAGATATACGTAAGCTTTACAAACTGGTCTCCAACAAGCGGAGATTGGTATACAGCCAAATTTATAGGTCTAGAAAACTATTATAGGATTTTCTTCAAAGATGTACAGTTCTGGCAAGCTATACAAAGAACGCTGTTCCTAACAATTGTATGTGTTCTGACAGAATTTCTTTTGGGCCTCGGGCTTGCATTACTATTCACAGACAACTTTTTTGGAAAACGATTTTTCACATCCGCCATTTTATTGCCAATGATGGTTGTTCCAGCAGCAACGGGCTACATGTTTTTCATGATGTTCCAAAAAGATGGTCCTGTAAACGCGATCTTAAGTATGATAACAGGGCAAGAGATAAAAATTAACTGGTTTGTATTTGGCGACACCGCCATGTTTACCATTTTCTTGGCTGATGTATGGCAATGGACCCCCTTCATGTTTTTATTAATGCTTTCAGGTCTACTTGCTTTACCCCAAGACCCGATCAACGCTGCAAAAGTGTTGGGCGCATCTCGATGGCAAGTTTTTAGGCACGTAATTCTACCAATGATGAAGCCTCTCATAGCAATAGCCCTACTCTTAAGAGGCATAGAAGCCTTCAAGATTTTCGACGCCGCATACATAATGACCCACGGAGGGCCTGGTACAGCAACCCAAACAGTGTCCATGTACATGTTGGAAATAGGCTTTAGAGCTTGGAGGTTGGGTTACGTGGCAGCAGAAGCCCTTTTAATAGTTGTTGCTATGCTGCTCTTTGCGTGGTTTGTTGTAAGACCAATTTTCCTAAAAAGGTCCTAATGGAGGGTAGAAGATATGGATATTAGGACAAAGAAAAAAATCGAAAAAATAATGCGATATATTATACTAATACCAGCAACCATCATAATCTTGTTCCCAATCTACTGGATGGTTATAACATCGGTCAAACCTCCTGAAGAGTGGACGCCTACTCCAACAAATCCACGCCTTATACCAACTCGCATAACGTTTGACAACTACGTCTTCCTATTTGCCCCATTCGGAGTTATGGAAACTTTTGCACAATTCAGAGAGACAATTCATCAGCCATTAATGAGCAGCCTTATTCTTTCTGGTTCAGCAACAGTTTTAGCCCTTGTGATAGGAACATGTGCTGCTTATGCAATGTCACGCTACAAAGCTGGAGGGGAATTTGCTCCATTTCAATTGTTAATGTTCAGAATGTTTCCGCCAATCGCAATAATAGTCCCTATAATGATTCTATATTCGATGCTTCGGTGGCTAGACACCGCCCATGGTATGATAATATTCTACACAGTGGTTAACATGCCCTTTGTTATATGGCTTATGAAAAGCTTTTTTGATGACATTCCAAAGGACATCGACGAAGCCGCCATGCTTGATGGCTGCTCTCCACCACAAGTCTTCTTCAAAGTAATCTTGCCACTGGTAAAACCTGGCATTGCTGTAACTGCCTTGTTCATTTTCATAATGTGTTGGAGCGACTTCCTAGGCGCTCTGGTCCTTACGTATAGGTATTGGCTTACCCTCCCAATCGCCTTGTCAAAATATCAAGGACTTTTCGGCTATCTTTACGGTCCAATGGCGGCGACCGGCGTGATTGCAGCGGTTCCCTGTATGGTTATTGGAATCATAATTCAGAAATACTTAGTGAGAGGGTTCACCTTTGGCGCTGTCAAAAGGTGAAAAATTAGAATTAGAAGAATTAACAAAATACTTTGGAAATTTCTGCGCAGTTGACCATCTAACCCTAGAAGTTAACCCTGGAGAGTTTCTGAGCCTATTAGGACCAAGCGGCTGCGGCAAAACCACAACCCTAAACATGATAGCGGGCTTGCTTGAACCAACTTATGGAAGAATACTTATTGGCGGAAGGGATGTTACTTATCTCCCGCCAATAGAAAGAAAAGTAGGACTCGTTTTCCAATCCTACGCAGTTTTTCCACACATGACTGTTTACGAAAATCTTGCCTTCGGATTGAAAATAAGAAAAATGCCTAAAGCAGAAATTGATAAAAAAGTGAAAGAAGTCGCTAGCCTTCTGCAACTCGAAGATGTATTAAATGTTAAAGGGGGAAAACTCAGCTTAGACCAAACTCAAAGGACCGCCTTGGGCAGAGCCATGGTTATTGAACCGACATTCTTCCTCCTCGACGAGCCACTAAGTAACCTTGATCCAGCATTAAGAGCGGTGATGAGGGTAAAGTTAAAGCAACTCCAAAAGGAACTGGCCCAGACAGTGGTGTATGTAACCCACGACCAGCTTGAGGCTATGAGCATGGCTGATAGGATTGCCGTAATGAACGCTGGCAAACTACAACAAGTAGGCACACCAGAAGAGGTCTACAATAACCCAGCCAACAAGTTTGTTGCAAACTTTATTGGAAGCCCAACGATGAATTTTATAGATTGCACCCTAACCGAAAAAGACGCTCACATATTACTGGACGCAGAAGACTTTACCATCGACGTAACAAGATTTGGCGAAGTCCTTAAAAAAGAAGCTTGCGGTCCAGAAGTGATTTTGGGTATTCGTCCTGAGCATGTCCAGATATCCATGGAACGTGTTAAAAACGCCATAGAAGGTAAAGTCGCCCTAGTAGAACAATTAGGAACTGAAACCATAATCACTTGCAGGATAGGAAGAAAGGAGATTAAAGCTTTAATGCTTGGCACGTACAAGGTATCTATTGGAGATAGGCTTTATCTAACTCTAAACATGGATAGACTTCATATAATTGATAAGAAGACAGAAAAAGTCATTGTTTAGAGGGATTTTATTGGCCACTGTGAAAATTTGTGATCTTACCAAAAAATTTGGAAACAAAATAGCGGTTGACCATTTGTCCTTCAAAGTCTCCGACGGGGAATTTTTCTGTATTCTAGGACCGCCTGGTGCTGGCAAAACAACTATTCTACGGATGATTGCTGGACTGGAAAAACCTGATGAAGGCGAAATCTACATTGATGACCAACTAGTGAACAACATACTGCCAGCGGATAGAGACGTGGCCATGACTTTTCAAAGCCTAGCACTGTACCCTAACTGGACGGTATATGAAAACATCGCTTTTCCATTAAGGATTCGAAAATACCCTAAAGATGAAATCGACAAGAAAGTTAAGGAGGTTGCCTCCCTCCTTAAAATAACGCACTTGCTTGACAGAACGCCTGTTTTGGCAAGCGGAGGAGAAAAGCAGAGGATAGCTGTGGCAAGAGCTCTTGTCCGGTCACCGAAAGTTTTACTCCTTGACGAGCCGCTAAGCAACATTGACGCTTTGCTAAGACTTGAAATGAGGGGTGAACTGAAGCGACTTCAAACAGAACTTAAGCAGACAATTATTTATGCAACACCAGACCAGCTTGAGGCTATGAGTATGGCTGATAGGATTGCCGTAATGAACGCTGGCAAACTACAACAACTTGATGTTCCCGATGTTATTTATAACAAACCAGCAAACAAGTTTGTTGCCGAATATGTTGGAACTCCAACGATGAATTTTATAGATTGCACCCTAACCGAAAAGGATGGTCATATTTTCTTGGATGCAAGGGAGTTTACCTTAGACGTAACTAAATTTGATGAAGCCCTAAAAGAGTCCTATGGCCGAGAGGTGATTTTGGGTATTCGTCCTGAGCATGTCCAGATATCCATGGAACGTGTTAAAAACGCCATAGAAGGTAAAGTCGCCCTAGTAGAACCCCTTGGTAGGATGACGGTAGCTCACATATTGATAAGTGACATACATATGCAAGTAATTTGTCCAGCGAATTTCAAAGTTGAGTATGGAAGCAAAGTATGGGTAAAATTTGACACCGACTACCTACATATCTTTGATAAGAAAACTGGAAAGTCAATACTGTAAACCTCTTTTCGATAAATTGCCTAACTCCTCCACCAAAACTTTCTTTAGAACTATCCCGTGAACATCTCCATAATAATTGTGGAGTTTTCCAACTTTTTTATAGCCAAGCTTTTGGTATAGGTTCAATGCGGCAATGTTATCTTCTCTTACTTCTAGGCGGGAAACTTTCACCCCCCTATTTTTGAAGATTTTCTCCAATTCTTGTAGCAGTTTGATTCCTATGCCCCTGCGTCGGTGGCTTGGAGAAACGTCTATCGTTAATATATGCCCGGTTAAAATGTTTCCCTCAATGTACACCATTCCTATAATGAAGCCTATGATTTTGTCGTTTTCTAGGGCGATTAGGCTTACACAGTTTTGATTTGTAAGAAGTTGGGCTATCTGTTGTTTTGTGAAAGCTTCACTCTTAAAACATTCCATTTCAATCTCGAAAAGTCTGTCTAAATACTTTATTGAAGCGTCTTCAATCTTTACCGTCGTTGACACCTTAAACTAACAAAGGATGGAGGAAAATTTAGCCTTTTTCAGTTTTAACAGCCTTAAGTGACGCCTTTATCGCCTTGATTTCAACCCACTGTTGGATTGCAAATCCCACAAAGAACTTTAGCCAAAGTGACAAAATCCTAGTAAGAACTGTTGCTGTGGCGCTTATATCAAAGGGTATACCTAAAACCGCATATAGCGTTGTCATAGTTATTTCCGGCAGCCCAATTTCGAAAGGCACGCCAATGGGAATGGATTTTATAGCTGTTGTTATGGATTGTGTCACGAAAATGATGCTAATTATATTTAACAAAGGTTTTGAATAACCCAAGGCTAGAAAAACTATGTAGCAGATAGCCAAATAAGAAAGCCATGAAAACGCGGA
>Ga0105159_1000244_pt1 | contig 15634 bp, 16 predicted proteins | sample LHCtaG_2_FD_89590 | JGI IMG/M metagenome (GOLD analysis project Ga0105159, IMG submission 89590) | Hot spring microbial communities from Little Hot Creek, USA to study Microbial Dark Matter (Phase II) - LHC4sed_replicate | ecosystem: Environmental > Aquatic > Thermal springs > Hot (42-90C) >...
ATAAGATTTATGCAGGAGACGCGGGAAAAAAGAGAAAAAATCAGATCCATACTCAAGAAGATTGCAGCAAAGTCAAAACTATCACAAGCCAAGGCAGCATCAGAGATGCTACCATTTATGCGCGCGTTGTTGAGCTCTGGCAACCATAGCATCGCTAAATATTACGAGCTTGATAAGGAAGAGGTATCAGTCCTTTCGACTAATGGCAACAGTAAGCATGAATTGACAACTAGTGCTGTTGAATCCTTAGAAGATAAAGAGGCAAAAGAACCTGTCAAAGCCCAGCGAAAAACCAAAAAAGGGAAAACAACATAAATAAAGATTAGACCTACGCTATGGACTATTATGGAAATGATTGTCCTACTCTTTTAATGTAAATTGACCCAAGCGCAAAGTTTGTGTCGAGGTCTTGGATCGTCTTTTTAACCACATCGATAGGTATCTCGTCTGACTGGCCGGAATACAAGTTATAGTAAAACTCAATATTGTTGACATATTCTCCTAGTACTGAGAGCGTTGTGGAAATTGGTGCATCTAATGGGAAACCTCCTAGACCGACACGCGTTAATATCTCTGCAAGATACTCAACAGTCATATAAAGCGCTTCATAATTAAGACGTTTTCTGAAGTATAATTGAGAAACTTTCACACTGATCTCTTCTTTTCCATTGTAAAGATTTATTTTCCACCTTATGAGGTCATTAACCCTTACTTTCTTAATCCTGCCATCCAAATACAACTCACATATCCCTGTAGCCATTGCGGTTTTTTCAGATTCATTAATTATCTTTGATGCTTCCTCTACATTTTGCTGAAAATTTTTTACAAAATATCTCGATAATTGATCTTTTAAAAAATTCAGGTCTTCATCCAGTATTAAAAAAGGAACAATAGCTGAGCTTCTCCATTTTTCATAGAGTATTTCTTCTATCCCTGCTTTTGCTGTCTGAATATAGGCGTGAATCTGAGCTCTAAAACTATTCCCTTCAGTAATATATTTCTTTAATAAATCAGCCAAAAATTTTTTAAAGTTCAGCTTCGATTCATACGAAGTAGCATCATTCAAAGAATAAAAAGGAACAAACGAAGTAGGCCATGAGAGTTTATATATTAATAACTCGTCAAAAAAATTAGGTTCTCTATTTTTTATTTCGTCTATTGCTTTTGTAACGAATTCTTCGTTAACTAATTCACCATCATCAATACCATCTCCTTCACATCTAATAAAATTGACAAATAATCTACCATCTGGAAGGCAATCAATTGTTAATGGGAATAAAATGCACATGACCGGTCTATTTTGATATATTCTACATAATTTCTCATCTGTTAAGAATGGGCATCTACCCCTAATTTCGAAGATGTATGAAAACGGTTTGCCTAAAATATTTCTGAATACTTTAGGATTGTTTATGATTTTTATTATATTTTCATACTCTTTTTTAGTGATTGTGAGTCCAGCTGGGTAGCAACATTTGCCACATTTGGTACATCTAAATTTATGTTTATTAGTCTCGAACGTGAATACAAGTTTCAAAACTTCATTGCTCCTGCCAACTGCGAGATGTTTATGAACCTCAATATTAATAGTACTGCTACAACCATTGGGAGCATTGTGAGTGTTAATATTGAGTACATCATCGCCCAATACACATCTGTTGCAGTTGCCATGGATGCTACGAATACCGGTACGGTCTGAACATCTATTCGACCGAGTAGGAAGTGAGCGAATAGGAACTCATTATAGGAGGTCAGGAATGAAAATAGTGCTATCGCAATTAGCCCTGTACCTGCAACTGGCATTGTGATGTATCTAATTGTTTGCCATAAGGTGGCCCCATCCACTCTTGAAGCTTCCTCTATCTCGACTGGAATTGTCCGGTAGTATAGAACGAGATACCAAATAGAGAATGGAAGAGACAATACAATGTGGACAAGTATTATCGATGCTAAATTATTTACAAGTCCAAGAATTTGCATCAATACATAATATGGAACAGCGAGCACTACAGGTGGAAGGAGCCTACTGATCAACACAAACGTAAATAAGCTCGTCCTACCTCTGAAGTTAAACCTCGTGAAGGCAAATGCTGCCAGAGATGCTAAAAAGAAGTTAGTGACTGCCACAGTTGTTGCAACTATAACACTATTGAGCAAGATCCGGCCAAAATAGGCAATATTGAGTATTACTAGCGATCTTATTTCATATCGTATGTATGGGTCTTGTGATGGAAACTCAAGCCCGAAAGGCGCTAGAAAGACGTATTGATAATACACCGTTGTTGGTCCTCGTGCAAACCACAATCTGCTTCCAGGGGCTGACCGTAGTTCTGTTTCAGGCATAATGCTTCCGATAATGCAGAAAGCTATAGGAACAAAGAGAAATAGTAGGAAGACAAAAATGACAAGATAGCTGACCAAGTGTCTGACCTTCATGTCTATTCACCTGTGAATGAATATCTGTAGAGTTTTTCTGGCGGAACTATTCTTAGGATTAGTAAAATGACAATCAGCGTCATGACGGCTAAGATTACTGCTAGTGCTGCTCCATGACCAAAATTACCCCACTGGAACATTTCTGCAAATGCGTAGTATGAAATTAAGCCATAGGTCCCTCCTGCGAAAGTATAAACCATGTCGTATGTTGTCAATGCTAAGATTGCTTGGAAAGCTGCCACTACAGCTATAGCTGATTTTAGATAAGGGAGTGTCACGTATCTTAGCCTTAAAAGTCCTGTGGCGCCGTCCAATTCTGATGAATCTATAACATCTTTTGGAACAAGTTGTAAAACTGCCAGTATCAAAAGTATACAAAATGGTAATTGTTGCCACATCTGCGCTACTACTGCAAATATTATCTGGATGCTTCTGGGAGCGGACAAGAAATAATATGGCTCACTCCAGATACCTAAATCGACTAATACTTTGTTAATCCATCCGAAGCTCTGGAACATGAATCGCCATATTAGTCCGGCTGCAGCAGGAGGTATGGCCCACGGTATTAGCATAATTACTCTAACTATGTTTGATCCTTTCAATCCCTGGTTTAGTATGAGCGCTAAGATTAGGGCGGCACCTACAATGACGAGAACTGATACCGCCGTGAATATCAACGTATTAATAATCGCCTCAACAAAATAGGTCGAGTTTATAATTTCTTCATAGTTTCTTAGCGCAACAAAGGTTCCTATAGACTGTGGTTCATAAATAACATACCTGACAAAACTCATGGATATTGCGTAGAAAAAGGGATACAGAGTGAAGAAACCAACAATTATTAGTGTTGGCAGTATGAAAAGATAAGGGGATGGTTCCTTAACTTTTGTTCTCTTTACCACACCACTATCCATAACAATCACCAAAAATAAGTAACATAAATAATAATAAAATTTTTGCTAACCTCTCAGCTCTTTCGCTCGTTTAGCCATCCTATCGACAGCTTCCTTAACTGAGATTTCGTTTGCAAAAGCTTTTGCAATTGCCTCCTTTATACTGTAGTCTACCCACTGCCCAAACCAGACAGGATGTGGTATCGTTTTAGCTATCGCTGCCTGCTCCTTAATCGATTTGTCAGCTCCTGGGCCATAGTACTCTACTAGTGACTTTGCAATGTCCGGATCACTATAGGGCGATAGGAAGCCGAACCCTAGTCCTTTCTCGACGGCCCATCTCTTAAGTACTGGGCTGTCATTAGCGCCGAAGTATTCTATGAATGTTATGGCGGCTTGGATAGCGGCATCACCTCTGTCTACGCACATCCGAGTCATATTATACATCTTCGCAAAGCCGTATGCTTCGTGTGTCTTTCCAGGCATTAGTGCTAGTCTGAAGTTTCCAGCATTCGGAGACGAGCCAGGCGCATTCATCGCCGCTAACATATATTTGGCGAGCACTGTAAATGCTCCCTCTCCCGCTCCCATCTTCTTTGCTGCATCAGTTTCGTGGGTAGCTAGATAGTCGGGGTTAACGATTTTGTACTTATGTATTCCGTCCACCATCCATTGGAGATGCTCGTAGAATGGATGATCCTCAGATGCGAATATTGGGTTTAAATCTTCATCAAATAGCCTTGCGCCTCTACCCATTGCTCCTGAGAATACGGCGTAGAAGTCGAACGGATTTGTGGCTTGATACTGAAGTATGTATGGATACTTGATGCCCTTCTCTTTAAGCTTCAGCGACGCGTCTAAGACGTCCTCCCATGTTTCAGGGACTTCAAGTCCGTTATCCTTCAGTATCTTATCATTATACATAAAGGTGAACATGTCTGAGTAGTATGGTAGTCCATAGATTTTTCCTTTATACGTCATTGACTCTCTAGCAAACGGCACCATATCATTTACGTACTCATTGAATTTCTTTTTTACAGTGTATTTGTCCCAATAGTCTTGTAGCGGCACGACCCATCCTGCTTCTGCCCATTGTGCCAGCCAGTCTTCTCCATTATAGCAGACATCAGTTGGTGTTTTAGTGGTGAATCTCTGCACCATCGTTGATGGATAGTCGGGCCAGTTGAAGTCGTAGAGTACCACCTCTATATTCGGGTACTGCTGCATGAACTTTTGGATGTTGTCTCGTATCGTCTCAACAGAATAATTCCACACGGTAAATTCTAGCTTAACTTTTTGTGGTACTGCTGTTTGCTGATATAAGGCATATGCCGTCCCACCAATTATTGCAGCACCCACAACACCGATTGCGACCTTAGCACCGGTGCTTAAGGCTTCACGCCTTGTATAAAGATTGTACGATTTAGTCATGTTTCCTCGATTAGGGTTTTTGCAATCCTATATATAAGCTTTCTTATTAGTGTTAAATAGGTAAAATATAGGTTTTGCTATTATGTAGCTTTCCTTTTTTCTAGTAGTGCTTTTAGTTCTCTGTTTAGTATTGATGCTGGGATCTCTGGCAGTGTGATGTAGCTTCTTCGTCCCTTTATTCCCTCGCTTAGGACTCTTATCCTGATGAATCCTATATCCTCGAGTCGTTGGAGATATTCCCAGAACCTAGTGTAGCCCCTAGGAAAGATGTTGTATTCCTCACACGCGACTTTATATGTTGAATATAGTTCGGAAGAGGTAATGTAGGATTTGTTTCCATTCATCAGCAACCTAGCAGTAGCTAGTAGAATGAGGCGCTCGTGTTGAGATATCTGCGCTAGATTCTCCCTCTTGATGGCTGGATAGACACTTGCTGCGGCTTTCCTCACATGCTCGGGAGATACCTTCTCGACTCCCTCGTTCTCAGCGAATTTGCCAGCCCTCCAAAGGATCTCAATCGCATATCTCGCGTCTCCCCTCTCCGCAGCCATGTCTACTATCAGGTTGAGAGCCTCTGGAGTTACTACTCCCTCAAGAAATGCCTCTGAGCATCTATACTCAATGATGTCTCTTAACTGTTCAGCCGTATACTCTGATAAATATATAACATTGTTCTGAAGCATGTTTCTAGTACTCTCATCAAGAATATTCAGCACCTCGACATTTCTACTAATCATTAGAATAGATAGTCGTGGGACTGAGTTTCTCTCCTCGGATATTCTGCTCAATAGATATAACGCCTCAGGTTCCTCTCTTATAAGCCCGTCCACCTCGTCGAGACCCAAAATTAGGCTCAGCCGCCTATTCTCCAAATAATTCATTAAGCTATGTAGGAGCTCCTCGTTTGATAATCCTCTACCAGGTATTGGGGCCCTCAAGGCATCTACAACGCGTTTGAGAAGAGAAAACAACGTTGAATGTATCTTGCAGTTAACATGTATGTATCTGAGAGAAACTCCAGAACGTAAAGCCATCTCCTCGGCTTTTGTTCCGAACAACTTGGAGAGCGCTGTCTTGCCAGTGCCTACAGGGCCGGTTATCAATACTCTAACGCTGTAACCCTTCTTGCCATAGATATGAGTCGAGAAGAAGGTAGTAAGAAGGTTGAGCTCTTCTTCTCGGTGGGGAAGCCTAGATGGGACATATTCAGGAGAGAGTTTCTCCTCATTCTTGAAGATCCTCAATCCAGCATGACTAGTAGCAAAGTTGATAATTAAACTATCAGAGTTAAGTGAAAGTGACTATCGCAAGACTTTAAACCAAAGCCAGGCCGGCCTACTAACTCTAACCTTGCTTTGAGCCTCAAGTCGCTCTACGTCGGGCGGAGCCTCTATATAGCCTTCAGAATGGCTGATGAGCGATATCAGGGATGATTGGCCATGCCGTGGAGTCGCTAATAACTCATCGTTATGGTGGGTTAGCTTAACCCATATAATCCTTCTAAAACCTTTCCACTTGTGTAGGGATACCTCTTGGGCGAGCTTGGCATCAAATTTGTCGATCAATGATTGATAGTCAATGCCTTGGATGTGGCATATCAGTGGAGCCGCAAGATAGTTAAAAACATTGATGGTTGAGTGGATCAGACCTGGAAGAATAATTATGGGCTTTCCATTCATAATTGCGAAGCCACCCACCCTTCCGGGCTGGAGCTTAAGGCCCCTCACGAAAATATCTGACAGTTCCCTTAAAGCAATTGATGCTACATCTATTTCGCTGACACTAGATCCACCAATAGTGATTAAAGCATCACACTCCCTAGATGCGTCTTTGATTTTCTTCTTTGCCAACTCGACGTTGTCAGGAGTTATTCCGTAGTATTTGGAAATGCAGCCGAGATTCTCGAGCATATTTTCTACTACCGGCGATAAGAAATTAAGCGTCTTGCCATCACTAATTTTTTCAGGATCATCTGTTAGCTCATCGCCAAATGCCAATACGCCTATTATCGGCTTATCAGCAACTCTTACTTCCATAATTCCCAACGCCTCAAATAGTGCTGCCTTGGTAGAGGTAAGGATCTCTCCACTCCTAGACAAGATCTCTCCTCTTCTGACATCACTTCCTTTTTTATCGACGTTTTCATAAGACAAGTATCGCCTAAAAATTAGCAACTCACCACCCTTAACTTCTACTTCTTCAATTGGTGCAACTGCGTCGGCTCCGGGTGGCAGATATCCACCTGTATAAATCTTGACAGCTTTCCCCGGCTCAATTGGTTTATACGTGGTTGACGGCTTGATGCAACCTTCTATCTTTAATCTTACAGGCGATTTTTCAGATGCAGAAATAGAGTCGATGGACCTAATGGCGAATCCGTCTACGTGAGACATATCGTAGGGATGTCTATCGACAGGTGACACTACATCTTCTACCAATGGTCTACCTACGAGGTCCCGCGGCCTACCTATAACTATTCTTGGAGTAAATGATGTATTTCTTATCAACATAGAGACGGCCTCAGAAACCTCTGTGAAGTAAGTAATCCCTTTGTTACGCATGCTTCATTACTGATAATTTTGACTTTTGAGGCTTTATGTATGCTCCGAAGAATTTTAGAAATGACTTGTAATCCTCCACTACACTTGTTCCTGCAAGTACATCGACGTATGGCAGTGCTGTAAGCATGCCTATCGTTAATGGTCTAAAATTTGGCTTATCGGCATGTGGATTCAACCATATTATCTTTGATACTTTCCTGCGTAAATTCTCCATTTCACATTTTAGGAGGTCGATATCGCCTGTGTCCCATCCGTCGCTTACTATTATTGCTATCCAGTTCTTATTAATCATCGAGCCATAGTTATCGAGAAAAGTCTTCAACGAATATCCAATTCTCGTCCCACTCCCCCATAAATCAACGTATTCAGTTAGCCTTTTACGAACCTCCTCGAGAGACGCGACGGATAACAGCTCAGTTACCCTGAGCAGCCTTGTACTGAAGACAAACACTTCTGATCTACGGTCGAATCTACTAAAGAGATACATTGCCCTTACGAGCCAGTCGTTATAACTGTCCATGGAGCCGCTGATATCAAGGAAAGCGACTAGGTGGACCTTGGTCTTTATTCTCGCAGACTTCTTTATTTTAATTATCTCGCCGAGCGTGTTTAAGCTAGCCCTATAAGTCCTCAAAAAGTCTATTTCTCCCTTCTTAGAGGCTTTCCATCTCAATCCAGGAAGCACTGCAAACTTTCTTCTAAGTCGCTTCATAATTCTCCTGCCCATTTTTATCTTAGTGATATCTATCGGCTTTACAGACCTCTTGTGCAGAACTTCTGCAGGACTATACATTACCATGTTTTTTCCAGTCTTATCGATTGATGAGCTACCGACATCCTGACTGGATGCCCTAGTGCTAGTTAAGCCGCTTATGGATTCTTCTTGAACACCAGAGCCACTCGCTTGTCCATCCCTATAGAGCATAGTAAGAATCGTCTCTCTAAGCAATTTTTCAAAAAGCGAATACTTCGAGTGATCTTTAATCATGGTTATCTTAATGCCGGTCATTATTGTTTCGTAATCATAATTTGCCAACAGCTGAACAGCTTGACACGCATCTATAGATTCAGAAACCCCCACCCTTATGCCCAGCTTTCTCAAAACGTTTGACAGCTCGACGATGAAGCTATACAACTAATAAACACCACTAGACAATGCGTTTAGCGTAGAATCAATGTCAATTTTTGCAGCATCCTCCTGTGTTTTTATTAGACACAATAACGTAGACTTAACAATATCTCGGTTAAGCTCTCTAGCACCCAGCTCAGAGAGAGCCTTTGCCCAGTCAAGTGTCTCGGCTACTCCAGGCTTCTTTAGTATATCGCTCCTTTGCCTGATTAAATTAACAAACCCTACTAGCTTCTCTGCGAGAGAATCGTCAAGAGACTTAACTTTTAGCTTCAAAATTTTTAGCTCCTTTTCCTTTGGTGGATAGGAGATGTATAGATATAGGCATCGTCTCTTCAATCCGTCACCAATCTCTCTTGTCCTATTCGATGTAAGAATCACTATTGGCTGATTCCTCGCCTTGATCGTGCCTATCTCCGGGATCGTTATCTGAAATTCTGCTAGGAACTCCAGTAAAAATCCCTCGAACTCTTCGTCGGCCCTGTCGACCTCGTCTATGAGTAAGACTGGGGGCAATGGCCCATCGCTCAGAAGCGCCTTAAGGAGTGGACGCTTAAGGAGATATTTTTCGCTAAATATTTCTTCCTCGACCTCTTGAGGATCCTTTCTATTCTCAACCATCTTTATGTATAGTAACTGTCTGGGATAGTTCCACTCATAGATAGCATCAGAGACATCTAGTCCCTCGTAGCATTGAAGCCTTATGAGTTCGGTTCCTAGAACCTTCGCCAAGACCTTCGCAATCTCAGTCTTCCCGCAACCAGGCTCGCCCTCGATCAAGAGCGGTTTCCTCATCCTTATGGCTAGAAATAACGCAGTCGCTATCTCGCGGTCTGCGACATACAATTCTTCTTCCAATTTTTTAATGAGAGTCTCAATATCAAGCGAGTCTAATATCTGATCTCCAGGCACCTATCAGGCACACCCTTAAACTTATTTCTACCAACACTATTAATAAAACTTTCCAAGCATATACAGATTAGGTAACAAAATTTTAATAACTTTAAGTCTTTTGCCTAAATATGTCTGTCTCCTTCCTCCTAATGATGTAGTATTCATTACTACGTGGGAATTCTTCCCTTTTTAAACAACGCACCACTACAAAGAAGTTATTACATCGACCAAAAACGCCTGAGACATATCCTACTTCTCTTAATTTTTCGTCATAAACTCTTTCTCCCAAATCAGGAAGCATCTTTGCAGATAATATCAGATTTTCATCACTTTTTCTGAAGTAGCTACCAAGCAGTATTATCCTTTCACTTGGACGTGCAGGAGTAAGATCCTTTTTAAATTTGGGACTCACTTCGACTTGACAGCCTCTGACGCCAACATTTTCAATAACATCTCCTTCTTCATCGGTCGATTGGGAATAACTCGGACTGCAGAGGATTTTTTCCACCAATAAGAGGGATGGCTAATCTGCAATGGCTCTACCTGCCATCCAAGCCTCTCAGCAACTTTTACTAATTGTTCCTGCGTAGGAGACTTAATAGCCTTGTTTAGCGGTACGCGTCTTCCCCTACTCCGACTTAATCCTTTATCGAAGTATGTTAGCCAAACTATGAAGCCGCTGCGCTTTATCAATCCCTCACACCCATAAGTCTCTACTGTTTAGGCAGTAGTACAGCGTTTATTACACCGTCTGATGATGGCTTAGAAGTTACGCGAGCATCCCCAATTGGGGTCTCTATTATCGCCCCCCTAGTAATTATTCCTCGCCTCTCAAAATCTCTATTAGCGGGATTAGATTTTACACGGATTATCTCTACACGAGATGTCTTGTTCGACACTGGGTCATAGACATTTGCAAATCTGTCTGATTTAACAGAGATCTTTATACCCCCACCCCTAGTTCTCTTTAGCTTGATTTCTCGCTGTCCCAGCGTAACTAATACTGGATCACTGCCTCTCTCGTATCTTCTTTTTTTCCGCTGTATTCCCTTCTTCCCACCTGACTTCTTTCTCTTATGCAAATCACTGTGCCAAATTGTCATTTTGACATCATAATTATTAATCTCCGTTAATTTAAGGTTAACTAATCAATGAAGGCAGAACTGTGTGGAAATTACCCGATTAAGGATCGGTCATGGTTCTTCTTCCTTCTGAATAATTCTAGATAATAGGGCTTCATCATCAAGCGTCTCTACGCCTATACTGGAAAAGTATCTATTTACATTTTTGATGTCTCTTCTCAATAAATCAATCGCCATTGGATGAGAAATGTGGACAGCTTGTGAAAGGTCTATGAAGTATACGTTGTCAGAGTAATCAAACACTATGTTATATTCGCTTAGGTCTCCATGTATGAGTTTAGCATATCTATATAACTTCTCCATGTATTCAACAACTTTTTCATAAATTATCACACCTGTATCCGGATCAATTTCAATTTCCCTCAGCAATGGATAACGCTCACCATTCCTACCGAGAAAACTCATTACCAGCACGTTTCTGCTAACAGTTATCGGTCTTGGAACAGGTATACCCAAATTATAAGCACTTTGTAGATTGGAGTACTCTCTCCTCGCCCAGAGATATATAAAATCTCTCAGTTGATTGGGAATTCTCCTAAACCTAGGATCATTAAGGACATACATATTCCTCGATTTGCGGAATTCAGCATTGTTAACAAGATAGATTTTAACCGCAAGTTCCTCATCGTTTTTTGATTTTGCATGATAAATTCTCGATTCCTTTCCAGCACTCACAACTCCGTAGAACTCGTCAATTATGCCCTTATTCATCAGTTCATATATCGTAAATAGGGTCAACTTGTCAAAAACTTCTTCGAATGCCGAGGCATCTAGTGACTTATCTTTTTCTAAAAATCTATGCTTAACATCACTTATGTATTCTTCACGCATTAATTTTTTTAAGATTTTATCCTCTCTCATATTTTAATCTCCCTGATTATTATTCCTGATCAATTCGCAATATACTTCTGGTCTCCTGCCCATTAATCTATCGGTTCTTGCCTTTTTCAGCTTCTCGGTATCCACTTCTCCTAGCAAGACTGCCGAGCCATTTCTTAACCTATTGATCGAGGGTATAAAGATACTTCTCCTTTTTTCAACTGGCTTCACAATTATGCTTCCGCCATCAAATCTTTTCTCTATCCATATGTTTGGCGCCATTATGGGTATCCGGTTCTCTAGGCTTCTCGTCATTACGTAGAGGTGCCATGGCTTTATTCCCTCCGTAATGATTCTGGATGGATTAATTACGATGTCAGCACCTTTTAGCGCGAGGATCCTTACACTCTCTGGATAGACGATGTCGTGACAGATAGCTATGCCGATGTTTGTTCCACTCACTCTAAATACATCAAATTTATCACCTGGTTTAAATAAAACTCGTTCCTTGTTGAAGAGATGAACCTTATACTGGAAACCTAGAAATTCTCCATGACTATCTATTACTGGACACGCTATTCTTATGTGGAGATTTTCCTTGACATAAATTCCTCCACCGACAATGGCTAATTCAAGTGATTTAGAAATGGATGCAAGCTTTTCAATAATTGATTGATAATGATCAGCGAGTTGATTAATGATGAGGGTGGGCGTCGAGTGTACCCATAATTCAGGAAGAGCAATGAGATCTGCATTTTTGCTACCTGCCAGTTGGATTAAACGTGTAATTTCATTTATGTTCTCGTTTAAATCACTAGTGACGCTTGGCTGGATCGCTGCTATTCGGAGCTGCATCTTTCCATAATATTCTTACCTATCCACTAAATAAGCATGCTGAGGACAATTGAGAAAAGTAGATTTTATGCCTCATTATAAGTTCATCGAGAAAGTTGGGCATACCCAGGAATATTGACTTGATCGAGACGAGATGGATAGAGGAGTTCTTCGATAAAATAGACAAAAATAGGCCGGTCATCAACCTAGGGATAGGCGAACCAGATTTTGGCGTGCCAAACGACATAATAAAGGAAGCCTACAGAGCAATGGCCGAGGGAAAAAATCGCTATACACCCACCGCGGGAATTCACCAACTTAGAGAACTAATAGCCGAGCGGTACGGCTCTGCCTGGGATGCCGATATAGATTACTCAAACGTTATTCTAACTCCCGGCGCTAGTAATGCACTATTCATGTTAATTGCATCAATAGTTGATGAGGGTGACGAGGTATTGATTCCCATGCCGTCATATCCTCACTACGAAGCAGTCGTTCGCCTTCTAGGAGGTAAGCCAATAGAAATACCCACAAAGCTGGAAAAAGACTTTGAGCCTGAGATAGAAGAAATAAACAAGAGAATTACGAGAAAAACCAAACTAATTATTATAAACACGCCCACAAATCCTACGGGATACGTGTATGATGATCGGACAATGAGTGCTCTTGTTGACATCGCACTTGAAAAAGGCATCTACATTATTTCTGATGAGGTGTATGAGAATTTTGTTTATGAAGGAAAGTTTGTCAGCATGAATAAATTTAGATCAATGTTTGATAGGATAGTGACCGTTCATAGTTTTTCTAAGACCTTTGGAATGACAGGCTGGAGACTGGGATTCCTCATCGGTAATGATTTTTTAATTAGCAACATTTCGAAACTTCAGACATACATAAATGCTTGCCCACCGAGCATAGCGCAATACGCGGCCCTCTATGCTTTATCAAGTCCATTCGTCGCTGAGAACATTAAGCTCATCATAAACTCCTACAGAGAGAGGCGCGACATAGTATATAACCTATTAAGAAATAAGGGTTTTGACGTCTCGCTTCCAAGAGGTGCTTTCTACATATTTCCGAGAATTCCAGTCAAAATGGATTCTTATGAATTTTGTAGAGGATTGCTGAGAAGTGAGGGCGTCGTCACTATGCCGGGTAGGGCCTTCGGAGAAGCTGGGGAGGGATACTTCAGGATAACGTTTGCTGTAGATCCAGAAATGTTGAGAGTGGCGGTAGAGCTGATCGAAAAATTTGTATTATGCTACAAACAGTAATATTTTGTGGTTTAGGAATGGAGCAGCATTATTATGTGGTCATTTTAGAGCCAACGGGAGATCAAAGCGAAGTGACAAAACATAGAAGCGAGCATATTGCTTATCTTGAAGAACAGAAGAAAAAAGGTCGATTAATCTTTGGTGGAAGATTCGCTGACGGTAGTGGTGGAATGTATATCCTCCTCGTGGGCAGTCGTTCCGAGGCCGAAGAGATAGCGAGAAACGACCCTTACTGCAAGCTGGGATTTAGAAGACCCATAATTAAGGAGTGGGAAAGGGTTCTATAGAGAAAGAATTTATATTCACTAGCTACGTGTATGAATTGACATGAGCTGGGGATTAAAGAATAGATTATCAAGAATAATCAAGCCGCACGACGGAAGGACGGTCATGTTGGCAATAGATCATGGATACTTCTTGGGCCCAATATCTGGGTTGGAAAATCCTCGCCGAAGCATAACACCTCTGCTACCATACTGCGACGCCATCATGCCGACTAGGGGTATTCTGAGGACGTGCTTTGACCCTACAATCGACACTGCAGTTGTTTTAAGAGTGTCAGGAGGCGAAAGCATCGCTGGACCAGCACTAGGAGATGAAGAGATAATTACCTCGATAGAAGAGGCGATCAGACTAAATGCATCTGCTGTGTCCTTCTCAATATTCGTCGGCACACAGTATGAGCATCAAACGCTTACATCCCTTGCTAAGCTCGTTGACGAGGGCGAGAGGTATGGGATGCCTGTCTTAGCCGTAACTGCAGTTGGAAGAGAGCTAGAGAAGAGAGATGCGAGGTATTTATCGCTTGCCTGTAGAATAGCGGCGGAACTAGGCGCTCACTTTGTAAAGACGTATTATTGCGAAAACTTCACACGAGTAGCAGATACTTGCCCCGTCCCATTAGTCATTGCTGGTGGGCCAAAACTAGAAAGTGACATGGACGTATTGAAGATGGTCTACAATGCGATCCAGGAAGGAGCAGTTGGTGTAGATATGGGTAGAAATATATTCCAAGCAAAGAATCCAGTCGGTATGGTTAAGGCAATAAGAAGAATAATCCATGAAAATGCAACACCTGAAGAGGCATATGAAGAACTAACAATTAAAACTACTGTCTAGAAATATTTTCACAAATTAAGGTGTAATAATTATTTTTTCGCATTCTCTTGAGTCATATATTTCGAGGGCCTCGTCAAACCTATCCAAGCTTAATCGGTGCGTTATTAAATCACCGACCTCTAATATTTTTTCACTAATTAGGCCTAATGCCTCGGTCATCTCTCTTTCAGAAGCTGCGTTGCTCGTCACAATCGACAGCTCATAATTAACTAGTCTGCTAACATCATAGTCAAGCCTAGAGTTATGTGGTGGCAGCCCAAACAGACAGAGGGTGCCGCCTGGCCTCGTGCAGTCAAGCGCAGTGGCTAGGCCCTTAATGCTACCTGTAGCAACTATTGCAAGGTCGACCCCGCCTCTTTGATTAATATGCGGTAACTGGCCTGCTAAATCGTTACTCATAACTACTTCTGCGCCCTGCCTCTCCGCAAATCTTAACCGGTACTCAGTTATGTCGGAGCCTATGATTAATTTTACTCCGTAATGTCTGAGTAGCTTTATGAATAAAACGCCGATTGGTCCCAAACCCATGACTAGCACGCTTATTCCTGGCCTTATCCTTACTCTCCTCAAGGCTCTCAGACAGCAAGCTAGAGGCTCCGCGAGGGTAGCCTCTTCCACGTTTACATTCTTTACGATTGCATGAACACCCTTCTTGCTTACGATCCAGGCCGGCACCTTAAAAAACTCGGAAAAACCTCCTGGAATAAAGTTGTACTTCCTATATTCTGGGCACATGGTTTCGCTGCCATTGAGACAGTAATAACAGCTCCCACACTCGACGTGGTGGTGCGGAACGACCAGCATGCCCTTTTCCAGACCAGCTATCTCTCCTCCAGTCTCTTCTACAGTTCCGACGGCTTCATGCCCAATAATCGGTTTAGACCCCCTGTAGTGACCCCTAATCTTTTCGACATCTGTCCCACATATGCCACAGGCCATCATCCTAATCGTCACTTCGCCTATCTCTGGCCGTGGATATGGAAGATCCACCAGCTTAGCCTTGCCGAACTCCTCTATCACTACTGCCTTCAAGTCATTTTAAGGAGCTAATCGAGCATCCTATAAATATTGGCCCAAGTCACACATCAGAGACAATTAGTAG
>Ga0105159_1000248_pt1 | contig 15415 bp, 18 predicted proteins | sample LHCtaG_2_FD_89590 | JGI IMG/M metagenome (GOLD analysis project Ga0105159, IMG submission 89590) | Hot spring microbial communities from Little Hot Creek, USA to study Microbial Dark Matter (Phase II) - LHC4sed_replicate | ecosystem: Environmental > Aquatic > Thermal springs > Hot (42-90C) >...
CATCTGCTTCTTCTAAATAATGAGTAGTCATGAAAATTGTCATATTATATTCTTCCTTAAGTTTTTTGATGTATTCCCATGTTGCAGTTCTTGTTTGAACATCCAAACCTAATGTAGGTTCGTCTAAGAATAAAACTTTTGGTCGATTAATAAGTCCACATGCAAGTTCAAGTCTACGACGCATACCTCCAGAGTATGTTTCAACTTTTTTATCCTTAAATTCTTTTAATTCAACAAGTTCTAAAAGTTCAATAGCACGCTTCTTAGATATTTCACGATGAATTCCATATAAATCTGCACATAGAATTATATTTTCATAACCTGTTAAGTCTTCATCTGCAGTATATTCTTGTGGCACAACACCTATTAATTTCCTTACTTCATGTGCTTGTTTCACAATATCATATCCTAAAATAGATGCTTTGCCTTCAGTTGGTTTTAAAATTGTTATCAACATATTAATAGTTGTTGTTTTTCCTGCTCCATTTGGACCTAGAAATCCAAATATTTCTCCATCTTTTACACTAAAGTTAATATGGTCTACTGCTACTAAATTTTTATTAAAAATTTTAGTTAATCCCTCAGCTTTTATTACTTCATTCATTTTTCTTCACTTTTCAATTTCTTATTTATTTCTTCAATTTTTTCTGCAGTTTCATCTATAATTTTTTGAACTTCTTTAATAGCTTCTTCTGAAAATGTTTTTCCTAAATTACTTCCAAGATCAAAAAATGCTATCATAAGCCTTCTCATAGATTTTTGTATTCCAGCAATTTTTTCAAAAGGTATTTTAAATAATAAAGGTTCTAAAAATGGTGGACCTAAAAATTTTGCTTCTTCTCTAAGCTTTTCTTTTACTTTCCTTTGTTCTTCTAAAAGTTTTTTACCTTTTTCTGTAAGCGTATAATATTTTACTCCACTTTCTTCAATAGGCATTTCTTTTATATATCCATTATCTTGCAACCATGCTAAAAGAGGATAAACTGAACCTGGGCTTGGCCTCCAACAGCCATTCGTTCTTTTATCGATTTCATCCATTATTTCTGCTCCTGACATAGGTTTTTCATTTAATAATTCAAGCACATAATGTCGTAAAAGCCCTTTTGGAACAAGAGCTGTATGTCTCATCCATTTTTTAAATGGAAACATTTTATCACCATTGATATTAATTTTGATATTAAAAGCGATATATAAACTTTTCCATTTATTAATAATATTTTAAAAAATCTTTTAAATAATAAAAAATTAATTTATTAAACTTTTCTAAAAGCTCCACAATTAGGACATTTTGTTTCATTTTCAGGAAATAATGTTCCACAATATTCGCATGGGATCATTTTTGGAGCTTGAGCTACATGAGCTAATGGTGCTTGAGAAAATTGAAGTTCTATTGTTTTACTTGTTGCATCTGGTCGACCATCTACTGCAATAACACCTTTTAATAACCAACTTACTTTCCTATCCATACTTTTATAAGTAGGTGGTAATCCTACAGGTGTTTGAATTTTAAATGGAAAATTTCCTTTAAAACCTTCATAAATATGAATTGGGCCACTTAATTGTGGTTTAATTGAAAAAAGTTTTGTTGTTTCCCAAACTTCTCTTTCTTCTTCTCTTTTTAATGCTTCATTATAAAATCTTTTTATTCTACGTATAGATTCTAAACATTCAAATTCACATCTTATTTCATTAGAATCAAATTCTTCTTGAGATTCTATATAAACAATTCCTTCTACATTATCGCCTGGTGTAAATACTTGTTTCTTAAGTGATATAGAAATATTTGCTTTAGGAGGAGTAATTTTTTCTTTTAATTTTTTGAATATGCTCATTCCTTTTTATTTCCTTATTTTTAGAAATATTTAACTTTTTTTTATGATTATTATATTTAAAAATTTTAAATTTGATAAAGAAGGAAGAACTTAAATTCTTATAATGCGTATAATATATTGGGTGATGATGGTGGAGCTTTCCTCTATAATTGAAGATGTTAAAGTTAGAGAAATAATGTCAAGCCCAGTAATTGAAGCAAATGAGGAAGATAGTATTCAATCTATTGCTGAAAAAATGAGAAAATACCATATAGGAAGTATAGTTATAATGAGAAATGGAAAACCTGTCGGAATAATTACTAAAAGAGATTTAATAGATAAAGTTATTGCAGAAAATAAAATTCCAAGTCAAGTAAAAGCTAAAGAAATAATGTCTTCTCCAGTTTATGAAGCTTCACCAGATGATGAAATAAGTAAAGTTGTTAGAAAAATGAATGATTTAAAAGTTAGTAGATTAATAGTTACTTACAAAGGTAAGCTTGTTGGAATAGTTAGTTTAAAGGATGTACTTCAAGTAACACCTGAAATAATAGATTTAATAAGAGAAAAAATAAAATTAGCTGAAAGCGCTATTGCTGAAAGGAAGCAAGAATTAATGGAAGGATATTGTGATTCTTGTGGAGAATGGTCTGATTCTCTTTCAATAATTGATGGACAATTTTTATGTGAAGAATGTAGAATTGAAATTGAAAAAAGTAAAAGAGGAGCAGGAATAGAAGAGGAAGAAACAGAATAGAATTAGATGATTTTAATGAAAAATGAGAAAAAATTTTTAGTTAATTCTATGTTAGGAAGTTTAGCTAGATGGCTTAGAATAATTGGATATGATACTGTCTATTGGATAGGTGAAGATAAAGATTTATTAGAAAAAGCTTCTTTAGAAAATAGAATAATTTTAACAAAAGATAAAAATTTATATTATCAAGCAATAAAAAATAATATGAAAGCAATTTTAATTAAAAGTAATGATATAATAAGTATATTTAAGCAATTAGTATTAGAAATTGGAATAAATGTAAAAATAAATTTTGAAAAAACAAGATGCCCATTATGTAATAGCTTACTTATTTTAAATAAAAATTCTATAAGAAAAGTTTGGCATTGCCCTTCTTGTGGAAAAAAATATTGGATTGGAAAACATTGGAAAGAAATAAATAGGAAAATTAATTTAATTAAAGAAGGTGTAAAAAATGAAAAATATGAGGTTATCATTAGAAGAAGGAAAAATATTAGTTAAAATTGCTAGAAAAGCAATAATAGAATATCTTGAAAAAGGAATTATTATTTCTCCTCCTTCTGAAGTATCTGAAAATCTTCTTAAGAAAATGGGTGTATTTGTAACATTGAATGCTATAAGAGAATATGGTAAAGAATTAAGAGGATGCATAGGCTATCCTCAACCAATTTTTCCATTAATTGAAGCAACTATAAGGTCTGCTATAAGTGCAGCTACTGAAGATCCTAGATTTCCACCTGTAGAAATTAATGAAATGGATAATATAATAATTGAAGTAAGTGTTTTAACAGTTCCACAATTAATAGAAGTTGATGATCCAAAAGAATATCCTAAAAAAATAAAAATTGGAGAAGATGGATTGATTGTTGAGAAAGGATTTTATAGAGGTTTGCTTTTACCACAAGTTGCTATTGAATGGAATTGGGATGAAGAAGAATTTTTATGCCAAACATGTATAAAAGCAGGCTTAGATCCTTCTTCTTGGCTTGATAAAAAAGTTAAAATATACAAATTTCAAGCACAAATATTTGAAGAAGAAAGCCCAAATGGAGAAATTTTTGAAAGAAAAATTGCTTAATTCATCTATAAGAAACATATTCTTTTAATGTTCTACCTGTAAGAATATATTGTGCATAAGCTTTAATCCAATATTTTATCCATTTTCTATATCCGCCTTTTTCATATCTTCTAAAAGAACTATATGTTTTTGCATTATTATTTATAATTATTTTACCATAATTACTTACTTTATAGAAAAAATCTGTATCTTCTGCAACATTCAATTTTTCATAAAAACCACCTATTTTTTCAAAAATTTCTTTTCTTACAGCGAAGCCTATTGCACATACTCCTACTGCTGGAAGTTTTAAAGAATTAAAAAATTTTAATAAAAATGCAAGTTTGCACATTTTTTCAGCTTTACGAGAACCTTCTAAAGGAGATGGATATCCCATTACACCAACTATTTTATTTGAAATTTTAAATGATTTAACAATTTCTTCAATCCAATTTGGTGAAAGAATAGCATCAGCATCTATGAATACAAATATTTCTCCATTTGCTATTTTTGCTCCAAGATTTCTTCCAGCAGCAATATTTGTATTTTCTATAATTATTTTATCAACATATTTTTTTGCAATTTCTATTGTTTTATCTATTGAGCATGAATCACTTAAAATAATTTCTATGTTTTTATATGTTTGATTTTTAAGAGATTTTAAACAATTTTCTATATATTTTTCTTCATTTTTTGTAGTTATAATTATTGAAACTAATGGGTTCAACATAAAAACCGCACTTTTTCTTAAAATTTATAAAGTATATTACTTTTTAATAATTGTTTCCCATCTTTTTGTAATCATATTTAATAGCTCAGGTTGTAATTGATATAAAATTTTTGCTTCTCCTTTTGGAATAAATATACGAATTCTAAAAGATTTACTAATATGAGTTAAAGATTCAAAATAATACTCTGGTTTTCTAAGTTGCTTCTCACTATATTTTTCATGAAATTCTTCGATTGCAGGCTCTATGCATTTTTTTATAATTTCTTCATTTGAAAGACCATGCGGAAAACTTAAAGAGAAAACATATCTTATAAAGCCTTCATGAGTGCAATTCATAATTCTACTATTCATTATTTGTGTATTTGGTATCATAAGAATATTGAAAGATGGAGTATATAATTTTGTATAATTTATTGTTATTTCTTCTACTTGACCTTCTATATTATCACCTATTTTTACATAATCTTTTACTTTAAAAGGTCTACTTAAAATCACATAAAAGCCTGCAATTATGTTATTTATTGTTTGAGATGACCCAAAACCAATAGCTGCACCAATAAGAGCTGAACCACCAAGGAACCAAGTTGCTGGTATCTCATATATTGTAGATAAAATAGCAATAGTACTAGCTATTATTATTACACGAAGAATAAGAAAAAGAGAATTTGTTATATGAGGTTCAAGTTCAAGTTGTTTACTAATACGTGAAACAGTACGACTTAAAATTTTGTATACTATTGCTATTATAATTATAGCAATTAAACTTATGATTAAGCGTGTTGTTTCTATATTAAACTGATTAATAAAATTGATTATATTTTCAACAAACATTTTATTTACAAAATTATTCTAAGACTATTTAAATTTTTCATTAATTAGAAGAAGTAAAAATTCTTAAAACCCTAAAGATTTAAAGAATATTTATAATTTAATTAAAGCATTCAAATTAATTCTATGATAATCAAGGAGAAATCAAAATAATCAAATCTTTTATATAATTTTAAAAAAATTAAAAAGTTATAGGTGGTCGCTTAAGCTCCATTGCAAGTAATACGATAAAACCACCTATAAGTATTATAAGACCTGCTATTGGGGCTGTAACTAGAAGAATTGCTCCAATTATTACTGCTATAATACCTGCATGACGAAATTTCTTTTCACTAAAACGTCTTTCTGCTAATATACTTACAATTCCCATACATAAAAATGTAATTAATGAATGTATCAACATATTGAAGGGCCGTCCTTTACCTATGATGAATGGCTCACCTCCCAACATTATTATGAAAAGTTCTATGGCATAGTATATACCATATGCTAATGTTATAAATATGCCTATTCTTATTAGAATATCGCCAAATTGTAATAATAGGTTAGCACTATCCTTCCAATAATCTCGTGCTCTTTTTACTTCAGACATTTTCTTAACTTTACTTCATATGGTAATATATAAAGCTTACTATCTTATATTATAGCTAAACTAATGATGTAAATCACTGCTATTGTAGTGGATAATAGAGTAACTAATATACCTACCTTTATCCAACTTTTAAATGTAATCAATTTACCGTATTCTTTCTCTAGTAAACTTAATGCTATTATATTGGCGGTGGAACCTATAGGTGTTAAGTTACCAAAATAGCATCCACCTATAACAGCAGACCACCAAAGAATGTGACCATTTGGTAAGTTATATGAAATAATTTCTGCAGCAATAGGAAGCAAAGCGGCAACAGCCACTATATTATCTACAGCGGCACTCATTAAACCAATCGTAAAAGTTAATACTACAAATGTATTAATAGTATTAATAATCGTAACTTCGCTACCTATACCTAATAAAGTAATTAAAAATGAGGATAATTTTGCAGTAATACCTGTACTTTCAAATGTTGCTGCCATTGAAAAAAGGAACATGAAGAATACTAATGTCCACCAATCCACACTTTTAATAAATATTTCACGTGCTCTTTCTTTCTCTTTTAAAAGTATTAATGCGGTTATCGCTAAAGGAGCAGCTATCAATACTGTATTTTTACTAAGATTAAGAAAACTTTCTATTAAACTATGAGATACTAACAATAAGAATGTACATGTAAATATAATTGCACCTTCTTTTATAGCAGCAACTTTTGCATTTTTCTCATCTAAAGTGATAGGTTGTTCACCAATCTGCGTTCTAGCATTATCTAAATACTTTTTATTAATTTTAATTAAAACTAGAGCAATAATTAATGTCGATATTATGGCTGCAGGAGTAGACCATTTAAGAAAATCTATAAAGCTTAATCCACTATAAATAGCAGTATAAACTCCTACAGGATTGCCTACTACAGTAGCAGAACTACCTATATTAGTGCCCATTATTGCAGATATAAGAAAAGGCATCGGATTAAGATTAAACTTCTTACATATACTAAATATTAATGTTGCTACAAAAAGTATCGAAGTTACTTCATCTACAAGAGCCGCCATTAATGAAGATATTAAAATAATGGTTATCATCATAAATCTAGGTTCATACTTTGTAAATTTCAATGCTCGATTTAAGATCTCATCAAAGAAGCCCAATTTTTCAAGATAATGAATTATTACCATCATACCTATAAGGAATAAGATTACAGGCATATTCATATAATTTACAACAAGTTCTATTTCAACTAAATTTGAGATAAGAAGTATAACAAAACCAAGCATAGCAAAAGTGAGCCTAAATTTCCAAAAAAGTAATGTAGCAAGAATGCTTAATGAAAATACATAAATGGATACTACTTGTTTAAAAACCCAATCTGGTTCATTAAATTTAATTAAATCTAATTGAATATTTCGAGGCGTTTCTGGTATAGTGAGAGAAGAAAAAATTGCATAATAAATTATAGGTGAAATAATAACAAACATAAGATAATAAAATAAAATTTGATTCTTTAATAGATTATTTAATAACTTTAAAACCCTCTTTTTTTTCTTTGAGAAAAATAAATATTTTCTTACCATTTTCAATCTTTCATTTCTTTATTTAAAGGATTTTTATTCAAATTTTTAATTAATTTCAAATTCTTCAACCTTCATTCGAGAGCTCACTTCAAAAACATAGAAAAACATATATATTATGCAACTTATAAATTTATAATTGTAACAATCTTGGTAATTATATTGTAAAATCTTTTCTGTATCTTTGCTATCATATTTAATAGTATGAATCTAAAAATTAATCTATTATCTATTCCTTGAAAAGATATCAATTGATATTCCTTTAAAGTATAATTAAATTTTTAAACAACCATAATATATAATAAAGTCTTTATTTTCCTAATAAAAATATTACCTATAGAAAGAGTGGTTCATATGTCTTTAATAAAAATAAACTTCATTTATTTTTTTAAAAAAAGTTTTGTGGCTTAATTTAAATTTTTCTTCATATTATAAACATTAGGATAAATATTAGTCTCTAATTAAGTTGACAGTTTTAAAGAAATTCAAAGAAGAATCTATGAAAAATATGGAAAACAAATATCTATACCTGCTATTCATTATTGGGTTAATAGGAAAAAACATCCACTTGGAAGAACAAACAAATTTGATGAAAAACCTTCGCCGAAATTAACATCTCTCATCGGAGCAATATTCAGTGATGGCTTCAAATACTTTGATGGTAAGAACTATCTTTATCTTCTATCATTAATGGTTAAGGACAAGGAGTTTGCTGTAGAATTTGGAAAGAATCTAGCTAAAGTGCTAGGTAAGAAAAAGCCGTATAAACCGTATTGGAATAAAAACAAAAAACAATGGGTGGTGAAAGGAAGTAGTATCCTACTTTATAAATTCTTGGAAAAATCGTTAGAAGAACTGAAGCCGTACATTGAATATTCAAAAAAACTACTGCTGCTTTTTTGAGAATGTTGTTTGATGCGGAATATACGTAGATATTAGAAGAGGAAGAAGAGTACGGAGGTTATGGCTTTACAACACGGATAGAGAATTATTAATTTATGTCCAATACCTTCTGAAGAAGTACTTTGATATCGACACTACAGGGCCACACTTGGTAAGAGAAAAAGGTGATATTAGATATTCTCCATATGGAGTAAACAAAGCTACTAAGAACTATTATAGTATTTATGTTCGCGTAAGAAGTCTATTGAATTTTTACAAAAATATAGGGTTTGTAATAAGAAGAAAACAAAGAGATTTGATTAAAGCAATCCAATGACTTTCTCTCCCTTTTTTTAATTATTATTCTTAAATTTTAATTTTAGAGAAAAATTTAAATTTTATTAAAATTAATTTTAATCTGAGAAATACTTGATCTTTAAAATTCCTCCATGGGAAATTAAAAGAGAGATTTTAATAAGATTTGAGGCTACTACTAATGAAAAATATGGGAAAAAACCTGAAGAAAGGAGTATTGAAGAGCTTTTATCTTTAGGATTAATAAATCTCGATAAACCTCGTGGCCCTACAAGTCATGATGTAACTGCAAATATTAGAAAAGTTTTAGAAAGGAAGCATATTGGTCAAGGCGGGACCCTAGAATATATAAAATAAGGGGAAATCCTGCTGTTTCAGGAGTATTACCAATAATGCTTGAAGAAGCTACTAAATGTTCTAGAATATTTATGCATAGCGGAAAACAATATGTTTGTTTAATGAGATTACATGAAAAGCGTTCTGAAGAAGAAATAAGAAAAGCTTTGAATTTTTTTACAGGAGATATTTATCAAGTTCCTCCAATAAGAGCATCTGTAAGTAGAAGGGTTAGAATACGTACAATTTATAGAGTTGAGTTACTTGAAATAGATGGAAAAGATGTTTTATTTACTATAGATTGTTCAGCTGGAACATATATTAGAAAATATTGTTATGATATAGGGCTTTATTTAGGTTGTGGGGCTCATATGCAAGAATTACGTAGAACAAGAGTTGGTTCATTAACTGAAGATGAAGCAGTAACTTTACCTGAAATCTATAAAGCTTATATAGAATGGAAAGAAAATAAAGAAGAAAAATATATTAGAGAAATTGTTAAGCCTATAGAATATTCTTTAAAAATTATACCTAAAGTATATGTTCTTGATTCAGCTGTTGATGCCATTTGTCATGGAGCAAGTGTAGCTGTAAGCGGGATCTCTATGCTTGAAAATAATATAAATAAAGGAGATATGGTTGCAATATTATCTTTAAAAGGAGAACTTATTGCTTTAGGAAAAGCTCTTATGACAAGTAATGAAATTTTTGAAAAAAATTCGGGTTTGGCTATAAAAACAGATAGAGTAATAATGAAGCCAAATACTTATCCTCCTTTATGGAAAAAGAAGCATTAAAAACTTTTTATTCATCTTAAATATGAAAAATAATTTAGTTAATAAAGCCGGGGTACCAAAGATTGGTTAATGGGCCAGCCTGGAGTAATTACTAGTAAGCTGGTGGTCCATTTCGGACCGCGTGGGTTCGAGGCCAAGTATATTATACTTGGCGAAATTCCCACCCCCGGCGTTACTTTTAAAGATCTGAAAATAGCATTAAGCACATTTAAAAAAAATATTAAAGAATTGATTTCAAAAGATTTTGATAGGAGTTTCCATTTTTGAATTTGCTTTTCTCGAATTTTTATATTGTAATTATTTGGTTTACGCTTAGGTTTAAGACAATCTCAGCAATGTCACTTGCATATTCTGCTGTTCTTCGTATACTTTCCATTATCATTCTTATGTTAGAGATATCGGTTTGTCCAACTTTTGGATAAATTTCTTTTATTGCTTCATTTTCAAGTGTTACTATTGTTTTTGCTTTTGAAACTACTTGATCGGCTAGCAAGTAATCTTTTTTAAATAGGGATTTTATTGAGTTTTCAAATACGGATCTTGCAAAAATACTCATTTCAGATAATCTTTGGAAAACAATGTCACTTAGTTTCTCTTCTAATAAAATGATATTTTCAGCAATTTTCACAGCATGGTCCGCTATTCTTTCTACAGACTTTACGATTAACCTATAGCCTAAACAATCTCTTGGATTAGAAAGTCCAATATCTTTAAGAACCTTCTCATTTTGTACTGCAGCTTTTAATTGTCTAATTATATAGAAGTTAAAGCGGTCAACTTCATCATCTAATTGGATTACTTCTTTTGCAAGTTCTTTATTTAAGTCTTTTAATGCTTGCATGGCATCTTCATGCATTGATGTAGCAATTAAGCACATTCGTCTTAAAGCATTTTCTACTGAAATTTCAGGATAGCTTAGGAGTATTTGTAATTTCATTTCATTTGAAGATTCTGATATGATTTCTGTACCTACAAGCTTCTTTCTTGTAAACTCTTTTATAACATTTCTCTGCAAAGAACTTATACGTTCATCTTTCACTCGTACTTTAATGAAGTTGTATCCTATTAGATATAAAGAAACAATTTTTCGAACGATTTTATCTGGATTATCTTTGTTTGATATATTGATTATAGCTTCTGTAGGTATTGAAGGTTTTGCCATATCTTTTGGTGTTAAAATTAATGAATTATTTTGTTGAGAAATTATTAATTGACTTCCCGCCTTTAAGCCTAATTCTGTTACCCATTTTTTCGGTAAAGAAATTATATAGGTAGAGTTACCTGTAAATTGAATTTTCCTTATTTCTTCATGTGATTGATTAATCACCTATTTTTCACTCTTTATCTATATAGTCAATTTTCTACTATATAGTCTATCTTGAAAAGTATATATATTTTTCTTTTTCTAAATAAACTAAGGTGAAAATATGAAAATTGCGTATAAAATTATTATCTTAGCAGCTATAGCTACTACGATTGTAATAAGCATGCTAGCTTATCCATATATATCAATATCGCAAGCTATAGCTTTGAATGGTGCTGGAGCAACTTTCCCTTTTCCATTAATTGATAAATGGGCAGCTGAGTCTCATAAAATCAAGCCTAACATTCAAGTGAATTATCAAGGAATTGGAAGTGGAGGAGGAATTAAAGCTCATATTGAAAAAACAGTGCATTTTGCAGCTAGTGATACACCACTAACAGATGAGCAATATGCAAAAGCACCTAATACTTTGCATATACCTATAACTATTGGAGGTGTAGTTCCTGTATATAATATACCAGGAATATCTAAAGGACTTAAATTTACTGGCGAAATTCTAGCAAATATTTTCCTTGGAAAAATTAATAAATGGAATGATCCAAAAATTACTGCAATAAATCCAGATATTAATCTTCCAGATCATGAAATTGTAGTAATACATAGGTCTGATGGAAGTGGAACAACTTTTATTTGGACTAGCTATCTATCTGATATTAGTCAAGAATGGAAAGAAAAAGTTGGAAGAGGCACATCAGTAAATTGGCCTACTGGTCTTGGAGGGAAAGGAAATGATGGAGTTGCAGCTCTTGTTCAACAGACTCTTTATTCTATTGGTTATGTTGAATTTACCTTTGCAAAGAAAAATAATCTTCCATATGGATATGTTCAAAATGCTGCAAGTGAATTTATTGAACCAAATATAGAATCTTTTGCTAAAGCTGCAGCTTTTGTAGCAATTACTTTGCCAAAAGGAGATGAAAAATGGTCAGAATTTTCAATAGTTGATAGCTTAGCTAATAATAAACAAGCGATTGGGGTTTATCCAATAACAAGTTTTTCATACATCCTAATACATAAAGAGTTGAATGTTTTGCCCAATATGAATGAAGCTACAGCAAAAGCATTAGTAGATTTCTTATGGTGGACTATATATGATGGACAAAATTATGCAGCTGAGCTATATTATGTTCCTTTACCATCTAATGTAATAATGCATAATGAGGTAACACTTAGAATGATAACCTATAATGGACAGAAATTATACAAAGAATAGTGTGAATTTATATGGAAAGTCGTCAAAAGCTTTTCATTTTTTTACATAATTTTAGTGTTAAAGTGCATTTAAAAAAACCTATTACGGGTGATGATATCTTCAAATTTATTACATCTTTATTTGCTTTAAGTGTTTTTCTAATAATTAGTTTAATGGTTTATGAATTGATTAAAGAATCCTATCTTTCAATACAGACCTTTGGATTAAGATTTTTAATAGGAATTAAGTGGGATCCTGCTATATCACAAGTTTTTGGAGCCTTGCCTTTAATATTAGGTACTCTTACTACATCAGCTATTGCACTTTTTATAAGTGTACCAATAAGCCTTGGTGTAAGCTTAGCACTTTCAGAATACATGCCAAAAAATGTCGGATCCGTATTTTCATTCCTTATAGAGCTTTTAGCTGCTGTTCCGAGCGTAATCTATGGGCTTTGGGGAATATTCATATTGATTCCATTTTTACGAGATAATATATATCCATTCTTGCGAACAATTTTTGGTTTTATCCCACTATTCTCTGGATCTATCTATGGCGGGGGTGTTCTAACAAGTGGAATAGTGCTTGCTATAATGGTTATTCCAATAATTTCCGCTATTTTAAGAGATTTATTTTCAATAGTTCCTGTTTCTCAAAAAGAGGCGATTATAGCTCTTGGTGCAACAAAATGGGAAACCGTTAAATACATGATTAGTTATACACGCTCAGGGGTTATAGGTGCTATAATTTTAGGTTTAGGACGTGCTATTGGAGAGACTATGGCAATTACTATGGTTATTGGTAATAAATTTCAATTTCTACCATCTTCGCTTTTTGATGCATGGTACACTATGGCAGCCATAATTGCAAATGAACTCCTTGAAGCAACTTATGATCTTTATATTAGTGCCTTAATTAATGTTGGTCTTGTTTTGCTATTTGTAAGCTTAGCAGTTAATATATTAGCCAGGTTAATCGTTTGGCGAACACTTAAATTAGTTAAAGGGATAGCAAGGGAGTAAGAAATGAATCGATATAAGTTAAGAATAATTAAAGATCAAATTATGAAAATTCTTGTTTATTCAGCCCTTTTTATAGCTTTAATACCCCTATTTAGTGTACTTTATGAAGTAATTTTAAGGGGTATTTTTGTAATTAATATTGATTTTTTCATTAAACCAACACCCTCTATAGGAGAAACTGGAGGAGGCATTGCAAATGCTATACAAGGCACGATTATTACTATTGGTTTAGCTTCTCTTATGGGTGTTCCAATAGGATTAATGTCAGGCATATTCCTTAGTGAATATAGTGAAACAAAACTATCTTTAGTTATTAGATTTTTTAATGATGTTTTAAGTGGTATTCCTTCTATAATTATTGGAGTTTTTGCTTACGCTTTAATCGTTCGTTCAATCGGATTTTCAGTAATTGCATCAGCATTTGCATTATCCATAATAATGATCCCTATCATTACTAGATCAAGTGAAGAAGCATTAAAACTTGTACCTATGAGTATTCGAGAAGCAGCAATTGCTTTGGGCATTCCAAAGTGGAAAATTATAATCACTATTGTGCTTAATAGTGCAAAGAAAGCTATAATCACTGGAATATTGCTTTCGCTTGCAAGAATTGCTGGTGAATCTGCTCCTGTACTTGTAACTATGGGATATTGGAGATGGTGGTTTACTGGTTTAAATAAACCAGTTGCCAATCTTGCTTTAAATATTTTTGTATTTGCTACATCACCTTTTGAAAGTTGGATAGCCCTTGCTTGGGGATCTGCACTTGTGCTTATATTATTCATTTTAGGTATAAGCATAGCTGTAAGGTTTTTTACTAGAGGGAAATACTAATGGCACCAAAGCTTGAAATTGAAAATTTAAATGCATGGTTTAACTCAAAGCAAGTACTGAAGAATATTAGCATGAAAATTGAAGAAAAAGCCGTAACTGCTATTATAGGACCTTCTGGATGTGGTAAAACAACTTTTATTCGTTGTTTAAATAGAATGCATGAATTAGTTCCAGGTGCACGAGTTTCTGGAAAAGTATTATTTAACGGGGTAGATATCTATGATAATAGTATCGATCCGGTTCTAATAAGAAGAAAAATTGGTATGGTATTTCAAAAACCAAATCCTTTTCCCATGATGTCCATCTATGATAATGTGGCTGTAGGCCTAAGATTAAATGGTATTAGAGATAAGAGAATAATCGATAGAATAGTTAGAAGGAGTTTAGAATTAGCTAATCTTTGGGATGAGGTTAAAGACGATTTAAATAAATCTGGAGCTAGCCTTTCAGGCGGTCAGCAACAAAGACTTTGCATAGCACGTGCTTTAGCTATTGAACCAGAAGTCTTATTGATGGATGAACCCTGTTCAGCTCTTGATCCGATAGCTACAACAAAAATAGAAGCACTCATTAGGAAGTTAGCTGAAAGTTATACGATAATAATTGTAACTCATAACATGCAACAAGCAGCAAGAGTTTCAGATTTTACAGCATTTCTCTATCTTGGTGAGCTTATAGAATATGGCCCTACGAAGCAAATTTTTGAAAATCCAAAGAATGAATTAACTAAGAGGTATATAACAGGAAAATTTGGCTAAATAAAGAGAAATTAAAAGAATAAGTACTTCATATAATTAGTGGGTTACCATAGTCCTAACGATTTTTTTATGCTTTATTAAATTTATGGAAGTACCAATTACATAATATATAGCGAAAAGTATATAAGTGAGTGTGCTTACATTATAATGTGAGTGATATGAAACAAATAAGAGTAATCCTAAGCGAGAAGGAATACAATAGATTAAAAAGAGTAAAAGGCAAAAGGACTTGGAGAGAATTATTGCTTACATTAGCGGAACAAAAGAAGTAAAGAAAATTTAGCTAAAAAAGCCTCTAAATTATAAAAACCCTCTTATTTTTTGTTTTTAGGAATATCTTAACAATATTATATCGTTATTTCTTAATATCACCTATTCCATATGGTATGTATTTTTTAATGCTTTGAATAAGTATTCCTTTTTCCTTATCTGAAATTTCTAAACCTAATTTTAATAAAAGTATTGAAAGTATTTCTTTAGAAAGCTTTTCAGCTGGAGTTTTTCCAGGAATAATCGTTACATATACATTAGTTTTTTTAGATATGCTCCCTTCTGGACCATGAATTATTTCTAAAGAATTATTACTTTTTATTAAACCTATTGATAATG
>Ga0105159_1000250_pt1 | contig 15398 bp, 15 predicted proteins | sample LHCtaG_2_FD_89590 | JGI IMG/M metagenome (GOLD analysis project Ga0105159, IMG submission 89590) | Hot spring microbial communities from Little Hot Creek, USA to study Microbial Dark Matter (Phase II) - LHC4sed_replicate | ecosystem: Environmental > Aquatic > Thermal springs > Hot (42-90C) >...
CACCCTATCATGGCTTCTCGTAGATTCTATGGCTTTGAAGACCCTATCCCATACGCCTTCAGCCCGCCATCTCTTAAGCCTCCTCCAGCAGTCTTATGAGAGCCGTAGCGTATAGGCATATCCATCCACCTACAACCAGTCATGAGAACATATAAGATTCCGTTTAAAACAAGCCTATCATCAACCCTAGGCCTACCAGTCCTAGCCCTAGGAGGCAGTAAAGGCTTAATGAGCTCCCATTCATCATCGCTAAGCTCACGAAACTCCATAAAAATTCATTCCCAGAAAAGCGTAAATAGTTTAGAGACGAGTTCTATATATGAGTTGGCATAGGTTAAGATTTTTATTTTATCAAGTTCTGCTTTTAATATTTTTGCTACTTTACTCTGTTGTTAAGTTCTCTGAGGGGAATATGATAGCTGTTTTGTTTACATGGTTCTCATTTATTATAGCAGTTAATACAGTATTTAGCATCCTTAATTTTCTTAACATAAAGTTGAGCGAAAAGTTGACTGTATATCTAATGTTTGCTGTCATCAGCGGAGGTGGCGTTTTGACCAATATTCTCATTATATCCACTCCTATAGACTCGTGGATTAAAGGGTTTGCATTAACTATTCTAATGGTGTTACACGTACCTCTCCTGATCGCAGTAATGGCATACTTGAAGGAAAGGAGGGCTTAATCATCGTTAATAGCGTGTTGGAGTGATGAGATGGAGGAGAGTTTCAAAATGCATATTTAACTGATGAAGATCTGCATGTTTTGATGTAGACTAAAGTTTACTTGCCGTAATTTCCAACCAAGGCTTGAAATCACCATAAACTTTATCAACAGAGATAGTGCCTTCAGAACATATAAACATTTAATATTATTCAGAAGCTACAATTCCGTAAAATTCCTGTCAAGAATATAACGATGAAACTTCTCGGTGTAATGAAGCCTTCGTTAAGCTTTTTCTAGCTTTAAATAACTCTCCATGAGTTCTCTATAGCTAAAACCGTGGAAAACACTGTGAGAAAGCTTAAACCAAGCCTTCATATACAACATGCTAGTAAACCTTTAAGTATAAACAAATAGGGCCGAAAGCAGAGGGAAACTACCCGTAAGAATTAAGTTATAAAGCCTTAAATAGTTTAGAGTTAAATTTAATGTTGAAATGGGAATATAAATCGAAGGGGTAAGTAAATGGTATTAGTGAAGGCTAAAGTTAGGTTGTCTGGGGTGAAGGAAAGCTTTTCCTCTATGGTTCTTATAGATACTGGTGCTAGAATGACTCTTATTGATAGATCACTTGCGGAACGTATTGGTGTCCAATATACTGGAAGAATTATTGATTTCGTTTCGGTTTCAGGTCATGTTGTGAGGGCACTAGAAGCTGTGGTTTCTGAACTTGAAATAGAAGGTGAAGTGTTAAAGTATGATGTCTTAGCGGTCACAGATATCCCGGAGAAAGTTAAAGAGATTCTTAGAAAAAGTGAGATTGACGAAAATATAATTATCGGTGTTTTAACGATTGAAAGAGCAAACATGATACCGGACACTACAACAGGCACATTAAGAAGAGTGGAAAGCTTCATATTTTAGTGGTTTAGAAACTGCTTCTATTCAGTGTAGGTTTATTAATGTAGTATCCTACTAATGTAATAAGCTCAAATGCCTAGAGGCAATATGTGGAGTGGAGAGCACAAGATAGATGTGCTGTCTTCACCTGTTCATGGCGAAAACCCCATGAAAAGAGGGGAAGAGATGAAAGTTTATGCTAGATCGGAACGGTAAGCATCTTAAGGAAGCTATGAAGCTACCGTAAAGTTACACTACAGTTAAGTATAATCTGAGAGATTAAAAGATAATCAATACACATCATAGCAGCTCTGTAAAGAAATTATTATGTGATATCCTATGTTTTAATTTCTCAATTCCACGCTTTTATCATGAACTAGTATAAAAGGATTATAAATTTTCCTCATTGCTTTAGAGGATTTAAATATGTGAGAACATTTGTAGATGATTATAGTTTAAAGATGTAGTGTAAAGCTAGACTTAGCCCAATAGATATTAGTATAGCTTCTATTGGATGAATCTTAAAAAGCATTACTAGTACAATAACTAATAAGCATATGGCTAATGGAATGATTTGAATGGAGTATTCTTTGAATATAACGTTTCTGGAGATGATGACTAAAGCTACAAATATTAATCCTACAATAGCTGAGTTAATTCCTCTTAGAATAATTCTTGCAGGCTCAGCTTCTAGGTAAGGTCTTATCAGCATTGCAACCATTAATATAGTAATGAATGCAGGTACTACAACTGCTGTAGTGGCAATTACTGAGCCTATCACACCTAGAAGCTTATAGCCTATATATGTTGCGCAATTAATGGCTATAGGACCTGGGGTAGACTCAGCTATTCCAACTATATCTACAAACTCCTTCTCGCTTAGCCATCCCCTACACTCAACAACTTCCTTATGTAGGATTGAAAGAGCTCCATAACCACCACCAAACATAAATATACCTATTTTCAAGAAAACCAAGAACAGCTCAAGGAAGCTAACCATAATCCTAATTATTAAGCTTAAATATAAAGATTGTTATATATTAAGATGATACTGTCAAGTTAGGCCTTTGATTCTATGAATTTACCACATGTTAACTTGACAGTATCTATTAAGATTTTGGTAAGCATATAAGATTTAAGACTTAACTCAACAAATCTACAGAACATCTAGAATTAGGGCTCTATGTAACTATTTCCAGACGCTTATAGCTTAACTATTTTATTATCTTTAGTTTGCTATAGGTTTGTTATGTTTTACATGTATTCTCCATCATTATTCTCAGCTATGTTAGAAGTTCTAGTAGGCAGTATTCACCAACAATCTTTAAACTTTAAGAACAACTCTAGAGTCTCTTACTGCTTTAATGCTTACCCTACGACTTAAACTCCTAAATAGATTTACTGATTTACACCTAGATTTTATTCTATTATTTCCTAATTTATTTAGAACCATCATAATCGATAACGAAATCCTAAAGTAACTTACCATGCTTAGTAGACCCATCAATCAACAATACTTTAGCTATAAACTAAACTTAAGGCTATTCTTGAAACTATGATTTTTCACTTACATTAACTCCTGGAATCTCATATAGGGTACCATCTTCTGAAAGTATAAGGACACACTTACACTTTAAACATTGAAAATACTTATTCATTCCTCCTGAACTGCATTTTTCAGTGCCTAGAAACTTAACATCGCCATGTTTACACTTATCTTCAATCATTGTTTACAACCTAATTAAATATTAAAGCTTCTATTATAAGTTTTACGCTTAGCTTTCAAGCCTTGCTAATTATGGCTGTTGAAGAATTTACTTAACTAGCAGATATATTATAGGATAATGGTTCAGCAATCCCATTGAATGGTAATGTTAAAAACTAGTAAGCTTAGAATTATTTAACCAATCTATTTTACTGCATAATTTTTCTATCTGCTCTTATTTGAAGCTTTACTTTCCTAAGAACAACTTAATTCTTGGCATCGATTCAATATCTAAAGCTAAAGTTGGACTTCTAGTTTTCCACCTAAGACTTCACTATATTGGATTTTAAGCTTTATCAATTGGCTTACACCATGAATGCATAGGATGCCACGTTTATCTTAATGATTTATTCCATTTAGATTTTATTTATGAATTAACATGTATTAGGGTTACTGCTGGTTTCTTTGCTATTCTAGAGTTTCATTAATTATCAATCTGATATATCATTAGCTTATCTTTCCTTATTCCAACTGTTGGCTGAAAGAACTTCTGGAGCTGGTGTTTCTTAATCTCTTAATGAAGTAACTTAATAACGTAAAGTCTTATTAGGAGTAAGCCTAAAATTAGACATGATGGAGTTTAAGAGTTTAGCTTTACTTTGCAAGTATCTTGAGGAAACATCAAGTAGAAAGGGGAAAATTAGGCTATTATCTGATTTTTTAAGAAGACTTAATAGTAATGAGGTAGCTCCAGCTGTTCTATTTATTACTGGTAAGCTACTGCATGAGGATGAAGTTAATGCTTTAGGTATTGGTTTCCAAACAGTTAGAAAGGCTTTATATTTAGGAAAACAGAAAACACTTGTAGATGAGCCTTTAACAATATTAGGTGTCTATGAGAAATTTAGGGAGATAGCTGGAATTAGGGGAAATCGGTCAAAAGCCAGGAAGCTCCATATGCTTAGAAGCCTACTTAGCAGAATGGATGAGGTTGAGGTTGAATATACTGTTAGATCTATTTTTGGGGAGATGAGACATGGTGTTGTTGAGGGAGTTATGCTTGAAGCAATAGCTGAAGCTAGTGGTATAGATGTGGAAGATATTAGGAGAGCATATATGCTAATAGGCGATATTGGAAAAACAGCTGAAATAGCCTTAACAAGAGGGAAAAATGAAGTAAAATCAATTAAAATAAATCTTTTCACTCCAGTAAAGCCAATGCTAGCTGATAATGCTGGAAGTATAGGGGAAGTTATGAAGGAATATGGTAGGGTAGCGTTTGAGTGGAAGTATGATGGAGCAAGAGTACAGGTACATAAGAGAAATGGGGAGGTAGCTATATTCAGTAGAAGATTAAGTAACGTAACTAGTAGTATGCCTGAAATTGTAGATGTAGTAAGGAGAAACGTTAAGGCTGAAAAAGCAATTCTAGAAGGGGAGATAATAGCTATTGGTAGTGGTGGAAAACCTCTACCATTCCAAGAACTTATGAGAAGATATAGGAGAATTAAGGGTGTTAACGAGATTTTAAGAGAAATACCATTAAGAATTTACTTCTTCGATATACTATACATCAATGATAGAGAGTTGATTGATGAACCATACATGAAAAGATGGCAAATTCTAGAGGAAACATGTAGTAAAGAACTTTTAGTAAATAGAATAGTTACAGATAATATTATAGAGGCTGAGGCCTTCCTTAAAGAGGCATACAACGCTGGACATGAAGGATTAATGGCTAAAACGCTAGATAGTCCATATACTCCAGGTATTAGAGGAAGAAAGTGGCTAAAAATTAAGCCATTTGAAACACTAGATCTCGCTATTGTAGCTGCGGACTGGGGTTATGGAAGAAGATCCAAATGGCTTAGCGACTACTATCTTGCAGCTTTAAACTCTAAAAACGGAGAATTCATAACTGTAGGTAAGACGTTTAAGGGGTTAACAGATGAGGAGTTTGAATGGATAACAAATAAGCTACTTAGCATTAAAGTATTTGAGAACAAGCATACAGTCTATGTAAGGCCGGAAGTTGTTGTTGAAGTGGCATTCAATGAGATTCAGAAGAGCTCCAAGTATAAATCAGGTTTTGCACTCCGCTTCGCAAGAATACTAAGAATTAGAACTGATAAAACCCCATACGATATAGATACTATTGAAAAAGTAGAAAAACTCTATAGGGAACAATTTAAAAGAAAAGCAGAAATCATAATTCAATAAATATACTAGATCTAGAGGATAAACAGTATACTAAGCTATAAGACTAATCCAGCTTAGGCTTAAACCTCCCACAGTAATACTTATACTCTAAGCTATGATTCATCAATTCAGATAATACTTCAGGATTCTTCCTTAGAAGATCATCGACAACATGTAGATACCTAGCAATTCTTACAGTATCTGGTGAGATTTTAACAAGATTTCTTCCATCAACTAGTACATAGTGTTCCCTTTCAATATCCTCATTTAGAATGTATAGAGCTTCATTAAGGGCTGCATGTAGAGTGAGGCAGTGGGGGGAGCCATCTATAGTAACTATCCATATGCTTTTCGGTCTACTTGATCTAATTATTGATGCTAGCTTACCATATGGTGGAGAGCCTTCAGCCTCAGGACAGTATGTTAAAGCTATACGGCTTTTGGAAAGCTTCTCAAATATTTCCGAGTTAACAAATTCTACACATTCACCAAAGATTACTATATCTGCGTTGTGGAGTTGGGGGGCTTTAACCCATATCTTAAGTAAATCCATCTAAACACCTCTAAACCTATTAAGTATGATGTAGACACACATATCGCCACACATAGTGCATGGACCTACATCAGCCTCTCTAAACCTCCTACGTTTATCTCTTGCAAGTTGGGGATCTGGAGATAGTTTATACATTAACTCCCAATCAAGCCTAGATCTAGCATTAGACATTTCAGCATCAGCCTTCAATGCTTTCTCTCCAAGCTTTACAATATCTCCTGCATGTGCTGCTATCTTAGCAGCTATAAGCCCATCTTTAACATCTTCAGGTGTTGGTAGTGAAAGATGCTCTGCAGGTGTAAGATAACATATTAAATCAGCTCCTTCAGCTGCAGCTAAAGCAGCACCTATAGCTGCAGCTATATGGTCATAGCCTGCTGCAGTATCAGTTACTAGAGGGCCGAGAACGTAGTATGGAGCACCATAACATAGAGATTTTTCAAGCCTTATATTTGCAGCAATCTGATTCAGTGGTACATGTCCAGGCCCCTCAACCATTACTTGAACACCCTTCTCCCAAGCTTTCTTAACCAGCTGTGAAACATTAATCATTTCTGCAACTTGGGGATAGTCGTGGGAGTCTATGATTGATCCAGGTCTTAAAGCATCCCCTAAGCTTAAAACAACATCATACTGGGCTGAAAGCTCAAGGAGATAGTCATAGCTTTTATATAGTGGATTTTCTTGATTGTTATACAGCATCCATGCTGCAAGTATTGCTCCACCCCTACTTACAATTCCTGCTCTACGACCTATTTTAACTGTTTTCTCAGCAAGTTCACGTGTTAAACCAGCATGAACAGTTACGAAGTCAACGCCATCCTTATAATGCTCTTCAATAACTCTAAACACATCATCCTCACCCATATCAACACCTGAACGATACTTCTTTACGGACTCTATGTATGCTTGATATATTGGAACAGTACCGAATGGAACATCTAGAATTTTAAGAATTTCTCTTCGAATAAATCTTAAATCCCCACCTACACTAAGATCCATTAACGTATCAGTACCATATTTAAGCGCTACTTTAACCTTCTCAAGCTCCATACCTAAGTCTACATGAAGAGTGGAGGTTCCAACATTAACGTTAACCTTAGTTCTTAAGCCCTCACCTACACCGACAATTCTCCTATTCTTCACAAGACTATTCCTAGGAATTACAACTACCCCTCGTGAAAGCTTCTGACGGAGTATATCCGGTAGTAATCCCTCACTACGTGCAACCTCCACAACCTCCTCCGGAGTACTACCACTTCTAGCAGCAGCCATAAGCCCAGCCATAAATATCATGAAAGTTAACAATACAAATATTTAAATCTGACTATGATGGAGGCTTGTAAACATAAATCTTCAGCTACATATAATTTTAAGAAACGGCGAAGTTATTCAATATATACATTAGCTATGAAGTTCTAACATGCTCTTCCTAAGTGAAAATAATGCTATGACCTCCAAACCTTTAACACATAGCTGTGAAGCCCATCGTTAATATCGTATTCGAAGGATATGTCTATTTTTTCATTAAGAAGCTTATTTGTAACTAGGAAGTCTACAAGACGATTCCAAGCCTCCTTCATAGGCTCATACGTATTCTGCCTTCTAAACCTGTAAACTTCAACCAATTAAATCCCAATCAAAATACATCTACGAATATTTAAATATTTTCACTAAATAAGAATCATAATACGGTAAGTTTAAATAAGTCTAATGGATTAATACTTGATCAGTATGGTTTCATGGAGTAAAGCTTTTAGGCAGGCAGTATTGATCCTAATATTTACAGTTATATGGGGTATAGTAGGGGGAATAATAGTTCTAATAGGGGCCTTCATGGCTGGAGGAGGCTCAATAGAGCTTTTCCGGTCAGTAATGACTGGAGAATACCCATTAGAGCCAACAGTAACTTCAATAATCTCCTCAACAACAGTTATAGCTGGATTAATCATTATGCTTATAGGAGTTTTAGTAGCTGCTCTCGGATATACAGCAACATTTATTAAGTATCTAGCTGAAACAATAATAGATGAGGTTAAACCACTACCAGCACCACCACAGCCCTATACTCCACCACCATCCCAAACACCCTCCCCAGAGTAGCACTAGTAAAATCCAGAAGTTTTTTCTATTCTACTGTTAATTTTGTACAGCATCATACAGGTTTGGGAGACTGTATAAATTCTTGACGAACAGTATTCCACCATTACAATATATTTTAGAGAGAGTTAATATAAGTTCATAGATAAACGCTGAACTAACTATATAGTAAAATTTCAGATTTACCAGCTTCTTGTAAACTTAAGCATGTTTCACCATCTCCATTATAGAGATATCTTCTCTAGAGATATTTACTGGTTTACTTCTTTGATTTTAGCTCTATACTGTTCTACTGTTTCATATATTACTATGATAAGTGATATTAGGACTACTATAAGCACAATTCCAGCACTCCATATAGACATAGGTAAAATAGCTATAGCTGTTTCATAGAATATATATCAGCGTTACAATAGCTATAGCCCCTACGACTATATCGAATGTTTTCCCAACCCTCTCAATGATTCTTGAATGTTTCTTAGCTATGCTACTCGTTAATACCTTGTATATGCCTCTAACGGTATATGAAAATGTTATCAATATGACTAATATCGATGTTATCCCTATGAATATTGTGACTATTGGGGCTCCACTAAAATATTTTATAATTTCTCTTATCTGGGTGTTGATATATGTTATAACTAGTGTTATGGCCATAAATTTAACTACTGGTTTCAAGATAGATATCAGTATTTCAAATCTTCTTATATATAGGGTTGATGTTATGTTAAATGTTTTTAATATAGTATTAGGTAGAATATTCTCAATTTGTTTAACCATTTTATTGAGTCTTGGAGGAATGAAGCTGTATATTGCTATCGTAGATATTGTAGCGATTGTGACTATAGTAAAGCTTTTTCCAGATATTAAACCACTTCTAAACAATACATCAGCAAACACTATACCCATTTCACTAATTGGGGTTAAAATCAATGCCATAGATATGCTTTCTCTAGCACTAGATCCAGATAAAGCTGTGCCAAACATTAACCCAAGAAATCTAATGGCTATGGCTATAACCCCTAAAGATATACCTGTAAGCAGCAGATACATATCTAGCCCATCTCCTTCCACTATATACATGCTTAGCTCAAGACCTATTGTAACAAAGTATATAAGCATACCTAGCTCTCTAACCCCTTTCAACATCTCATAGATATCATCAACGCCTAGATATATAGCAGATAAAGCCCCTGCTATAAAAGATCCGAATAGAGGAGGTAAGTCAAGGATGGATGATGCGGATGCAAAGATAAGTGCAAGAGCTATAGAGATAAAGAATTTGTTTTCCCTATTAGCAATAAATCTACTTTTGCTAAGAGCCTTTAACAAAATTTCTCCGACTGCAAGAAATATCAATATAGATCCAGCAACTCTAAGAATCCATGTAAATATTTTAAAAGGGTCTAGTGGTGATAGACCTATAGACATAAGCAGTGTAAGTAATGAAAACTGTAACACGTCTTCAATGCTTGATTGAAGTATTGCATTAATAGATATCTCGGGTGAAATTATACGTACAGCCATTATAGCTACTGTAGAGCTGTTAATCATGACTAAAAAGATTAATAATCTATCGATAGGATTGAGGGAGAAAGCATAGATAAAAATAGATGAGCTAAGTAATGCAAATAGATAAAGTATGGACTCACAAGCCGCTACTCTATGAACAGACTTCTCAATTTCTCTAAAACTTATAGATGCTCCTACATCAAAAGCAAACAGGGTTAGGCCAAGCCATCTTAAGGGCTCAACATAGCTAAGGATTTCAAGCACATCAAGCTCTATATATGGAGATAGAAGAGCTGTGAAAACACCTCCAAAAATATATCCCAGCAATGTTAGAAAGCCAAGTCTACGCAAGACCCATGCTACTGCAACCCCTATGGTTATCAGCAACACCATATATAGCTCCATATTCTTTAGACCCCTAGTCTACTACATCAAGTTATAACACATTATATAAGTTTTTATTATTATTGCCGCATCTTAGAGCTGTATATCTTCTATGAGTTTTAGTCTAAAGCACTATATAGCTATTTAGCAAGTCTTTAACTTTAAACCCTTCTAAAACAGTTTCTAACCTAGGCATTATCTATATTATGGTTTTAAATCCATTTGGAAATAGAGTTTTATTGATGTTGAATTAAAAAGAAGGATATTAGGAGTTATAGGACTTGGAAGAATAGGTTCTAGAATTCTTAGCTTTAAACCCATTTATCAATGTCTCATTAGCATTATCAATTTAGGCATTTCTACATCTTCCTCACTACATTCATCCTATGAGGCTTCATTCTATGCTTGAAACTTGCTATTTTCTAATGAAAAATAAAACAACAGCTTCGCCGAGATATGAGGAGGTTCTTCCGGATTATAGATATTAGATATCAATATGATAGAGGATATCTCAGGCAGATTTAGGCTTGCTAGTAGATGAGGAGGCTAGAATAAAATTCTGCTTCATGCGCTAGTGCTTTAAGCATACTTAAGTCTAAAAATCCGAGCAGTAAACCTTTTTAGATAATTAACGATACATTATTGGTGGCTGTTTACCAGATGCTTTTGAAATAATCCGTTTTGCCAGCTTCTCATCCATACCTGCACGTTTAGTGAGGAAGTTAAGAAGATCCTCGGGTTTACAGCCCTTCTCAATTCTCTCCTTCAGCATTTGGGTTAGTGTTGTAAACATTGAGGCTTTAAGCTTCTCCTCAAGACCAAGCTTAACAACAATTGTTGTTAAGCCTATAAATAATGCAGCAATAGTATCATTAAACTCCTCCTCACTTATAGATTGAATACTTAAATCTGCACATACCCAGAGCTCATCATCCAAGCCTACAAGCTCAAACTTCATAATTTCAACAACACTATTAAGAATTAGTGCTGTTCTATAAACCTTAATTCGGCTACTTGGCTTAAGATATGCTGTTTCAAAACCTATATCTACAGCAATTCTAACACATTTCTCTAATGGAAATACGTGAAATCTTATAGGCATACGTGGATTAATAGCTGTAATCATTTTAATACTGCCATTAACATCACGTTCAACCTCAACATCCCACGGCATCTCAACAACATCGTTAGAGCTCTCATCACCAGTTTCAAACCAAACCTTAATCCTTTCAAGAATATCTTGAGTTGACATGAAGGAGAATAAATTAAACAAATATATAAAACTAATGTTTAATCTAACAAGATATAGCAACTTAGAAGCTAAATGCGATATGCTAAGTTACCAGGTCCAATACAACCAACCGTTCTGGTTCAGTGTGAGCTTTCATTCTTCTCCTCCTCCCTCATGGGAGGGCTTTTGCCGTGAACGGGTGAAGACAACACATCCATCTTGCATTCTACATCCGCATATTGCCTCCAGACATTCAGCCTAATACATTAGTAGTTGGATGTTACGTTAATAAACTTTACGTTAAATAGTGCGTACCCTGTAAACTTAAGCTTTATCTGGGGTTTCTCTCCTTAACTATGTGGATTCTATGTCTAGGTTTGTTGGGAGGATCCCTTTTATCTTATTGTTACGGTTTATATATTTTCATCATTTCTTCAAGAGCTGCTTCAAACATTTAAGCTTATAATATGAGGATCATACACCTATTCTGTCATATCTTTAAGCTTCCTAGGGAATACTTGTAGAATGCTGGATATTATTTGTTGATGCTAGGATTAGATAGGTTCTGAAGAGGTATTGTACATTGTCTTCAAGTCCTATCTGAGGAGGATTGTGTACATGATGGTTTCCGATGCTGCTAACACATTAACATCCTATATTCATTAAGAGGTTTAAGGCTATTTACGGCTTAAAATAACTTGTTGAGTGATGCCCAATACTATAAGACTTCAGCAAAATCCTTAACCTAAGGCATGAGTCTACAGCTCTGAAGCTAGAAACAATGGAGAGAATAATACAGTTAAGGATAGATAGCTATTCGATAACTACTACCATGCATTAAGGATGAATGCGATGAGAAACATGTAGAAATGCTTCTAAGTCAATAATGATAATGCTAGAAGAAATGAATAAATAGAAAGGTTAAAGCAGAATTCATAGGGAAGACAATACCAATAATAGAGGTGATGAAACATGCTTAAGTTTACAAGGCGAATAGTGTGTCTAACAACTCATAAATCTTTCTTAGATTACTCTTAAGTATAACTTTGAATTTGATGAATAGCTAAACAATAGTTGGATATATCCCGCTAAATAGAAGCAGTTTCTATATCCATCTGTCCTGAAGAGCTTCCCTTAAGTGGTTGTAATAGGGTTTACCTTCATAATCTATTACTTTCCTCATTACTACTCAATCTGATGATCTTATAGATGTTTTCTTTTGCTTCCATTATTCTCTACTTAGGGTTCTCTCTTTTTTACGAAATGATGTGTTTTCTGTTTGTGTTGTCTACTTATGTCTAGAGAACGTGGGCTTGAAGCTTAGAGTGGTTTGACACTATATATACTCTTCATCCTTCAAGACAGGGCTGCTAACGGAGAAACCATCAACCACGGGAAACTAAGCCATACAGCAATCCCCCACAGCTAAAGCCTATGGGCTTCCTTGCAGCAGATGGTGAAGAAAATTAAAAATCTACATAGTCTATAAAGATTACATAGTTCTAAGCTGCTACAGAATTGTTGATTTATCCTTCACTATCCAGTCCATTAAGTCTTACTAGAGTAATACATTAAACATATTGGACATTAACCTACCTGTAGCATATATAATCTGGAATTATGTTGACTCTATATCTAGATTATTTAATACTCTCGGTACAGTATTAGGTCTGCAAGTTTAAGAAGTGTTTGTTTTGCATCTGTATCTGGAAGAATCTTTAGGCTTTCTTTAGCTTTCCAAACATATGATGAGCCGAAGCTATATGCTTTCTCTCTAACTCCTTTAGATTCCATAGTTTCAATTATGTTTAGTACATCACTATACTCTACATGATCCCTCCTAAGAACGTTAAGAACTTTATTAGCTTCATTAGGGAAGCTTTTTATGTATAGTAGGAGAGCTATGTTTCCAAGTTTATGCTCAATAATGTCTTTACCTATTTTCTTCCCTACCTTCTTCTCCTCGCCAAATAGATCAATTATATCATCAGCTACTTGAAAAGCTATACCGATATTAATGCCGTAACTACCTAAGGCATTGATAAAATCTTCCTGAGCATCTGCAACTATAGCTCCAGCCATACAGCATGTTTTAAGCAGCATACCGGTTTTACATTTAACCATTTCAACATATTCATCAATACTAATACTGTGCCGTCTATGTTTAACTATGTATTCATCATCTCTTCCAGCCTGCTCAAAGAGTACATCAAGTCTTTCACCCTCAACAAGAGCCTTTATAGCCTCAGCTACAAGCTTATGAAGCTGGGTGGAGTTCTTAGAGTTGTTTAATGCTTCAGTTATAGCTTCCCTGTAATGTACAGCTGCTAGAATAGCCATAGTATCACCATACTTTTTCCTTGTAGTTGGTTTACCACGTCTCAGCTCACCACGATCAATTATATCATCGAATATAAGGGAGTAGTTATGTATAAGCTCCATAGCTGCAGCTACTGGAAAAGCATCTTCAACCCTACCATTACAGGCCATGCATGATAGTAAAACTAAAGCAGGCCTAATTCTCTTCCCACCAGCCCTAACTTGATGTAATACAATTTCCTTAAACTCCTCAGAGGTATTGCTTGTAAGATATTTCTCAATTAAAGACTCTACTTTAACTCTTAGAGGTGAAAACTCATTTAATAGATCCATAATAGTGGAGGGAGGCAAAGTATTTAAAGCTTAACTATTTAGGATTGTGATGAAGATATTGTATATAAAGCATACAGTACCTATCTTAATATCTATACTGCTGAGTTGGAGCTTTACACTTATAATTCAGCTATCCGAATTTCAACCACAGACACTTATTATAACACCATATCCTGAGCCTGAATCTACAAAACCGCCAACTGAAGCACTTACTACATTGGAGCCGTACTGTAATGCATTAATCTTCACAGGAGTAATAGTAGCAGGTGGATTACTTGTTTACTTCATCATTAAGATTAGAAGAAGACTTTTAAGAAGCTTACTTATCACCTCATATCTTATAAGCGGTTTCGGAGTTTTCTACATATATAGCGTAATGATGTTCAGCATTATTCCAATAGATGTAGATACAAATATTTTAGAGATTTTACTTATTATCATACCGATAATTGAAGATGTTGTAATGGTGTATCTTGTATTCTGTACCAGGGGATTTCTACAAGCAGCTAGTATGATAGTTTTCGGTACAGCTGCAGGCTCATGGGTTGGGTCTACATTAAAACTATGGTCAACACTACTACTTCTCATAATGCTTTCAATATATGATATTGTAGCAGTATATAAAGGACCTATTAAAGCTATAGTTGAGGATAACCCTAAAGACCTTACAGGACTTGTAGTAATGCTTAAGGAGATAAATATAGGGCTTGGAGACATTGTATTCTACTCCTTAACACAATCCTTCTCAATAATAAACTACGGATACATACCAGCATTAGGAGCATCTATCGGGTTAATTGTAGGGTTCTACATAACAATAAAAATAGCGGAGAAAACTAAGAAACCAGTACCCGCCCTTCCAGCATCACTAATCCTCGCCCTCATAACTATTCAAGTGTTTAGAACACAGCTTGTAAGTCTATAGAGATGTAATTGAAGTGTTGAATATAGGTTTTGGTCTACATCACCATATTTGACATTCTCCACGACTGGAGTCGGAGGATTCTCAGTTCGTTATAATTCCACTCATCCCACCGAGTTCGGACTATATCAAACCAGCCCCTAGATACAGCGTATAGCCTGCCTGCTAGCCTGCTTTCTAAGATATATTATACATAATTATTGTTTTACTGAGAATTGGTTATTTCTTCTTCAAGCCTATATTGATGCTGCAAATAAATTAACAACAAAATAGAAAACCTTTAGATTTTATTAGTGCAGCTCTTACTTCCAAGGTGGAGTGAAGAGTCTAGAGAGCAGTGAACAATTTAGAGGTGAAATCCCTGCTTAAGTAGGGTGTTAAATCAGTTTCTAATGGGTACATATTCAATAATTCATAAGCTTTCCCTAGCCTAGTCTTTAAAAGCAATTAGGAACTAATGAGAGACTAAATAATAGTTAGACACATCTTTTCCCAATGATAATTTTTATAAATGCAGCCAGTATCTTTAATTAATGAAGATCTATAGATGTGCTTCAGGCAATGGTGAGACAGTAAA
>Ga0105159_1000251_pt1 | contig 15378 bp, 8 predicted proteins | sample LHCtaG_2_FD_89590 | JGI IMG/M metagenome (GOLD analysis project Ga0105159, IMG submission 89590) | Hot spring microbial communities from Little Hot Creek, USA to study Microbial Dark Matter (Phase II) - LHC4sed_replicate | ecosystem: Environmental > Aquatic > Thermal springs > Hot (42-90C) >...
ATCGTTGATTGGCACTATCAACCCGCACCTCAATATCCGAGCGTTAGGGTTTTCAAGCGGGAAGGATTTGAAGTCATCGGGGCGACATGGCGGAACTTCAGGACAATCGTTGAGTTCAGCAAGACTGCGAAAGAAGCAGGCGCTTTAGGTATGGTTCAAACCACTTGGACGGGTTTTGGCAACAACCGAAATGCCCTACGAGATTTCCCAGACCAGTTCGCAAGTTACATTGTCGCTGCCGACCAATTTTGGAATGTCGCTGAGTCGGCACTTTCGCGCGGCTATTCAGCGTGGGCAGTTTTTGAAACGATGTTCCGAGGACCGACAATCCAACCAATGGGTGGGTTCGTCGTTGACTTATCGCCGGCAGCCAATTTGACCATCGCAAAACTCATCGGAGTTCCACCAACGCAACTGATGGGAGGCAGACGCTGGTTGAACCGAAGGGTTTTCTGGCTGGCTACGGGCGATGACGGGACGCTTAAAGCCATCGCCCTCAAGGGTGCTTGGTTGACTGGAGCACCTGAAGAGGTTTGGTTTGATGTCGGCGAGCCTGCTTCGGAAATCACCTTCATCCACGCAACTGACATACGGATTGAGGATGACTCGTTGGTCGGAGGCTATGAAGTTTTGCTTGAAGGTAGTGAAAAGGTTGAGGTTCGGCTTCAGTATGGGCATCAAATCAGAGCCTTGACAGATTTGCAACCTTTGAAAGATGCGAGGGCAAGTTTCGCTTGGAGTTGGACGACAACCAAAGGCAAAGTTTCTCTCACAGCACTTACGATCCCTCTTGAAGCGGAACGCATTATCCAACGGATCCGCTTCTATTCGGCGAATAACGAAGCAGCACCAATCCTTGTAGCGGTTACTGGGGTCTCATCAGTTCACATCCCGCCAATGGAAGCACCTTGACGGAAGGGCAGGACAGGGAACAAGGAGCATGGGACGGAATGGGACAAAAGGCGCAGGACGAAGATGGAAACGGGAGCAGGGAATGGGACGCGGGACGATGGATTGGTTTGCACTGGGGTGAATTTGCAAAAACGGGTGGGGGAAGGCAGGGTATTTGCAAAATTCTGTCAAGTTAAATTGCAAAAATCGGCAGGGAATTTTGCAATTATGTCAACAAGGCTATGCGAACTTGGTAAGGAGTTATGGAACGAACTTGACAAGAATTTCTGTAAATTTTTTGTCAAGGTGCACATTGACAGTTTTGCGCCCATTTTCGCTTTACACCGCCTGCCTGACCAACACCCGTCCCAACTCCCGATCGTCTACCTGTGGTGTCACGGCTGTGCTTAGGTTAATAGACGGTCCGTAAACTGCCATTCCCAACGGAATAACCGCTGGCGCGCTGGCTTTCTTTTTGCCTCCAATTCGGATGCCAAAGACCTTCAGCACTTCTCCGACAGTGTGAGTGACGAATTTGCCGACGCCTTCAATTGCTTCCGTAACTGGTCTTAATCCGCCAAATAACGCTAATCCTCCCAAACCCAACTGAACGCTTTGCGGTAATTTCGCTAATACTTGTGCAAGTGCTGCTGAAAGTTGGTTGGCCGGGTAATATCCTTGTCTTCTTTCTTCATCCGCCAAGTGATCCCCGATGGCTCAATCGTGACCTCAGAGCCGTCCTTCTTGCGAATCAAAATTGGATGTGGCGTCAAGTTCAAAATCTTCACCGCTTACACCTCCTTAACGGACTCCTTCACTGTCTCTTCCGTTATCCCCATCTGCCGAAGCCAGTTAAGCGCTGGCTCGGTCAGATAGTTGTGCTCTTTCAGCGCTGTCAAAATTGCTCGGCTGAAAAGTTTTTGGGCGAAGCGTTTAGGAGATTGACGAAGATGCTTAATACCTTTGTCAAAAAATGAGCGATTTCAAAAATTCACGACCTTCTTCAGAAATGATCGTCAACTTCCGTTGAAACTCGCTCGTTGACCCACTGACGATAAACTCGCTTTGATGCCGAAATTGGTTTTGCTTGCTATCGTAGGTGGTCACTCTCATGCTGAATGTAATCCCACAACTCATTGGGAGTTTCGGCAATGAAGTAGCCTGACAATACATCAAAGGTGTCAGAAATCTGAGCCGTTCCAAAACGCCATGAAAAAACGAGCCAAAACACAGCCAAAATCCCATCCTAACCTTGCAACCGTCGCAATTGGATTTCGGTTACAGATGCAAATTTGCGAGAGAAAGTTGTCCCTATTGCCAAGTTCCCGATGGACGAAGGATGTGCTCAACGAAATCATGTCTGGCCCTTGATTGCTTGCTCCCGATGGCTGGAGATTTACCAAATCGAACGACGAAGAAACAAATGAGACACGCATTGAGAATTCCGATTATCCTGCTGTCGTTGATAACGGCTCAGACGAAGGAACTGTGCGTATACATGATCAGCGACGACCTAACCAACAAAGTCAACTGCGACGGCTTCAAGAAACTCGCCGAGAGTTGAGAAAACTTGCTATAATTTTTCGCCGACCGAGGTTGACTTTCAGTTTTTTTTTTGCGTCACCAACTATGGGCTTAAGTCCATAGCATGAAAGGAATTTTGGGGACACACTCTAATGGGGGTGAACGCTGATGAAGCGGCGTGAGTTCATGAAGGGTTTGGTAGGCGTGACAATGGTTGGCAAAATCGCTGAATGGGGGGATGCTGCGATGCAACTTACAGAGCGCCCAAACATCCTTTGGATCTCATGCGAGGACATGAGTCCAACTCTTGGCTGTTTTGGTGACCCCTACGCTATCACCCCGAACCTTGACAGGTTGGCGGAAGAGGGCGTTAGGTTCACTAATGTCTTCACCCATTCGCCCGTCTGTGCTCCGTCCCGTTCGGGCATTATCACGGGCATGTATCCGACCACAATCGGGACGCATAATATGCGTTGCCAAGCCGTTCCACCGTCATTCGTCCACTGCTTCACCGAATACTTGCGCGCAGCAGGTTATTACTGCACCAACAATGTAAAAACCGATTACAATTTCGCAGCGCCTTTGACGGCTTGGGACGAATGTAGCACAAAAGCACATTGGCGCAATCGTCCTGACCCGAATCAACCTTTCTTCGCTGTGTTCAACATTACAGTGACGCACGAAAGTCAAATCCGAAGCCAAGAGGAGGGGCTTTTGAAGCAATTAGCGAAATTAACCGACAAAGAACGACATAACCCCGAGAAAGCGCCAGTCCCACCTTACTTCCCCGACACTCCGGTCGTTCGCCGAGACATTGCTCGCCATTATGATACCGTCACTTTAATGGACAGGCGGGCTGGTGAAATCTTGCGTGAGTTAGAAGAAGACGGTTTGGCTGAAAACACGATTGTTTGGTTCTGGTCTGATCACGGCGTCGGGTTGCCGCGAGGGAAGCGATGGGTTTACGATTCTGGCATCCGAGTCCCGCTCATCATCCGCATCCCAGAAAAGTTTCGCCAATGGGCATATCCCGATGACCCCGAACGAGTCAAGCCGGGAAGCATGATTGATGACTTGATTGCTTTCGTTGACTTCGCCCCAACTATGCTCTCTCTTGCGGGCGTCCCAATCCCAAAGCACTTGCAAGGTCAAGCCTTTCTCGGTCCACAAAAATCGCCACCACGACGCTTTGTCTATGCTGCTCGTGACCGAATGGATGAAACTTACGACATCATCAGGGCTGTCCGAGACAAGCGGTTCAAATACATCCGCAATTTCGCTCTCCACTTGCCTTATGCTCAGGAGGTTGAGTATGCTGAGGAAACGCCAACGCTTCAAGAGTGGAGACGGCTCAATGCGGAGGGGAAACTGAACGATGTTCAGCGTTTCTTTTTCCTGCCGACAAAGCCTGTTGAGGAACTTTACGACACACAAACTGACCCGCACGAGACACGCAACCTTGCTAACGACCCGAACTATCGTCAGGTTTTGGAAAAGATGCGGACAGAACTTTTCCGTTGGATGAGAGAAACGGGAGATGTCGGGCTCGTCCCTGAGCCCGAACTTGCAGAGATGATGCGCCCGAACGGTAAGTGGCAAAAGACAGCAAAACCGCACCTGATTGTTTTGAAGCAAACCGAAAACAGAGCCACCGTTGAACTGAGATGCCCGACGGAAGGAACATCAATCGCTTACAGAATTGACGCTGATGGCAAGGAAGGGCGATGGCAACTTTACACGAAGCCTGTAACAATCCGCAAAGGTGAAACCTTAGTCGCTAAGGCTTGCAGGCTCGGTTGCTTTGACAGCGATGAGGTCACTTGGCGCTCGGGTGAACCGGTGCTGACAACAGAAACGCCAGAACCCATTCCAGACTGGCGGGCTGAGATTGACCGAAGTGGCGTTTTGGAACGATTGCTGACAATTAAGCAGTTAGACGGTCAAGGCAAAGTGGCGTTGAGCGCTTACGAGAAAGCGCTAAAAGACGAAAGCCCTGCAGTCCGTTACTGGGCGATTGTGGGAATCCATCACGCAGTTGAAGACCACATAGAACGAGAGAAGTGGCGAACAGTTTTGCTTGAAGCATTGAACGACCCATCGCCGACTGTCAAGGTCGCAGCAGCCCATGCTTTGTGCGATTGGGGTGAAGTTGAAAAAGGATTAACTGTGCTGACTGAACTTTTAAGCCACCAAAACGAATTTGTCCGACTTTATGCCATCAACGCACTCAGGCATTTGGGTGAAAAGGCAAAACCCGCTTTGCCCACAATTGAAAAGGCGCTAAAAGACCCGTCTGGTTATGTCCAACGAGTTGCCAGAACAATTCTGAAACGGTTCGGCAAGCGAACTTAGGAAACATCGCTCACGATTGCTTTAAGCAGGTTGACCAAATTGGGCGCAATTTGCGTTGCCAAAATTGTTGCAGTTTTAGTTGCTTTCGCCACAAACAGGTCAGCAGAAGCCAAACAGGAAGGAGATGACATTTCACAGGCACACGCAAAAGGTTATTTGCGTTGCCTACTATTTTAACGGAGGTGAAAGGGCTATGGCGATTGGCATCGGCATCAACTTAGAGTTTGTCCGTCATGCCGACAAGCCTTTTGAGTATGGCGTCAAGAAGGCTGCTGAGTTGGGTTACGAGTTCGTTGAGCCGTGCGTGGCAACAGGACGAGACTTGCTTGCCGAGGCAGGCTACTATCACATGCTCAGCATGGAAGAAGACCCACTTTACTACAAAGCAATGTTGGACGAACTAGGCTTGAAAGTCTCAGGTCTGTCAGCACATTCACCGCTTATGAAGCCCGAAGTCGCTGTCCCTTACCTGACCCAAGCCATCAGGTGGGCAGCAGACATCGGCGCACCTGTTGTCAACACGGACGAAGGACCAAAACCTGCATGGATTGAGAGCGATGAAGAAGCCTTTGCCATCATGCGCTACACCTTGAAGCGAGTTTTGCCCGTCGCTGAGCGGCACGGCATTTACATCGGCTTAGAACCCCATCAAATCTACACGACCAAGTTGGACACACTCCTTAAGTTGTTGAAACTCGTCCCGTCGCCGATGCTAAAAGTCAACTTTGACACAGGCAATTGTTTTCTGGCGGGCAACGACCCAGTGGAATTTCTGGAAGCGGTTGCTGAACATGTTGTCCATGTCCACGCAAAGGACATCGCTTATGAGCATGCGGAAGCGGAAAGGGGGAAAGTGACAGGAACGCCCGTTGGATGCGCTTGTGGTGATGGGTTGATTGATTGGCATGCAGTCGTTCGTGTGCTGAAGCGAGTGGGGTTTAGCGGCGTCTTATCAGTTGAGTGCGGCACAGAAGAGCAAGCAGAAAAAAGCATCGCTTACCTGAAAAAGGCGCTTCAGGAAGTTGAGGCATGATGCTGAAAAGGTTTGAAATTTCCAGAGGGGTGAGAGCCATGAACATCGTCATCGTGATTTTGGATACGCTGCGAAAAGACCACTTGGGCTGCTATGGCAACGAATGGATTCAAACGCCAAACCTTGACGCATTCGCCCATGAAAGCCTAAAGTTTACACAAGCCTACCCAGAATCCATCCCCACTCTCCCCGTCCGTCGTGCAATTCACACGGGCAAACGAACTTTCCCGTTCCGCAATTGGATTCCGCAAAAGGGCGACACGGTTCGAGTTTATGGCTGGCAGCGAATTCCCGAAGAGCAAGTGACACTGGCGGAAATTCTGAAACAACAAGGATACATCACTGCTTTCGTGACCGACACCTACCACCAGTTCAAGCCATCAATGAACTTCCATCGTGGCTTTGATGTCTGGCGATGGGTTCGTGGGCAGGAGAACGACCGATACCAACCGACTTCCAAATGCGATGAAACCAAGTTGCAACGCTACCTGCCAGAGCGATACAAAGGGACAGGCGTTGAGCGATTGCTTCGGCAATATTTCGCCAACACTGATAACCGACGCAGCGAAGAAGACTGGTTTGCACCGAAAGTTTTCAGGGAGGCTATGGCTTTGCTTGAAGACCTTCAACGCCAACAACCTTTTTTGCTCGTCATTGACAGTTTTGACCCGCACGAACCTTGGGATCCGCCACCCCAGTATGTCGCCTTCTACGACAACCCAGACCACGACGGAGCAGACATTATCACGCCTCTTTACGGTAAAAGCGATTGGATGACGGAACGGCAACTGAAGCGGATGCGTGCCAATTACGCAGGTGAGGTCACTTTGGTGGACAAATGGTTTGGGCACTTTGTCAACAAACTCGCTGATTTGAAATTGCTTGACAAATCGCTGGTCATCGTTTTGTCCGATCACGGGCATTCTTTGGGCGAACACGGTGTCACTGGCAAAATACCTTGGGCGCTTTACCCCGAACTGATTGACATCCCGTTTCTCATCCGCCATCCCGAAGGCAAGGGCGCAGGGCAAACGAGCGATTACTTCGCATCAACCCATGATGTCGCACCAACAGTTTTGGGTATTCTGGGGATTGAACCGCCACAGCCAATGGACGGCGTTGACCTGTCAGTCTTGCTTGAAGGCAAGCAGCCACTAAAAAGAGACCACATAAGCACCGCCTTCAATAACTTCGTTTGGGTTCGCAATGAACGATATGCACTGATTTGCCGAAACGACGGTGCCGAACCCAAACTTTACGACCTTCAAGTTGACTCGCAGCATGAGAAGGACATCGCAGCGCAGCACCCAGAGATTGTGAAGCAACTTTTTGAACTTATCGTCAAAGACGCTGGAGGTGAACCTTTACCGACTTACGATTTGCGCCGACCGGTGGAAGATTGGTATCGGCACTGACACTCAATCAAAAGGAGGGCAAGGCTTCCGCTGAGCCAAACTCATCGGCAAATCGGCAAGTCGGGGGAAAAGATTGGGCTCACCCATGGGTTCGCCCTCCCAAATAGCAAATTGACTCTCCGCAGCCCACAGCAGGAGGCTGTCTTAAGAGCAAACGGGTAAAGGCATCATGGGCAGGCGTATCCGGCAAGTCAGGTTAGCATCTTTCGGCTTCGGTGCAGGTAAAGACCTTCTGAAGCGCAACCAGGAATGTGGATGTAATCCAGGTCATCGCATCTGGATGGGTTCATGGTTCGCACCTGTGGACATGTTTTCCTTAAGTGCGCCATAGTATTTAACGGGATGAGGGCAGACCAACTGCGTAAGTCCTGAGGAGGGAACAAAATGCGAAAAGACCCGTTTGAAAAGCAGGAAAGACTGATTCAGGTCGCCGCGCTCAAATACTTCACCGACCGCGAGGGCGCCATCAAGGCGTTTGAGCGATACCTGAACGCACCTGCGAGCGAAAACCTGCGCGTGCTGACCTTCTACGGCGTGGGCGGCATCGGCAAGACCACCCTCGTGCGCAAACTGTGCGAAGACCTCCGACAAGCCAACATTCCCCACGCCCGATTTGACATGCAGACTGTTCGCGACCAGACGCAGGCATACCGTGAGGCGTTGCTCCAGATGCGCTGCGATTTGGAGAGCCAGTTCCACATTCAGTTCCCGCGCTTCGACCTATGCCTTGCGGTCATCTTGGCGCGTGAGGGTAGCGATCCGCCGCCACTGGTGCGGATAAATCCGATTCTACAAGATGTGTTCAAGTTTGCGACTGCTCTATTTGAAGCGCCGCGTGAGGGGTTAGGCGGACTAATTGACGCCGCCATACGCCGCTTTCCCAAGTTGGAAGCCTATGTGCGCAAGGTGTTCAAAACCGAGGATGTCATCCATCTGCGCAACCTTGCCCTGCGCGACGACCAAGCACTGTATGAGGAACTCATCCGTCGGTTCGCTCAAGACTTGAAGGAGAACCTACCTGCGCGTCCAGGAAGAGCCTGTCGGGGTGTGCTGTTTCTGGACACCTACGAGGCGCTCTGGTCGGGACGCGAGGTTCACACCGCACAGGGACGCCTGCTGGACGAGTGGGTGCGCCAATTGGCGTCGTATTGCCTCGGCAGCGAGGTTCTGCTGGTCATCAGCGGGCGCGACCGCCTGCGGTGGGACGAGGACAACCCCGATTGGCGCGACTGGCTGGATCAGCACCTGCTGGGCGGGCTTTCGGAAAGGGATGCGCAGGCGTTCCTGTCCAAATGCGGCGTCGGTCCCCCGCCCGACGAAACGCCCACACCCCTCCAGCAAGCCATCATCCACTGCTGCAATACTGAGCCAGGAACGGCGGTCAGTTGCCATCCACTCTACCTCGCGCTCTGCGCCGAGATTGTGCTGAACACTCGCCAGAGTGAAGGGGTAGACCCTAAGCCCGATGTGTTTTGGGGCATTCCCAGTCAGCGTGTCGCCCGTGAGTTGGCGGACCGATTCCTAAGGTCGCTCCACAACCGCGCGATGGAGTTGTGGGTGACGGAGTTAGGCCTCACGCCCCGCTTTGACGAATCGGCTGCCCTTGCGCTTTATAGCGAGCACAAGCGCCACAACGGTTGCGCGAGATGGGAGTCTCTGACCCACTTCTCGTTCGTAGAGGCGTTGCCCGACAGCTTCTACCGCCTGCACAAAACGATGGCGGAAGTGCTACAGGAACTGGTGCCGCCCGACCAGGCTACATTGCTGCACGAGTGGTTTCGACGCTATTGGTCCGAACGCGGGCAGCCGTCGCTGGCGTGGTTCCACCGCTGGCGACTGAATCCGGCAAGGGCGCTGGACGAATGGCAACAGGCGCACAAGACCGCGCTTAAGGAGCGGCGCATCCGCGAGGCGCGAACCCTGCTGGAGTGGTGGCAAGAGATTGAACTGGACGAAGCGGAGCGTAGACGGGTTGGAGACGAACTTTGGGCAGAGGCGCACTTTGCGCTTAGCGTTGCGCTCTTGGAAACCCCTGTTGCGCCACGCGCCCCTTCTCTTCTTGCTGCTATTGAGCATTTCCTGTCTTCGCTGCGTGTCTACACCGAAACCGACTTTCCAATAGATTGGGCAGGCACGCAGAACAATCTGGGGCTGGCTTTAATAGATCTTGCTACGGAGACTGGCGATGCGAACTTACTTCGGTCAGCCAGAGCGTGTTTTGAGGCGGCGGCGCGGGGCTTTGAGGCGGTTGGCTTGCACGAGGATGCAAAGATGACAAGACAGGATGCAAGAGAGTTGGGAGGCTAAGACAGCGAGGCATGATGTGGAGCGAATCCTTCTCACCCTCTCCCTCTCACCACTTAGTAAGGGGGGAGAATGCAGGGAGCACTGGTAAGGGAACACTTGTCAGGCACAAATCGGTGTAGTCGGCGCGATTTTCGGGCTAAACGGCGGTGCTCCTGGAGAGTGTTCTAAAAGTCAAAAATTTCCTTACCATGCTGCGGGCTTTAGCCTGTAGTTGATGACACAATCAAAAGTAAATCATGCTACGGGCTTTAGCCCATAGTTGGTGACGGTTTCAATGAGCGCCGACTTAGAACGAGACGAGGGTCGTGGGAGGAGGGACGAAAGAATGGGGGGGAGAGGCTCCTGCCGAGCCGAAACGGCGGCGAATGGCGAATAGCGAATGGTGGAACGGTGGCGAATGGCGAATAGCAATTGGCGAATGGCTTTTTCTGGAGGGCAGTGCTCCCGCACTGCCGAAAAATTTTCGGCGCATCAGGAGATGCGCCCTCCAGTTTTACCAGCCTGCTTTAGCAGGCTTTGTTTCCGCAGCCACCAACTTCAGTTGGTGGACAAATTTTGGAGGGTCGGGCTCCCGCCAAGACGACAGCGAATGGTGATTGGTAAGACGGCAGCGAAATAACAAATGTAGCGTCGGGGCTTGCCCCCGACGACAATTAAGTGACCATGTCAACTACCGGTTGAATCCAACGGGGTGTGAAAGGAAATGGCAACAGAGCGGCGTAGCAACTTCATACCGAGGGCACTTTTAGAAGAAGTCGAAGCGAGCCAAGAAGATTTGCCGCCGGCATTTCACATCATGCTTAAGCCAAGAGGTCCTATCTGCAACTTGGACTGCACTTATTGCTTCTACCTGCGCAAGGAGCAACTTTACGAGAAGGGCACAGGTTTCTACATGCCCGACGATGTGCTTGAGGAGTTCACCCGCCAATACATTGAGGCGCACAAAGTTCCTGAAGTGAACTTCGGTTGGCAAGGCGGCGAGCCGACTTTGATGGGTTTGGAGTTCTTCCGCAAAGCCGTTACCTTGCAAGAAAAGTATCGCAAGCCGAACATGCGCATCAAAAACTCTTTTCAGACTAACGGCGTGCTTTTGGATGATGAGTGGTGCCGATTTTTCAAGGAACACAACTTTTTGATTGGGCTGAGCATGGACGGACCGAGGGAATTGCACGATGCCTATCGGGTTGACAAAGGTGGCAAGCCGACTTTTGAGAAGGTTTATCGGGCTCTGAAGTTGCTTCAAAAACATGGCGTTGAGTTCAACATCCTTTGTGTCGTCAACCGAATCAATGCTGACCACCCACTGAGGGTTTATCGCTTCTTCAAAAGTGAGGGCGTTGAGTTCATCCAGTTCATCCCTGCCGTTGAACGAACTCCCGACAGTGGCGTGACAGAGTGGACGGTTCGCCCACAGCAATGGGGCAACTTCCTTTGCACCATCTTTGACGAATGGGTTCGCAACGATGTCGGAAAGATTTTCGTCCAGCAGTTTGAAGTGGCTTTGGAAGCGTGGCTGGGCTTTGAGCCGGGTTTGTGCGTCCACTCAAAAACTTGCGGCAACTGCTTGGCGATGGAACACAACGGCGACCTGTTCTCTTGCGACCACTTTGTTTACCCCGACTACTATCTCGGCAACATCATGGAAATGCCGATAATGCAATTAGTGGCGTCTTCATTCCAGCGCAAGTTCGGGCGTGATAAGTGGAATAAATTGCCGAGACTTTGCCGAGAATGTCCTGTGCTTTTCGCCTGCAATGGAGGTTGCCCAAAAGACAGGTTCATCAAAACGCTCGACGGTGAAGATGGCTTAAATTACCTTTGCGCTGGCTACAAGCGCTTTTTCACCCACATTGACCCTTACATGCGTCAGATGGCTGCTTTGATTCGGCAAGGTCAACCTGCTTGGCTTATCATGGAAATTTTGCGTCAAAGAGAAAAACCTAAACGCAAAGTCGGACCGAACGACCCTTGCCCTTGCGGGAGCGGTCGCAAGTTCAAAAAGTGCTGCATGGGCAAAAATTAAAGCGGGGAAGTTGACCAAAAGTCTTGTTCGGAACGCTCAACTGCGGGAGGAAGAAGCCATGCGTGTGGCGTTGGTTAACACCAACCGAATCCGACCGCCAATTGCCCCCATAGGCTTGGAATACATCGCCGAATTTCTCCACGCTTCAGGTCACGATGTTGAGATTTTGGACTTATGCTGGGCTGAAAACGAAGATGAAGCCATTGGACACTTTTTCGCTGGCAACCAGTTCGGCTTGGTGGGCGTTACCCTTCGCAACACCGACGATTGTGCCTTCACGAGCCGACAATCGTTTTTGCGTGAGTTCTCTGCCACCGTCCAGAAAATTCGCCAACATACTGACGCTTTTATCGTGCTTGGTGGTGTTGGGTTCTCTGTGATGCCGGAACTTGTCCTGTCAATTTGCGATGCGGATGCAGGAATCTGGAGCGATGGCGAATGGGCGTTGTGCGAATTAGCGAACAGGCTTGAGAGAGGGGAAGATTGGCGGGATGTGCCCAACTTGGTTTGGAAGTGCGATGGAAGATGGCACCGCAACAGTCCTTTTGAGTTCTCCCTGAACGATTTGCCTACGATGCACAGGAGTTGGGTGGACAATAAACGCTACTTCAAAGAGGGAGGGCAGGCTGGGTTTGAAGCGAAGCGGGGATGCAACGGTTCCTGCATCTACTGTGCTGACCCAGTTGCGAAGGGGCGAAACATTCGGCTAGACCGCCATCTGCGGTAGCAGACGAAGTTGAACATCTTGTCGCTCAAGGAATTGACCACTTGCACACTTGCGACAGCGAGTTCAATTTGCCACCTGAACACGCCATCGCTGTCTGCGATGAATTCGAGCGGAGGAAACTCGGCGACAAAGTTCGCTGGTATGCCTACTGCTCACCAGTTCCCTTCTCTCATGAGTTAGCCAAAAAGATGCGCCGTGCCGGTTGCGTGGGGATAAACTTCGGTGTTGACAGCGGGGATGAAGAGATGCTGAGAAGGCTTGGACGCAGTTTCACGCCTTCGGACATCAAAGAGACAGTTCGCATATGCCGTCAGGAAGGGATTGCGGTCATGCTTGACTTGCTTTTGGGTGCGCCCGGCGAAACGAAGGAGAGCCTAAAACGAACGATTGAAACGGTGAAACAAGCCGAACCAGATTGCGTTGGCGTGGCGGTCGGAGTTAGGGTTTACCCTTGCACTCCACTTGCGAAATGGCTTGAAAGTTTGCCCGAGAAAAACGGACTTATCTATGGGAACGATCCGGTTGACCCAGTTTTCTTCCTTGAGCCGAATGTAGCCCCGTTCATTTTTGAGTTTTTGGACCAACTTATTGGCGGTGACCAACGCTTCTTTTTCTTTGACCCGTCACGACCTGAGCGGGATTACAACTACAATGCAAACGAGCGATTAATTGAAGCCATTCAGGGTGGATACAGGGGCGCTTACTGGGACATTCTGCGACGATTTACGGGTGGAGAGTCAAAAAGTTTAAGGAAGTGCGCTTGAAAACCGAAGTCATGACCCTGCCGTCACCAGTAGGGTTCAGGCCCCGTTGCCTTGAGGGTGTTCAAAAAATCCTCTATCATTGCGGAAGGATTTCACCAACCAAGCCCTTTCAAAAGAAAAATTGAAAAACAACAAGAAAACAACAAAAACCTAAAGCCGGCAAAACCTGTCGCCAACAAAACTGCCATGTTCCACAATTTCGTTCTCATCATTATTGCTTTCATCATTATCGCCTTCTTAGCTATCCCCTCCTTCCTCCCCATCAAACGCTTCCCCACACGACTTCTTTATCTGCCCTATCACTTGCCCTATCTTGCCCCTCTCCCCATATGCTTCCCTCCCTTCCTGCTATGCCTTCATGCTTCTATCCTCTCAAAACTATTTTAAACTGCTTTTAGAACACTTTCATATTTTGCAGGAAGCGTTCTAAGGACTAAGACATTCCCATGCCACAGGCTTTAACTGTGATTGCTGGCGTAACCAATTACTGGACAGGCGCTTGGATTTTTTAGAACACACTCCTTTTTGCTTGCTGCTTTATCCTTTCTGTAGGGTGTGCAAAAATGCTGCGACGATACAGCCTTAGCGTTGAAGGGATGCATTGTGCTGCCTGCGCTGAAACAGTGGCGAAAGCGCTAATGAGCGTTAAAGGGGTTCGAAAAGCAATTGTCAACATCGCAACCGAAAGGGCTTTGATTGAGACTGAAGATGGCGTTGATTTCCGTGCCCTTGCTTCTGCCGTTGAAAATGCGGGCTACAAACTTGCGACCCGAACCCTGACCTTCACTTTGGATAAGCCGTTGGACAATGAAGCAACTCAATCGCTTTTGCGTTCAAATGGTGTTATCGCTGTTGAAGTTTCCCAACCCGAAAAATCACTGCCTGCTGCTACCCTTGTCCGAGTGCGCTACATTGATGGCGTCATCAGCCGAAATGAAATCCAGCAAATTTTGCAATCGCTCGGTTTTGAAGCCCAACCCATTGAAGTTTCAACTCCAGAAAAGCCTACTGCAGAAGAAGCGCAAACTGCGTGGAGACGGGCTTGGGTTGGGCTTGCAATCTCTTTGGTCGTTATGGCACTTACAATGTTGCCCCCGTTGGCGCATCAAGTTTGGTCGGGTTGGCTCGCTTTCGCTTTGACGACCTTCGTCATCTTTTGGGTTGGGACGCCTTTCTTCCGACGGGCGTGGAAAGCTGCTTTGAACTTGAACGCTACGATGGACACACTGGTGAGCATCGGAGCATTTTCTGCTTATGCCTACAGCACTTGGTTGTTGTTCGCTTCAAACTTGGCTCATCACTCGCCTGTCGGTCACCTTTACTTTGACAGCGCAGCCTTCATCCTTTCCGCTATCAGTTTGGGCAAAGGTTTGGAAGCGAGGGCGAGAGCCATTGCAACTTCATCGCTCCACCAATTGGTTCGGTTGCTTCCATCAACAGCGACGGTAATCTGCAACGGCTTTGAACAAACTGTGCCTTTAGCGGAAGTCCAAGTCGGCGATTTAGTTTTGGTTAGGACTGGCGAAAGAGTTCCCGTTGACGGGCTCGTTGTCTCAGGCAAAGCCAGCGTGGACGAAAGTTTGCTGACGGGAGAGAGTGAACCTGTGACCAAAAGTGAAGGCGACGAAGTTTTAGGCGGGAGTTTGTGTGTGGATGGATTTTTGCAAGTTGAAGCCTTGAGGGTCGGAGAAACCACCTTCATCGCACAAATGACCCGGTTGATGGACGAAGCACAAGCCAGCAAACCAGCGATGCAACGGCTCGCCGATAAAGTCGCTGGAGTTTTCGTCCCCATCGTTTTGCTGCTGGCAATGGCGACCTTTTTGGGTTGGCTGATTTTGAGTGGCGATTTGACGAAGGCAGTCATCGCTGCCGTCTCGGTCACAGTCATCGCTTGCCCTTGTGCGATGGGTTTAGCGACGCCGACAGCAATTGCGGTCGCTTTGGGACGGTTGGCTCAAATGGGCATCTTGGTCAGAAACGCTGAGGCGATGGAGAAGGCTGCGGAAATCTCTTCCATCGTCCTTGACAAAACTGGAACGGTAACGCAGGGGCAAATGGAAGTCGTCGCAATTTGGTCACCCAAATTTGATGAAGCGAAGTTGCTTCAAATTGCTGCATCAGCCGAACAAAGTTCGCTTCACCCAATTGCACAAGCAATCGCTCGGGAAACGAGCAAGCGAGGTTTGGAACTTTTGGAAATCGCCGATGTCCGTTCAGAAGTCGGATTGGGAGTGACTGCAAAAATCGTTGGCAGTAGGCAGGTTGGCATCGGGGAGAAAGTTGCAACCGCTGAAACGAACCGATTTAGCGATTTTGAAGGCAATGAAGTTTTCGTCGGC
>Ga0105159_1000253_pt1 | contig 15355 bp, 14 predicted proteins | sample LHCtaG_2_FD_89590 | JGI IMG/M metagenome (GOLD analysis project Ga0105159, IMG submission 89590) | Hot spring microbial communities from Little Hot Creek, USA to study Microbial Dark Matter (Phase II) - LHC4sed_replicate | ecosystem: Environmental > Aquatic > Thermal springs > Hot (42-90C) >...
ATGGCCTGTCTGAGGGCTAGCGCGAGGGCCTTAAAAGCCGCCTCGACCTTGTGGTGATCGTTCTCTCCCGATAGGACCTTCACGTGGAGTGACATCTTGGCGGCCTCCGCCATAGACTTCAGGAAGTGCAAGAGGTCCTCGGACTTTATGTCCTCCACATAGTCCGCTCGGAGGTTCAGCTCTGCGTAGAACGAAGGCCTGCCAGAGAGGTCCACGGCTACTAGCGCTAGGGCCTCGTCCATCGGCACTACGGCCCAGCCAAACCTGTTGATACCTTCTCTGCCCCCGAGGGCTTTTGACAATGCCTCGCCCAGGGCTAAGCCGACGTCCTCTACCATGTGGTGCTCCAAGTCCCCCTCGACGACCTTGGCGCTTAGGTTAAAGAGCCCATGGAACGCTAGGGTCTTGAGCATGTGGTCTAAGAAGAGGAAGCCGGTCTCGACGTCGTAGCGACCTTCGCCGTCGAGCTCTAGCTCCACCTCCACGTGGGTCTCCGCCGTCTTCCTCTCGACCCTTGACTTCCTCAAAGAGAGCTCCTCCGGACTCGGATATTTCGCGTTGGCTCTCGTAAAAAAGGCTCCTCAGCCGCGTTGCTCTTGGCCCAGAGTCCTCCTCAAGGCTCTGACGAATAGCTCGTTGACCCTCCGAGGGCCCACAGTCACCCTGACGCAGTTCTCTAGCAAGGGCTTGGCGCTTCTCTCCCTGACGTGGAAGCCCATGGCCTCCAGCCTATCGACCAGCTCCCAGGAGCTCATGGCCTCGACCCTGAAGAGCACGAAGTTCGCCTTAGATTCATACGGCCTAATCCCCTTTATGGAGGCGAGCTCTCTCACTAAGAAGTCCCTCTCGGCCCTCACGACCTCGACGGCTCTCTTCACCTCGTCCCACCTCTCGAGGATCAGCCTCACGACCTCTTGAGCTATTGAGTTGACGGAGTAGGGCGACCGGAGCCTGCTTATGAAGCCATGCACCTCTTCGCTGACGACGGCGTAGCCTATCCGCAAGCCCGCCAGCCCGGCGACCTTAGAGAAGGACCTCAAGACCACGACGTTCTCGCGCTTTAGCGGCAAGTCCCATAGGCTGAAGTCCCCGAAGTCGGCATAGGCCTCGTCGACCACCAGCAGGCCCTCGAAGCCCTCGGCTATGGCTTCTACGACCTCCTTGGGCTGTTGAGTGCCCGTGGGGTTGTTGGGAGATGCCATGAATATGACCTTGGCACCCTCGGCCCTCTCGAGGAGTCTCTCGACGTCTATCGTGAAGCCCTCGTTCATGTAGAAGCCGTCGGCTACTCCGCCTAGGGCCTCGACGTAGAACCTGTACATCTCGAAGGTCGGCTCCACTATCACGGCCCTTCCTTGGCCAACGAAGCACTTGGCGATGAGGTCTATTATCGAGTCACTTCCATTCTCGACAATCACGTTCTTCTTCGAGATGCCGAGGAAGTTCGCTATCGCCTCGACGGCCTTGGAGGCATATATCGGAGGGTAGAGCCTGACGTCAACCTTCTCGACGGCCTCTCTCACCAAGCCCTTGATCCAGTCCTCGCTTAGCACTAAGTTCTCATTGGCGTCGAGCTTGAACACCTCTGTCGCAGGGACCCTCCTCTCTTTGAGCTCGTACCTAGAAAGCCTCTTCACGTGGGGGTTGACGTAGGCCTCCACGCTCAAACTCCGAGCCTCCTCCTCAACGCCTCAGCATGGAACCTAAAGCCCTCGACCTCGGCCAACTTGAGGGCGGCCTTGTAGATCTCTTCGCCTGCCTCTACGACCTCCACGTAGTGCATGAACTTGGTGAAGGTCAAGGTCGAGACCCCACTCCTGAACTTAGAGCACCTGCCAGTCGGTAGCACGTGGCTAGGGCCAGCGCAGTAGTCGCTCAAAGCCGTCGGGGTCCTCGCCCCTACCAACAGGACTCCCGCGGCCTTTATCTCGTCGACGTACTCCTCGGGCCTCGACACCATTAATTGAAGGTGCTCAGGGGCATAGGCGTTGGCGAACTCCACGAGCTCTTCCCGAGACCCGTAGACCGCTACGAAGCGCTCCTTCAAGACTTCCTCGACCACCGAGCTCTCCTTCGCTAAGGGCTCGAGCTCCTCTACGACCCTTTTCACGATGTCGGGGCGAGTCGCCGCGAGGGCTACTTGGGCCAAGGGGTCGTGCTCCGCTTGGGACGCCAAGTCTATGGCCACTAGGCCGGGATCTACATTTTCGTCGGCTATGACCAGCAGTTCGCTAGGGCCTGCCAGCACGTCGATTCCGACGACGTGGCTCACGAGGTACTTCGCAGCGGTGACGTAGATGTTTCCCGGGCCGGCTATGACGTCGACCTTGGCCACGCTCTCGGTGCCATAGGCCATAGCGGCTATTGCCTGAGCCCCGCCAGCCCTATACACTTCGTCAACGCCCACTTCGTTTAGCGCGACGAGCACGTAGGGGTTGAGCTCGCCGTCGGGGCCAGGAGGAGAGCAGGCCACGAGTCTACTCACGCCAGCTACCTTAGCTGGGACCCCCGTCATGACCGCTGTCGAGGGGTATGGGGCCCGCCCGCCGGGTATGTAGAGGCCGGCGACGTCGACGGGTCGAGGGATCACCCCTACTCTGAGCCCCTTCGCGAGCTCCTCGATCCAAGGCCTAGGCCCCTCCTTCTCGTGGAACCTCGTGACCACCTCTATCGCCTTCCTCAGGGACCTTACGAACTCTTGGTCGACTCTTAAGTAGGCCTCTTCTACCTCACTCCTCGACACCTTGACTTCGTAGTCGCGAGCCACCCTCGAGAACTTCTTATCGTAGGCCTTGACTGCCTCGTCGCCCTGCTCTCTGACCGCCATTACTATGGGCCTGACGACCTCTACTGCCCTCTCGAGGTCCTCGAGCCCCCTCTTGGAAGCCTCTCTCAGTGCTTCCTCCATCTGCCTGCTCAAGTCGAAGATCTTCATCTGGACACCCTCAGCCTCTCCACTAAGCTGGCTATCTCTCGCTCTCTCGCCCTGAACGAGACCTTATTGCATATCAGCCTCGCGCTCGCCTCCAATACCACTGCTATTTCCTTGAGGCGGTTCTCTCTGAGCGTCGCGCCCGTGGTCGCTAAGTCGACTATGGCGTCAGCCAGCCCAAGCCTCGGGGCTATCTCGACGGCCCCCTCGACCTCCACCACCTCCACGCTCAGCCCCAGCCTCTCGAAGTAGCTCGAAGCTATTCGAGGAAAGCTCGTGGCCACCCTAGAGACTCGGGGCAAGTCGTAGACGCTGTTTATAGGCGACTCCTCTGGGACGGCCACGATCATCTTGCACCACCCGAAGCCCAGGTCCAAGAGCTCGTAGACGTCCGCCTCCTTCTCTAGGACCAGGTCGTGGCCCGTGATCCCTAGGTCGACGGCCCCGAAGTGGACGTATATCGGTATGTCGGCGGCCCTCGCTAGCACGACCTCAAGGCCGTTGACCTTCACCACGTACGACCTCAAGCCCTCGCCAATGGGGAAGCCCGCTCTAGCCAAGAGCTCCAGCGACGGCTTATGGAGCCTCCCCTTGTTGGAGATCGCCATCCTAAGGGGCCTCAATCACCTCACCACCTCTAGGGTCGCGTTCGTCCTCTCAGCCTTGGCCCTAGCGCCCTCCAAGTCGCCTACGAGATGTAGCTCCGCTATCACCCCTCGAGCTCTTAGAGCTCGAGCCCTTGAGAGGGCCTCTTGATAGCTCTCGTAGCTCATGGGCACGATAATGACCCTCTTCTTCTCGTTTAATCGCCGGGCGATGGCCTCTACGCCCACGGCCTCGAGGAGGTAGTCGACCACTAGCGCGAAGCCCGTGGCAGGGACCTCTTCGCCCACGAAGGAGGCTATCAGGTCGTCGTACCTGCCACCACCGCCGAGGGCGCTCCCGAAGGCCGGGGTGTAGGGCTCGAAGATTATCCCGGTGTAGTAGTCCAAGTCCCTTATAAGCCCTAGGTCTAAGGAGACCTTGTCCTGGAAGCCGTTGTACCTCAGCAACTTGAAGAGTAGCTTAACCTCTTCGGCCAGCTCAGCTACCCCCTCGTCGCCTACTAAGCTCAAGACGTCGTCGAGCACCTTCAGGCCCCTGACCTCGCACACAGCCTCAAAGGCCTTCACCACCTCTTCGCTACAACCGGAGCCCCTGAGCACGCGCTTCAGGCCAGTGGAGTCTTTCATCGACACGAAGCCCTTGACCCTCTCGACTTCGTCGTCTGCGAGCTTAGCTAAGGCTAAGAGCCTCTTGAAAATCCCCGCGTGGCCCACGTCCACCTTGACGTCCCTCAAGCCCAGCTCGTCGAGGGCCCTCAGCATCAGCGATATGACCTCGGCGTCGGCCTCGACGCCTCGACAGCCTATTAGCTCGACGCCGGCCTGCCAGAGCTCCCTCGGATAGCCGGGGTACCTCTCCTTGAACCTGACGACGTTGCTCACGTAGCAGAGCCTCAGGGGCATGCTCTCCTTGAGCATCTTGGAGCCGACGAGCCTCGCCACAGGGGCAGTCATCTCGGCCCTGAAGGCTATGAGCCTGCCGTCGTCGTCTTGAGCCTTGAACATCGATTGGACTAGGCCCCTCCCGACCCCCCTCGAGAGCGACTCCAAGTACTCGAAGAGCGGAGTCCTTACCTCCCTATAGCCCCACAGAGTGAAGGTCTCGAGAAGCTTGAGCTCGACATACCTGAATGCCTCGCTGTACGGAGGGACTAGATCCCTAGTGCCCCTCGGCGTTCGAGTGAACGAGAGTCCTCCTAGCCACCAGGTAACCCCCAGCCGAGCCACTAAAGCTATGTGGAGCTATAAACCTTACTCAAGGCCTTCGCGTATCAGCTAAGGCGGCGCCTTCCCCTCAGCTCGTCGGGCCCTCTACGCGGTCGAGAGCCCGCATCCCGCGATAGGGCCTCGAGACTACTCGTTCTTTGACTTCTCGTTGAAAATTGTACACTTTATGGTTCTATTTTCGAACTTCTCTTTCCGAAAAATTTAAATCACGGCTCGCCTCTACGTCCGCCGACCTTTTATGCCGATAACCAAGGTCTTGATAATCGACACCACCCTCCGAGAGGGCGAGCAGACCCCTGGAGTGAACCTCACTATTGAGGAGAAGCTGGAGATAGCGAGGGCCTTGGACAGCGTAGGGGTCCACATGATAGAGGCTGGAGACCCCAACGTGTCAGAAGACGTGTACCAAGCAGTTAAATCGATAGCCAGCGAAAACCTGTCGGCCGAGGTGATCGCCCACTGCAGGGCGAGCATGGAGGACGTCGAGAGGGCCATCTCGTGTGACGTCAATAGGGTCGCGATATTCCTGGGGGTTACCGATGTGAAGCTGAGGTCCATGAAGCTGACGGAGGACGAAGCCATCGAGAGGGCTGTAGAGGTGATAGAGTACGCCAAGAGCCATGGGGTCAAGGTGAGGTTTACGGCCGAGGACGGGACTAGAGCCCGATACGACTTCTTGGTCAGGATATGCAGAGCGGCCGTGGGGGCGGGGGCTGATAGGATAAGCCTCCCCGACACCGTGGGCATAATGACTCCTTGGAAGATCAGGGAGCTCTTCGAGAGGATCCGCAGAGACGTTGAGAACGTCGAGTTCGACTGCCACTGCCACAACGACTTGGGCATGGCCGTCGCCAACGCGCTCGCGGCCCTCGACGGAGGGGCCACGGGGGTCCACGTCACGGTGAACGGGATCGGCGAGAGGGCTGGCATCACGAGCCTAGAGGCCATAGCCGCAGCCCTCAAGGCCCTCTACGGCGTAGAGGTCGTGAGGCTCGAGAAGCTCCCCTGGATCTCGGCCCTAGTAGAGAGGCTCACCGGCGTAGTCGTGCCCCCTCACGCCCCAGTCGTGGGCGAAAACGCCTTCTCGCACAAGGGAGGGGTACACATAGCGGCGGTCCTCTACGACCCGTCGACCTACGAGGTAATCCCGCCGGACCTCGTGGGCAGGAGGAGGGAGATAGTGGTCAGCAAGTACGCCGGAAAGCACGCGGTGAAGGCCAAGCTCGAGTCGCTGGGCGTGCAGCTCGACGATGAGCAGGTCGAGAAGGTAGTGCAACTAATCAAGAGCAGGAGCGACGTGAGGGCCTTCAGGGACGCCGACTTAATAGAGCTGGCTGAGAAGGTCACCGGGATGAGGCTGGCCCCCGAGGTGCCGTCTATGATAGAGGCAGTCATATTGGTCAAGTGCGAGCCCAACGTCTACACGACGTCGATAGCTAGGAGGATAGCCTCCCTGAAGGAGGTCGCCGAGGTCTATGAGATAAGCGGCGAGTACGACGTTCAGGTGAAGGTTTTGGCGCCTTCTGTGTCTGACTTGAACGAGTGCCTCGAGAAGATAAGGGGGATCAAGGGGGTAAGCGGCACTCACACGCACTTGATACTGAAGTCCTTGAGGCCCATAAGGCAATGAACGTAGCAAACGATTAATGTAGGAGCCTCCTCTGTAAGAGGGAAGGGCTCACACGGTGAAGGTTCTTGCCGATTGACAAGATACCGTTCGTGAGCGAGTATGCTAAGGTAGCGGCCTCGAAGCTCGAAATAGGCGAGGTCAGGATCTTCGACACCACCCTCCGAGAGGGCGAGCAGACCCCCGGCATCGTCTTCACTATTGAGGAGAAGCTAGAGATAGCGAGGCAACTCGACGAATTGGGCGTCGACACGATCGAGGCCGGCTTCCCGGCGAGCTCAGGAGAAGAGCTCAAGGCCGTTAAGAGCGTGGCTGGATTGGGGCTTCAGGCAGAGACATGCGCACTGGCTAGGACCTTAAAGCCCGACGTAGACCAGGCACTGAAGGCCGACGTCGACGCCATACACACCTTTATAGGCACGTCCGAGTGGCACTTAAAGTATAAGCTAAAGATAACTCCCAACGAGGCCATAGAAAGAGCCGTAGAGGCCGTCGAGTACATAAAGGACCACGGGGTTGCGTGCGAGTTCTCGTGCGAGGACGCTACGAGGACCGACCTCGACTTCTTGACAAAGATGTACAGGGCCGTCGTGGAGGCAGGGGCTGACAGGATAAACGTCCCGGATACCGTTGGCGTCATGTCCCCTGAGGCCATGAAGTACTTGATAGGGGCTCTTAAGGAGCGCATAAAGGTCCCCATATCCGTCCACTGCCACAACGACTTGGGCATGGCCAATGCAAACGCCCTCGCCGCCGTGGTAGCGGGGGCGAGCCAAGTCCACGTCACGGTCAACGGCCTAGGCGAGAGGGCGGGGCACGCGGCGCTCGAAGTAGTAGTGGTCGCCCTCGAGGCCTTATACGGGGTCAAGACCAAGATTAATAAGGAGTACTTGACGGAGACTTGCAGGCTGGTCGAGAAGTATAGCTTGATCTACAACCCGCCGAATTACCCGATAGTCGGTAGGAACGCCTTCGCTCACAGGTCCGGGGTACACGTTCACGGCGTAATAGAGGAGCCCATAACCTACGAGCCCTTCCCGCCGGACTACGTTGGCCAGACTAGGAGGATAGTGTTCGGCAAGCACAGCGGCAAGCACGGCGTAAAGGCGCTTTTAGAGCAGTTCGGGATCCAAGCTACGGAGGAGCAACTAATCAAGATAGCCGAGAGGGTCAGGGAGCTCGGAGAGCAGAAGAAAGCGGTCATGGAAGAAGACGTCATAGCTATGGCCGAGTCCGTGATAGGCGGTATACCGGAGTTCGAGAGGCCCGTGACGCTCAAGGAGCTCGTCGTCGTGACGGGCAACACCATAACCCCTACGGCCTCAGTGCTTTTGAGGGTCTACGACAAGGACGTGAGGGTAGCGTCCGTGGGTGTGGGCCCCGTTGATGCTTCAGCCAAGGCTATAGAGAAGGCTTTGGGGACCATAGGCCGGTACATGTTAAAGGAGTTCAGGCTGGAGGCCATAACTGGGGGTACTGACAGCTTGGCAAGCGTCGAGATAGCCATAAGGGATCCTAGGGGCTCTACCTTTAAAGCAAGGGCCGTGGACAAGGACATAGTGATAGCCTCCGTCACAGCCTTCGTCGACGCGATAAACAAGGCCTTGATATTCGAGAAGCTCAAGGAGAAGGGCAGAGGATCTTGAAGCAGGTTGAGGGACAGTAAGCGACATGCCACCCATAGCGAACCTATTAGCACTGCTGTGGGCAAAGCTGAAATCGAAGAAGACGTGCCTAAGCCACTCGAGCGACGCCGACGGGATAGTATGCGCTGCGCTCTTCCTCAGGCACGTCAAGGGAGAAGGCTTCGTCCTCTTGGCTGAGCCCTACGAAATCCAAAAGGGGGGCTGGATCAACCTCTTCAAGTGGGACTACGTCTTGGACCTCCCCTGCCCGCCCAAGGCCCAAGTCTTCATCGACCACCACAAGACCAACAAGCCGAGCCCCAAGGTGAAGGAGGTGTTTCACGACCCAGCATCGCCGTCGGCCGCCACCTTGGCTTTGAAGGCCTTCAAGCTTGAGGAAGACCCCATCGCGCGGAGGCTCGTCGAGCTGGCCAATGAGTGCGACACCGCCAACATAACCAGCGACGAGGCCTGGGACCTCAACGACGCCGTAAAGGGGGCTCCGAGAAGCAAGAGGGTTAGGCTGGCCAAGCTCCTGAGCGAGCTCAGCTTGGATGCCCTCAAGCTACCAGAGGTCCAAGGGTGGATCGCTCGAAATAGAGAGAGGAGGGAGAGGACTAGGCAGCTCGCCGACAAGATACCCATAGAAGACGGCGTGTTCATAGAGCTTGACGGCGAAGAGGACGCCTCACCTAGGAACCTCATGATAACCCTCGAGGAAAGAGGGGCAAAGGTTACGTGCGTCATCACGCCCAAGGACGGGAAGTACAAGGTGCACCTGGGCTCCAGGGGTGACTCCGACGTGGACTGCTCGAAGATAGCAGCCAAGCTCGGCGGAGGCGGTCACAAGCACGCCGCCGGGGCTACTGTCGACGACCTGAACAAGGCCCTGAGGATGATAGCGAAGAAGCTCGGGCTAAGGAGGGTGAAGCTCCACGTGGTAAGGGGCTCTGAAGTTGTGGGCGTGAGGGTGTTGAGGGTTAGGCGATCCAAGAAGGAGGCTGGGAAGATCAAGCGAAGGACTGGGGGCTAGTTTAAATAGCTCCACTAAGAAGTGTGAGGCAGAGACTAGTCGGACGTGAGGATGTTGCCCAAGGCACCTTTGCCGAGGAGGACGCCTTTAGCTCCAGACGATATGGCATTGCAGAAAGCCTTCAATGATGAGGACTTCGACGACGAAGTCGAGGAGCTCATCCATAGCATAGCCTCGGGCCAGGGCTTCGACGCCATGATGAACGTCATAGACTCCCTCATCTCTACTATTGAGTACCAAGAGGTCATAATATGGAGCTTGGCCAAGTTGCTCGAGGAAAAGGGCTTGATAACCAAAGATGAGCTCTTGAAGAAGATAGACGAGCTGAACAGGAAGAGGCTCGCTTATAGCCATCATGAGGACTAATGGCATAGTCTCTGGCGCTGTTGGTCAAGAAGTCTCGAGGGCTCGGAGGGATTATCGTCGTCAGGCCGTCGAGCCCAACCCTCCTACCCATGAGCCTGTAGACTCTGCACAGCATCTTCCACCTCCTAGTCTGTGCTCGACGGCCTCAGCCACGTCCGCTCGATCCCCTCCCGCACCATAGGCTGTGACGGCGAGCCCCCAGTCCTCGTGACACACGACGGCGACGAGCGGAGGAGGGCTCGACAGGGGTATGATGCACCTAGACCCGTCAAACCATCAGTTGAAGTTGTAGCAAGAGGCCGTCAAGTGAAAGTTGAAGGGCTCTCTCGGCTTTAGCTCGAGCTCGCACAACGGCTTTAGCCTCATATTCATCCCATAAACGCTTAAGAAATGCCGTCTAAGATAACTTCACCGGGTGCTGGAATTGAAGAAAGACGTCGAGCCCTTTTACCTCTTGCTCCATCCCAGGCCCGTCGCCTTAGTTTGCTCGGTGGACAGGGACGGCAGGCCCAACGTCATGGCTTGTTCTTGGATCACACCCGTCAGCGAGGAGCCGCCGCTGATAGCTCTATCGCTCTGGAGGAGGGGGTACACGCACCAGTTAATAGAGGCAACCAAGGAGTTCACGGTTAACATACCGTCGGCGGACCTCCTCAAGGCCGTTTGGATAGCTGGCACCAGGAGCGGTAGGAGGACTGATAAGTTCGCCGTGACCGGGCTGAAGACCCAGCCGGCTAGGAAGGTAAGCGCCCCGATAATAGAGCAGTGCATAGGCCACTTGGAGTGCAAGATCGTCGACTTCGTCAAGGCCGGCGAGTGCAACGTCTACATAGCTGAAGTGGTGGCCGCGTACGCCGACGAAGAGCTCTTGACGAACAACTTGTGGAACGAGAGGGCGAACGTACTGCTCCACGCAGGGGGCAAGTACTTCACGGTCCCCCAAGCCTGCTTCGAGGTGAAGTAGCGCTTTGGAGGAGAGAGCGCGGATCAGGATAACATTCGAGTCGGGGCTCTCGGTCGAGTGCACCATCGACTTAGACCAGAACCCCGAGACCGCTAAGGCGCTACTGTCGTCGTTGCCCTTCGAGTCCGAGGCCCACCTCTGGGGAGAGGAGGTCTACTTCTCGGTGCCTTTCTCAGTGCCGCTGGAGAACCCCAAGGAAGTGGTCGACTTAGGCGACGTCGCCTACTGGCCGGAGGAGCCGTCGCTCTGCCTGTTCTTCGGGCCCACGCTCTCGAGCCCGAGCCCGGACGTCATAAAGCCCTACAGCCCGGTCAACGTCGTGGGCAAAATAGTCGGAGACCCCAAGGTCTTGAAGAAAGTGAGGGAAGGGGAGAAGGTCAGAGTCGAGAAGTCGCAGCCCGGCCTCATTACGACGAGGCCAAGGCCTCTAGAGCTGCCTTGACCATGTCACGCTTTGGCTTGAAGCCCATTCGTCGAAGCATCAGCTGGAGCGACGAGACCAGTGCAAGCGCGTCGCTTGGCGTTATCCAGCCCATATGGCCTATCCTGAAAGTCGCTCGTCTGAGGGGGCCGGAGCCCCTAGCCACCGTTACGCCGAGCTCCTCGAGATCGATCCTGAGCCTGACGTCGTCGAGGCCCTCTGGCTTTAGCACTACCGTCACCGTGTTCGCCTCGTAGCCACTTCTAGCGAATATCTTCAAGCCGGAGGCCCTCACGGATGCCCTGATGGCCTCAGCTATCACTCTGTGCCTCTCGAACCTCCTCTCCAGCCCCTCCTCGAATATCATGTCTAACGCCTCGTTGATGGCGTAGATCATGCTCACTGGCTGAGTAGAGTGGTAGTTCTCGGGGTCCCTCACGACCTTGAGCCACATCTTCAAGTCGCCGTAGAACGTGGGCACGTCGTAATCCCTCGCCTCCAGCTCCTCTACGAACTGCTTGCTGACGGCCAGCAACGCGCACCCCGGTGGTGCGCCTATGCCCTTCTGGCTACAGCTCCCGCAGATGGTTATCCCCCACTCATCGCACCTAACGTCCATGGCTCCGAGAGAGGCGACCGCGTCGACCAATAGCTTCACCCCGTACTTGGAGGCGACCTCGCCTATCTCGTCTATATACGACGTAACGCCCGTCGAGGTATCGACGTGCGCGACGGTTATGGCCTCAAAGGAGCCTCTCTTGACGAGCCCCTCGACGTCTCCTCTGATGAAGCCCCTCCCGTCGAGCCTCTCGACCACCTTGGGCCTGCCCCCTGCCCTAAGCACCATGTCCTTGAACCTCGAGCTGAAGAACCCCGTCGACAAGCACAGCACTCTGTCCCCGGGCCTGACGGCGTTCAGCACCATGACCTCTTGGGCCAGGGTCCCCGAGCCCGCCAACAAGAAGGCCTCTCCATCGGCCTTGAAGAGGGCCTTGAGCTTCTTCAGCACGACCTTGTACTTCTCCATGAAGCCCCTGTACGAGTGGGGCTCGATCGGCCTGCTAAGGGCCCTCAAGATCCTAGGGTGCACGTAGGTGGGCCCTGGCGTGAAGAACAGGACCTTTTCGCTGAGGACTTCGCTCCACCGCCGAGGCCTCTCTGAAAGCTCCTCGAGGTCTATTCGGCGTCCGGCTCCCACATCGGCGGCTGACCTCCGCCGGCAAGGATTGGCTAAGGGTAAGGATTTAAATTTTGCCCCTGACAATTGCTCTCAAGGGAATCATGATAGAGATAGAGGAGGACGTGAAGTCGCTGGGGATATTCTTGAAGTGGGCCTCCCTCGAGGGGGTCGAGGTCTATGACTCTCGCTCTAGCGAGTACGTAGTGAAAGCCGTGGAGGAGGCCGTGGAGGAAGTCAGGTCCAGTCTGACCTTGGAGGGCCTTAAGGATCATCCGGTGATAAGGGCTTATAGGGACTTCTACTGGCGCTTGGGGATAGACCCTACCAAGACCAGGCCCTCCTCAGAGGCCCTCATAAGGAGGGCCCTGAGGAGCGGGTCCATACCTCTAATAAACAACGTGGTGGACTTGGGGAACGTGGCTTCGATGAGGACCATGGTGCCCATAGGGATATACGACTTAGACAAAGCCGCGTTGCCTCTAAAGCTCAGGAGGGCTCGCGCTGGAGGGCTCTTCCACCCGATAGGCGGCGCCCCCGAGGCCCTCAGCGACAGGGACGTGGTGTTGGTCGACTCGAGGGGCGTGGTCATGCACGTCTTCCCCCACAGGGACTCCGTGCAAACGATGGTCACTCAAGAGACCAAGAGGATATTGATAGTGGCCTGCGGCGTCAAGGGCGTCAGCGAGGAGGTGGTTCGAGAAGCAGTAGAGCTCGCCTCGAAGCTCATAGCCGAGTCCTGCAGAGCTCAAGCTCGCCACTGACTTAATGACTTCGTGGTTCGAGCTCAACAGTTGTGCAGGCGCCTCAACGAGGACCCGTCGCCTTCAACAATAAGGGTTATACGACCCCTCCCTGCTATAGCGCTATGCTCAATTAGTGGCAGCCCGCCTCCCTGCTCGGCGTCGGTGGTGCTTGTGAATTTCTGCGCGCTGGTCGTGTGGATCGTGACCGGCAGGTGTAATTTGAGCTGCAGGCACTGCTACGCATCTCGCTTCAGCACTTTGCCCGGGCTATCGACTGATGAGGCCTTAAAGGTCGTCGACGGAATCGCCGAGATCAGAGCCCGGCACCTCTCGATAACTGGCGGAGAGCCCACGCTGAGGGAGGACTTACCGAAGCTGATAGTCGAGGCCCGAGAGAGGGGGCTACACGTGAGCTTCACCACCAACGCCCTCAAACTGACAGAGGAGTTCATGAGGTTCTTGGCCAAAAGGGAGGTCGAGGTTCAAGTGAGCATCGACGGTGCCTCTAAAGAGACCTTCGCCAAGATAAGGGGGCCCTACTTCGACCTCGTCCTGGAGAGGATCAGGAAGCTCAGGGACCACGGGGTGCAAGTGGAGCCAGTCATGACCATTAACTCGATGAACTATGGCGAGGCTGGGAGGTACGTGGAGCTGTGCGCCGAATTGGGCACATCGAGCGCCGCCCTGATACCAATAATACCCGTCGGCCGAGCGGACAGGAGCCTCCTGCCCACGCCGAGCATGACGAAGGAGGCCTTTTCGCTGGTGGCTCAGAAGGCGGAGGAGGTGGGCCTCGACGTGGAGCTCTGGTGCTCTCCATTCGCCTCGTCGCTCATAAGTTCGAGGAGGGTCTACGCTTCGGGTTGCATGATGAGTGCGTGCATGGACATAGCCCCCGACGGTAGCGTGTTGCTTTGCGACACCACCGACGTAAAGGTCACGGACGTCAAGAAGGGGGTTCGGGAGGCTTGGGCGGAGTACTCGAGCAACGAGCTCGTCAAGTCGTTGATGAACCCAGAAAACCTGAAGGGTCCCTGCGTGGCCTGTAGCCACGTAGATACATGCCTAGGCGGTTGCCACGCGAGGGCTTTGGCGATATACGGCGACTTGATGATGCCTGATCCGCTATGCCCCCTTGCCTCCAACGAGTGACGCCAGCTATCACGTAGCCAGCGACGTGAGAGGCCGAGCCTCTTGGCGATTCACGCTAGAGCGGCCGCTGAAGCGAAGAGCAACGTCAATAGCATGTATGGGTCTACGTAACCCATTGCCTTGACTCACTCCATCACCACTGTTCTATCGATGCGTGCTTTGCCACGATATTAATCAGTTGAGCTGAGATCAAATCATAAGCTTCCTCTTCGCCGCCTCCCTCAGCTCAAAGACGTAGAACCCAACCTTCTTGCACAATTGATTGAAGACCTCGTCAGCCAGCTTGTCGAGCTCCACGTAAGCCACGCCATCCCTCAAGGCCTCGCTGACTAGTGCCCTCAACTTCTCACCTTCCTCCTTGAGCGCCCTCTCAACGACGTCGCCTAGCTCCTCCACGACACCCTCCAAGTTCTCGACTACGTCGCCCACCTGCGCCTCGACGATGTTCGCCAGAATGTCGATCATGGAGCGAGGAGGCCTCTCCTCCCTGAACTTGAGGAGGGGCACGTCGCGAAACTCGACCCTCCTGCACCTAAGGCCGAAGAGCTCGACGCCTACGACGAGGTTCCCAAAGAGGGCTAGCTCGGGCACTGGTACTCTCTCGAACGCGACCCTCTTGCCCGCGCCGTCCTTAGTCAAGCCGACGCACGAGCACCAAGAGCCCTCGAGCTCTAGTCTCTCGACGAGCTTGCCGGAGAGCTCAACGAGCCTCCAGCATTTGTTAACCACCTCGAGCCTCGAAGGGTCTCCTACGAAGACCCCCTTGAGCCCACTCAGCAACTTCAAGGCCTCATCGACGCTCAATTCGCCGGGCCTCTCCAAGAACTTTAAGGCTAAATCGTGAGAAGGCGGGTTGGGAATGGCGCCTCCTCGGCCGACGACGATCACGCCGACCGCGCTGTCGATCACTTCCCTAACGCCTCCCGTGACGTCGTACTTGGACCCCGAGTTCAATACCGTGAGCATCAAGCCCCTTCACCAAAGCTCCTGAGGAAGTCGTCGTAAATAAAATGAGCGGCCCCTTTGGGGCCTTTAGCGAAATTTAAGACGATTCGTGCGGTCAAAGAAGCGTTATTCGATCGTCTCTCTAAGCAAGACTTAGAAGGACTTGCGTCCCTCTTAGACGAGTGGGCAGAGGTCGTTTCACTTGACCCGTGTGGAGGAGTACGAGAGCCTCCTGGAGAGGTCCAGGAGGTTTTGCGAGACCGCGAGCATGCAGATTGAGAGGGAGTTCTACGACCTAGCAGCATTCAGCTTGGAGCAGGGCCTCCAGCTCTATCTAAAGGCGTGTTTATTGAGGTTGGGCATCGACTATCCTAGGACTCACAGTCTTAGGCGGCTCTTGGAATTGATATACAAGATCACTCAGAGCGAGGCCATCAAGGACCTTCTCCACAAGTTCAGCGTAGAGCTCGGGGCGTTGGAAGACGCTTACATAGCTTCTAGGTACGTGCCGAGGAGTTACAGCCTAGAGGAATTA
>Ga0105159_1000254_pt1 | contig 15348 bp, 15 predicted proteins | sample LHCtaG_2_FD_89590 | JGI IMG/M metagenome (GOLD analysis project Ga0105159, IMG submission 89590) | Hot spring microbial communities from Little Hot Creek, USA to study Microbial Dark Matter (Phase II) - LHC4sed_replicate | ecosystem: Environmental > Aquatic > Thermal springs > Hot (42-90C) >...
ATCATTAAATGTCCATTATTATAAGGGAAAGCATTTAGCATTATAAAGCATTTTTTTCCACGATATAAAACATAATTTTCCATATCCTTTTTTTCTTTAGAAGCTTTGCAAAAAAAGCATTCTCTAGGCTTTCTACTTAATATATAAGACATTCTCCAAGGTGCCCATAATTGCTTCATTTTAATCACTTAAAATCCATGATAAGCTTTTTTATAAATTTCAATAATTTCTTCAATACTAGCTTTTCTAGGATTATTTGCTGGACTTCCACTTGCAATAGCTTCTTCAGCCATTTTTGGAGCAAGTTTATTTAATTCTTCTTCTTTTATTCCAATATCTTTTAAAGATGGTACTTGAATATCTTTACAAAGTTTTTTAACAGCATTGATTGAAAGTTTAGCTGCTTCAATTATAGATAATCCTTCTATTTTTTCATTCATACATAAAGCTATATTCATAAATTTTTCAGGATTGCTAATATATGTAAATTCCATTACATGTGGAAGAAGAATAGCATTAGATAATCCATGAGGAATATTAAAGTATGCTCCTAATGGACGAGCCATTCCATGAACTAAAGCTACAGAAGAATTACTAAATGCTAATCCTGCTAAAAGAGAACCTAGCATAACTTTCTCTCTAGCTTCAATATCTTCACCATTTGCCCATGCACGTCTTAAATATTTAGATATATGCTTAATTGCTTCAATTGCAAGCAAATCAGTAATTGGTTGAGCTTTAATAGATATGTATGCTTCTATTGCATGAGTTAAAGCATCCATACCAGTTGACATAGTTATATCTTGAGGCATTGAAATAGTTAATAAAGGATCAACGATGGCTATGTTTGGAATAATATTTACGCTTCCAATAAGCATTTTTCTTTTTCTTTCAGTATCAGTAATTACTGTAAATTTTGTAACTTCACTTCCTGTTCCAGCAGTTGTAGGAACAGCTATTAATGGAGCTTGTGGCTTAGGAATTTTTTCCAATCCTTCATAATCTCTTAAAGAGCCGCCATTAGTAGCAAGTAAAGCTATTCCTTTAGCAGTATCTATTATACTTCCACCACCAATAGCAATTATTAATTCACAATTATTTTCTTCATATATTTTCAATCCATTATATACAAAATCCATTTCTGGTTCTTTTGGAATTTCATTAAAAATTTCTATTTTTACATTCATGCTTTCAATAGAATTTATTATTTCCTTTACATAACTTGTTTCGATAACTTTTTTTCCTGTAACCAACAAAACTTTCTCTTTTTTCATTTCTTTAATTAATTCAGCTATTTTTTTATAACATCCTATTCCATATAGAATTCTCTGCGGAGTTCTAAATTCAAAATTCTTTATGGGCAACATTTTAAATAATTTCTTAAAGAGTTTTCTTATAAATTTTTATAATTAATTTGAAAATATTATATTTATTAAAGAAATACGTTTTATTTATAAGAAAAGCAATTTAATAAAAGAAAAATTTATATAGTTTAAATGAGCTATCTCAAAAAAATTTAAGGGGAATAAAAAAATGGGAAAAGAAGTTTTTGTAAGAAGAGCCTCAGGCCTCATTAGAAATATATCCGCATGGGATGCAATGGTATTCAATATAATGGTTATGGCTCCTATGGCCATTCTTGTATATGGAGTTTGGGCATCTGTTTGTTATCCTGGAGTACATTTACCTACAACTGCGATCTTAGCAATTCCAATAAGCATACTTGTCGGTCTTTTCTATGCATTATTCTCAGTTGCTATGCCACGTTCTGGTGGAGACTATGTATGGGTTAGTAGAATCCTTCATCCTTCGCTTGGTTTTATGATAAACTTTTATCTATTCTTGATAGTATTAAGTGTTGCAGGAGCATATATCCCATGGTTTACTAATTGGGCATTAGCATCGATTCTTGAAGTTAATGGACTTACAGAAGCTGCAGCTTTTGTATCTACAACAGAATTCTCATTCATTTTTGCTGCTATTTTCTATATACTATGTGCAATTATCATATCTAGAGGAGCTAAAGCAACAATAAAAGTACTCTGGTTTTTCTTCATATTGGTTCTTATAAGCTTAGTTATTTATGCAGGAGTCCTATTAACAACAGGACCTGCTAAGTTTGCAGAAAATTTTAATGCTCTATCAGGTATGAATTATAATGAAGTAATAAAAGCTGCAATAGAAGAAGGATATCCTGGTGAATTTACGATGACAGCAACACTTTTAGGATTAGCCTTCACTTATATTAATTTTCTTGGTTTTCATTGTTCTATATATCTATCAGGAGAAGTTAAAGAAGTACATAAAGCTCAATTCATTGCTATAGTTGGAGCAATCGTTATATTTGGCTTTATTGATTGGTTAGCATATCAAGCAGCATATGAAGGAATGGGCGGTTTATTCCTTGGAGCTTTATCGTATCTATATGCTATAGGTTCTCCTAAATATACGCTTCCATTCGATCCATTCTTTATGTTCTTATTTAGATATTCTACAAGTCCAATTCTATATACAATAATGATGATTGGTTGGTCGGCAATGGTTTTAGGAGCAATACTTACATATATTGCATTAAGTGTCAGATTAGTTTTTGCATGGGCATTTGATAGAGTTGTACCTGTTGCTCTTTCAAAAGTTGATATGCGATATCATACTCCATATATGGCATTAATATTCGTAACAATTGTAGCTATAGTTCTTCAAGCAGCATGGCTTTGGACTCCTTTGCTTAGTTATTTTGCTTACATAGTTGCCAGTTGGATGGTATTCCAAATAATTACAGCAATCGCAGCAATATTATTCCCATATCGTAGAAAAGATATATATGAAGCTGCACCAGCAATAGTAAGATCAAAAATAGGGCCAATCCCATGGTTATCCCTTCTAGGAGCTTTAACAATAATACCATCAGTATGGCTTGGATATGCAAGTTTATCTCCAGCAATGATTGGAACAATAGATCCAAGTGTATTAACATTTACAATCGGATTATTCTTCTTAGGCTTAGCGCTATATTTCATTTCATCGATATATCATAGGAAAACTGGAATTCCATTAGAATTATCATTTAAAGAAATACCACCAGAGTAAAATAAGCGGGGAGAAAAAATGGCAAAAACCCTTATTTTTTTTATTTCAGATATTCATGGTTCTGAAGAATGTTTTAAAAAATTTATTAATGCAGGTAAATTTTATAAAGCAAATGTATTAATACTTGGAGGAGATATTACTGGAAAAACCATTACTCCAATAATTGAAGAAGCTAATGGTACTTTTTCATGTAGATTTTTAGGGGAATATTTGAAAATAGATTCTCATGAAAAATTAGAAACAATAATACAAAAAATTAGGTCAATAGGTTCGTATCCTTATGTTACAAAAATATCAGAATGGGAAGAGCTTTCTAAAAATCAAGAAAGAATGAATGAATTATTTAATAATTTAATGAAAGATTCATTAAGAAGATGGATGAAGATTGCTGATGAACGCTTAAAAGGAACAGGAATAAAATGCTATATTTCACCTGGGAATGATGATAGTTTCTCTATTGATGAAATTCTTAATGAATCTGAATGTGTTATTAATCCAAATGAAAAAGTCGTTGAAATAGATCAAGAATTAGAAATGATTAGTCTTGGATATTCAAATATTACACCATGGAGATGCCCAAGAGATATTACTGAAGAAGAATTGTCTATGAAAATAGAAAAATTAGCATCAAATCTTAAAAATGTTGAAAAATCAATATTCAATATTCATGTTCCACCTTACGGAACAGGTATAGATTCTGCACCAGAACTTGATGAAGAAATGAGACCAAAACTAGAACCAGGTGGTGGAATTAGAATGATACCTGTTGGAAGCATAGCAGTTCGTGAGGCAATTCTAAAATATCAACCATTATTAGGTTTGCATGGACATATACATGAATCAAAAGGTTTCTTTAAACTTGGTAGAACACTATGTTTAAATCCTGGTAGCGAATATTTAGAAAGAATACTTAGAGGAGTTTTAATACAAATATCTAATGGCAAAATAAAAGATTTCATGTTTACAGCAGGTTAATTTTAAAATTAGCGTACTACATCTTCAACATCTCTCCACCATTTCTTGCTTGTGCCAATTTTTGCTCTTTTATTCCAATTTTTAGTTTTTGGTTCAATATCAATAAACTCTATTATTTTATTTATTTTCTCATTTACATCTTCTAAATCTTCTTTTTTTAATAAACCATTTGTATGATAATCTTTTGCAAATTTCTTAATTTTTTCAAGATTAATTTTTACATCGTACCAAAATCCCCAATCATCAGATAAAACTTTAGCTAGATATTTAGCATTTATTAATTCTTTTTCATCGATACAGCCTATTTCATGAGCTCTAAGTAATACTATTACATCTTTAATATCCTTTTCATTTATTTCATGAATTTGAAGTTTTTCTAAAAGAAGTTCTGCAAGAGGGATTGTAGGATAATCTAATTTTAATCTACCTTTATTAGGATCAGAGCCGAAAAAAATATCATGACTAAATTGAAGTTTATCGAAAAAGATGTCTACATGATATAACCCTTTTGGATGATAATATAGAAGTCTATCTTTTCCATGCATAAGTAAAAAATATCCAGGAATTTGAAAGCCTAATACATTTTCCATAATTTTTCGAACTTTAGAAGCTTCTTTACTATAAGCAATAATGTCTATATCAGTAAGAGTTTCTCCCTCTTTTCCAAGCCTATTAAGCTTTATATAAAGATCTTCATATTCATAAGTATGAATTCTCACAGCTATCGCTCCTAGAAGCCTAAGAGTTATATTATTTTTATTCCCTTCTTCAATTATTCTAATAGAATCTTTAAGAATAATATTGTCTTTATCTTTTTCCTTAAGATATTCCAATCAAATCCCTCAATTTTATATTTAATAGAATTTATTTTGGTAAAAATTTTTTTGGAAGTTTTGCAACAATAGTAAATAATGGATCAACAATTTGAGCAACTTGAATTTTTGCTGATATGCTTAGAAACATGTATGCATCATATCTTTCAAATCCATAATCTTCTTCTAGCCATTTAATTAATTCAAGCATTGAAAGTCTTACAGCATCTTCTAATGGCTTTGCACTACAAACAGTCATAATTTCTTCAGAAGATTCTATACGAGGCCAATCAATTTTTTTATTCTTTATCAAATCAAATTTTAAAGTTACTATAGCTGGAACTTCTATAGCTGTTCCACAAATTTCTCCATCCCCTTGAACAGCATGAACATCCCCTAATCCAAATAATGCACCTTTTACAGCAATTGGAAAATAAATTTTATTTCCTGGACATACATCTGCTACATCCATATTTCCACCATGCTTACCAGGAGTAATTGTAAGAATTGTTTCATTCAATGGTGCAACACCAATAGTTCCTATGAATGGTCTTGCTTCGATTTCTATTTTTCTCCCATCATTCATTTTATATATTACTTTACCATTTTTTATCTCAGAAAATTTTGTAAGAGGTGGGGAAGTTTTAAGCCAACCTTCCAATCCTCCAAATCCTGGTACAACCGCAGTCACACCAATCTCCGGAAGTTTAATATCGATTATTTCAACAACAAGCGTATCTCCAACATCGGCTCCTTCAATATATATAGGACCTGTAATTGGGTTTTCATAAAGTGGAATATTTTTCTTAAAAACATCTTCTAATGTTTGACCTGGTTTGACTATATTTGTAAAACAATCCCATGTTTCTATCTCAATAATTTCACCGGGTTTAACTATCGCTATAGGTTCATTCAATGGCCCAAATGTACAATTTCTAATAGAAGATAGCTCTTCAAAGCTTACTTTTTTAATTCTTTTTACCAATCTTTCACCATCCCATTTTTTATCAATTATAATAATAAATATGATTTATATTATTTTCTTAATTTAGCAATTAAAGAGATTATTCTTAGAATATTTATATTGATTAATATTTAAATTTTTTAAAAATATGATGAAAAGAAAATTAGGTTCTACGAATTTAGAAGTTTCAATTATAGGATTTGGTGGGATACCTATATCTTATTTACCATTAAATGAAGCTATAGAAGTCATTAGATACGCATTTAATAAAGGAATAAATTTTTTTGATACTGCTAGAGCATATGGTGATAGTGAAGAAAAAATAGGTATTGCATTGAAAGATGTTAGAGAAAAATGTATTATAGCTACAAAAACTCATCATAAAACAAAAGAAGAAGCTGCAAAAAAAGGATTAGAAATAAGCTTATCAAAATTAAAAACTGATAGAATAGATTTAGTTCAATTACATGGAATAGACGATGAAGATACTCTTAAAAAAGCCATTTCTAAAAATGGATCATTATCAGCTTTAAAAGAAGCTAAAAGGAAAGGAATAATAGATTTTATAGGAATATCAAGTCATAATCCAGAAATACTTTGTAAAGCATTAAAAACAAATGAATTTGATACAGTAATGGCTCCATTCAATTTAGTTAATAGAAATGCAGAAAAAATATTTCCTTTAATAAAAGAAATGAATATAGGGCTAATTATAATGAAACCTTTTGGAGGCTCTTTAAATGAAAGAAGTATAGAAATGAAGAAATTATTAAGCGGAGATTTATATTCTTCTGCTAAAAAAGCATTATCATTTATTTTAAATTATGAAGAAGTTTCTACAATTATTCCTGGTTTTTCATCTAAAGAAGAAATAGATGCTGCTATAAATGTTTTGTCGCTCTATTAATTTTAAAAATTATTATTAGACTAATGGGAAATGACACGCTACAAGTCTATTATTAGAATCTAATGGATTTAAAATTGGCTCTATTTCAAGACATTTTTCTTTTGCATAAGAACAACGATTATAAAATTTACATCCTTTAAAATCTAATGGAATATAAGCTTCACCTTTTACTATTTTCTTAACTTTTCTTAAATCAGGGTCAGTGCTTGGTATAGAAGATAAAAGCATATAAGTATATGGATGAGCTGGATTATCTAAAATTTTATTAGTAGGACCTACTTCAAATATTTTACCAAGATACATTACAGCAACTCTATCACACATAAAATCTACAATACTAAGATTATGTGTTATGAATAAATATGTTAATTTAAAATCCATCTTTAATTTTTTAAATAAGTTTAATATTTGAGCTTGAATAGATAAATCAAGAGCTGAAGTAGGTTCATCTAAAACGATGAATTCTGGTTCTACGGATAATGCTCTTGCAATAGCTACTCTTTGTTTTTGTCCATCACTCAATTCATGAGGGTACCTATTAATATGTTCAGCTTTCAATCCAACCATTTCCAATAGATTTAACACACGATTAATTACTTCATTTTTATCACAAATTTTATAAAATTCTATTCCCTCACTAATTATTTCACCTATTCTCATTCTTGGATTAAGAGAAGCTGTAGGATTTTGAAAAACAATTTGCATTTTCCTTCTAAAACTTGACATATTGTTTAACTTTGTAATATCTGTTCCTTTATAAAGTATTTGTCCAGAATCTGGCTCGATTAATCTAAGTATACATCTTCCTAATGTAGTTTTTCCACTACCACTTTCTCCTACAAGACCAAGAGTTTCGCCATTTCTAATATCTAAGCTTACACCATCTACAGCTTTAACGCTTTTCTTTCTAAAAATACCAGTTCTTATAAAAAAGTATTTTTTTAAATTAATGATTTTTAAAAGAAAATTATTATTAATTATTTCATATTTATTAAATGACATGCGACTAAATGCCCCTCTTCAATTTCTAATAATTCAGGATTATTTTCAATACATTTATCCATTACAAATTCACATCTATTACTAAACCTACATCCTTTGGGGGGATTTATTAAGCTGGGCACTATTCCAGGAATTGTTGCAAGCCAATCAACATTGCGTTTAGGCAATGCTTTGAGTAAACCTATCGTATATGGATGCTTAGGATTTTTAAAAATTTGTTTTATTGAACCTTTCTCAACTATTTTTCCTGCATACATTACGGCAACTTTATCGCACATTTCAGCTATCACTCCAAAATCATGACTTATTAATAATATTGAAATATTGAATTGTTTTTGTAATTCCCTCATTAATTCAAGTATTTGAGCTTGAATTGTAACATCAACAGCAGTTGTAGGTTCATCTGCAATTACAAGTTTAGGTTTACAAGCTAAAGCCATTGCTATCACAACTCTTTGTTTCATTCCTCCACTAAGTTCATGAGGGTATTTTCTTAGAGTTTTCTCAGGTTCTGGCATTCCAACAATTTCAAGCAATCTAGTAGCTTCTTTATAAGCATCTTTTTTAGACATATTTTTATGAAATATTAAAACCTCAGCTATTTGAAAACCAATATTCATTAATGGATTTAATGAAGTATTTGGATTTTGAAAAATCATCGATATTTTATTTCCTCTTATTTTATTCATTTCTTCCTCACTTTTGGATAATAAATCTTCATTGAGAAAAAGTATTTTTCCATTAATTTTACTATTTTTAGGAAGAAGCTTCATTATAGCTAATCCAGTAGTTGTTTTTCCACATCCACTTTCTCCTACAAGACCAAGAGTTTCTCCTTCATTAATTTCTAAATCTATTCCATCAACCGCTTTAACTTCTCCTTCGTCAGTTTCAAAGTAAACTTTTAAATTTAATATTTTAAGCAATTCTTGCATTTAAGTTAGCCTCCTTAATCTTGGATCAAGAGCTTCTCTTAAACCATCACCAAGTAGATTTAATCCAATTACTGCTAAGAATATGGCCATTCCAGGAAAAACAGATACCCAAGGAGCTGTTCTTAAATAATGTCTTCCAGTACTTACCATTGCACCCCATTCTGGAGTAGGCGGTTGTGCACCAAGCCCAAGGAAGCTAAGAGCTGAAGCTACTAATATAGCATCTGCAATTTGTAAAGTTGATAAAACTATTATTGGTGGCAAAACATTAGGTAGAATGTGCTTAAAGATTATTCTAAAACTATTTAATCCTAAAGCTTTTGCACCTTCAATAAATTCAAGTTCTCTAATATAAAGAACAGAACCTCTTACAAGCCTTGCATATATGGGTATAGAGAATATTCCTACAGCAAGTATAGCATTTTCCAATCCTCTACCTATTATTGAAACTACAAAAAGTGCTAATAAGAAATCTGGAAGAGCAAATAAAATATCTACTATTCTCATTATTAAATTATCTTTCCAACCGCCATAATATCCAGCAATCAATCCTAATGGAACTCCAAAAAGTAAACCAATAAATATAACTAATAAGCCTACAGTAAGGGATATACGAGAGCCATAAACTACTCTACTAAAAATATCTCTACCAAGATGATCAGTTCCCATTGGATGTTCTAAAGATGGAGGGAGCAAAGCTTTTCCAAGTAATTGTTCATTAGGATCGTATGGAGCAATTATTGGAGCAAATAAAGCGATTATTGATAAGAATCCAACTATAGATAAACCTATCTTAGAACTTCTCTTCCTTTTTAAAACATTCCAAAGGTCTCTTAATGCAAAAAAATAATCTGTTAATTTTGTAGATAGGCTTGTTATATTGAACATTTTTACTCACTAGTTATTCATACCTAATTCTTGGGTCTATAATTCCATAAATTAAATCAATGAATAAATTAATTGATATAAATAATATTGAATAAACTAATACTATTCCTTGGACTAATGGATAATCTCTTGAAATTATAGCATCTACTAAAAGTCTACCAATGCCTGGCCAAGCAAAAACTGTTTCCGTTACTATAGCTCCACCTAGTAAATAACCAAATTGCATTCCAATTATTGTTATTAATTGAACAAGAACATTTCTAATGCAATGTCTAAAAATTATTATATTCATTTTAAGTCCTTTTGCTTTAGCTGTTCTAATATATTCTTGCTCTAATACTTCAATCATACTAGATCTTGTAATTCTAGCAAAAACTCCTGCTGATGGAGCTGCTATAGTTATTGAAGGAAGTATTATATGAGATAATCCTTCAATTGTCCATAATGGCCCGCCTCTTTCACCAACTGGTAAAATTCCTAAGCTTAAAGAGAAAACATAAATCAATACTAAACCCATCCAAAAAACTGGAATGGAAACCCCAGAAAGTGCAAAAATTGAAAGTAATGTATCTGATAGTTCCCCTCTTTTAATAGCTGCAATTATTCCTATTGGAATGCCTATGATTATTGCAATAAATAAACCTACAATAGTTAACTCTATTGTATTTGGTAAGCGTGAAAATATTTCAAGAGTTACAGGTCTATTTGTTCTTATTGAGATACCTAAATCTCCTTTAAGGATATTTGAAATCCATTTAATAAATTGAATATGAATAGGTTCTTTTAAACCAAGTTGAATACGTATTCTTTCAACATCCTCTTCACTAGCCATAATTCCAGCTATAGTTCTAGCTGGATCTCCTGGAATAAGCCTAATCATTATAAATACTAAAAAGCTAACCATTAAAATAATTGGAAAAAAATAAAGAAGGCGTTTAAGGGTGTACCTTAAAATTGTCACCCTTTAACTCACCTTTTAGGTGAAGTAAAGTACACTTTATAGAAGTCTATTTCTCCTTCCGCAGGACTTGCAACATAATAGCCTCCTATTATTTTCTTCATAGCTACTGTTGTATATTTGCTATAGAAATGAATCCATGCTACATCGTCAACAATTAATCTCTGAGCCTCTGCTGCTAATTTCTTTCTTTCTTCAAAAGAAGGAGTTTGAGATACTTTTATAATAAGTTCATCTACTTTGCTATTATTATATAAGCCACAATTAGCCCAACCAGTTGAATAGAATAAGAATGGGAAATAATGATCTGGATCTCCAGCAGCAGCTGCCCACCAAATGTATGCTGCATCAAATTGATGAGTTACAAGCATATCGACCCATGTTCCATATTCAAATATTTGAATTTTCATATCTACTCCTATTTTTTTAAGATAGCTTTGTACGGCTGTTACAAGATCTTCAGCTTCTTTACCTTCTTGAGTTATGCATACAAATGAGAATTTTTTACCATCTTTTTCAAGTATACCATCTGGACCTGGTTTCCATCCAGCTTCTTCTAAAAGAGCTTTAGCTTTTTCAGGATTATATTCAAATTTATTAACATCTTCAGTATATGCCCAAGATGCTAAAGGCAATGGAGAATATATTCTTACACCTATTTCTTTAAAGAGTGAATTAACTATTTCATCTTTATCGATTGCATAATTTAATGCTTGTCTAACGCGTTTATCCATGAAAAATTCACTTTTATGATTAAATACAATGCCAAATGTTGTGTACCCTGGAGATTTGTAAACTTTTATATTAGGATCTTTTTCTAATATTTCAATAGATTCCTTAGGTATAGAAAGTATTACATCTACTTGACCTGCTTGTAAAGCTGCTACTTGAGCTGCGCTTTCAGGCATTGGTTTATATATTAAAGTATCTATTATAGGTGCTCCTCCCCAATAGTCTGGATTTTTAACTAAAACTACTCTTTCTCCAGGAATCCATTCTTTAAACATAAAAGGCCCTGTTCCAATAGGATTATTTGAAAACGCATCTCCATATTTTTTAACTGCTGTTGGACTTACTATCATTGCTCCTTGACTTCTTATGATTCTATCTAGGAATGATGCTAATGGATTTTTTAAATGGAAAACTACTGTATATTCATCAACAACTTCTACACTTTCTATATTATCTCTAAAATCTTGTGATAATGGAGATTTGCTTTGAGGGTCTAAAACTCTATCTATAGTAAATTTTACTGCTTCTGCATTAAATGGAGTTCCATCATGAAATTTCACACCTTTTCTTAACTTAAAAGTCCATGTTTTAGCATCTTCTGAAGCTTCCCATGAAATAGCTAATGCGGGTTCATATTGTTTTGTTTCATAATTATATTTCACTAGAAAATCAAATATTTGATAAATAACTGTATATGTTGGAACGTCTGTTACAAGCATTGGATCCATTCTAAGAACGTCAGCTATATTAGCTACGACTAATTCTCCACCATATTTTCCTGGTGTTTCTGTTTTAGTAGGAGTTGTAATAATCGAAGTTGTTTCTGTTGGTTTTTGTGGAGGCGCTTGGAAAAAGTATAACCATGAAAAGGCTATTGCTATAACTATAACGATAGCTATAACAGCAGCTAATAGTTTAAATTTTTGAGGAAAGATATTCACCCCCTTTTTCCTTCTTTTTTTGCCTCCTTTTTATTTTCAAAAAATTTAATTTGAGATATTTAAAATTTTCGGTTTTTATTTATTAATTTACTTTTAAAAATAAATATTTTTGCCAAAGAATAATAAAGCTTAAATAAATTTTTTATTTTAAAAATATAGAGTGATAGATATGGAAAAAATTTTTTCTCCTGTAAAAACTTTTTCAATGGTTGTAAGAGGTAAAAATGGAGCATTTGGAGTAGCTGTTGCAACAGCTGCACCTGCTGTTGGAGCATTATGCCCATTTGCTGAAGCAAATGTAGGAGCAATAGCAACACAATCATTTGTTAATGTTAATTTGGGAAGGAGGGGGATACAATTAATGAAGCAAGGGCTACATGTAGATACTGCTCTTAAAGCTCTTTTAGAAGAAGATAAATATAGAGATTATAGACAAGTAATAGGAATAGATAATGAAAGAACTTTTGCTTTTTCAGGTGAAAAGTGTGATGGATGGTATGGACATTCAATTGGAAAAGATTTTGTTGTAGCAGGGAATATGCTTTCAGGAGAAGAAGTAGTAAAAGAAATGTATAAATCATTAGAAGCTTCTTATAATGAGCCATTAGAAGAAAGATTACTTAAAGCTCTTGAAGCAGGACAAGCAGCAGGAGGAGATAAAAGAGGAAAAGAATCTGCAGCTTTATTAATAGCAAGTAAAGAACCTAAATGGTATCATAATATAAGAGTAGATTTTCATCCAGATCCAGTAAAAGAACTTAGAAGGATTTATGAAGTAATTGTAAATAAAATGCGTGAATTTGAACAAAAATATGGTGATGCAATGAAAATTATCGAATTATAGCATATAGCTGATGATAAAATATAAAAATTACCTTTTTTTTAAAAAAAGATATGCTTAAAAATAATGAAATAAAACCAATAGTAGTAACGAGAGATATTTTTGGAAAAAGAAAAAAGAGAATTGGAAGGGGTTTTTCAATAAATGAATTGAAAGAGGCAGGAATAAAACTAGATGAAGCAAGGAAAATGGGTATATATATTGATTTTAGAAGAAGATCTAAACATATAGAAAATATTGAAAAATTAAAAGAATTAATTAAAAGTAAAAAATGATTTTTTATTTATTTTTTTAATTAAATGGTTTTCCTGATATTTTTTCTACAATCCCTTTTAAATACTTAATCCCTTCATCTAAAAGTTTTTTACCTTTTAAATTTATACTATAATATTTTCTATCTCCTTTCCAATAAGAATTTACAAAACCTTCTTTTTCTAATCTATATAAAACTACATAAGAAGTTATTCTTGCAGGTTTAAATCCAAATTTTCTATAAATTTCATCTCTTATTTCATAAGCATACATGTCTTTTTCTTTTAATAAACTTAGAATATATATCCATAAAACATCTTTCGTAGTTTTTTCTCTTAAGCGTTTTAAAGCCATTTACGATCAAAAATTATTTTATAATTATAAAATATAAATATTATTTTATACATATAAAATATGAAGAAAAATGGGTAGGAAAATTAGAGTTGCAATTATAGGAGTTGGAAATTGTGCTTCAGCTCTTATTCAGGGAGTATATTATTATAAGAATGTCGATGAAAAAGAAAATATTCCAGGCTTAATGCATGTTAAACTTGGAGAATATCATATAGGAGATATAGAATTTGTAGCAGCATTTGATATAGATAAAAATAAAGTAGGTAAAGATTTAAGTGAAGCAATATTTGCTCCACCAAATAATACTTATAAAATTATAGATGTGCCAAAATTAAATGTAATTGTTAAACCCGGTATTGTTCATGATAGCTTAGGAAAATATCTTTCACAAGTTATTAAAAAAACCGATTTAGAATATACAGAAGTATCAGATATACTTAAAGAAGAAAAAGCAGAAATTGTAATAAATTACTTACCAGTAGGAAGTGAAAAAGCTACGGAATATTATGTAAATCAAGCTCTTGAAGCAAAATGTGCATTTATAAATTGTATTCCAGTTTTCATAGCTAGTAATCCGAAATGGCAAAAAATTTTTAAAAATAAAGGAGTACCAATAATTGGAGATGATGTAAAATCTCAAGTAGGAGCTACTATTGTTCATAGAGTTTTAACAAAGCTTTTATTAGATAGAGGGGTAAAGATTTTAAGAACAATGCAATTAAATGTAGGAGGAGACATGGATTTTTATAATATGCTAGAAAGAGAAAGGTTAGTTTCTAAGAAAATTTCTAAAACTCAAGCTATAACAAGTTTATTAAATTATGATATTGGAGAAAAAAATATTCACATAGGACCAAGCGATTATGTTGCTTGGTTAGAAAATAGGAAATGGGCTTATATACGTTTAGAAGGAGAGGCATTTGGTGGAGTACCATTAAATATAGAATTAAAACTCGAAGTATGGGATGCTTATAATTCTGCAGGGATAGTTGTTGATGCTATTAGATGTGCAAAAATAGGTTTAGATAGAGGATTGGCAGGACCATTAATAGGACCATCGGCATATTTTATGAAGTCTCCACCAATACAATATCCAGATGATATTGCAAGAAAATTAGTTGAGGAATTTATTTCTGGAAAAAATTAATTTATTTTTTACTTTCAATTATTGATAGATATATTTTCTTCATTTCTATTGAATCTAAATCTAATATGGGGCTTTCACTTATAATTACTGGATTTAAACCTTGTTCAACAATTACTTCTGCTAACCATTGAAAATTTGGACCATAATCTTTTTCTGAAAGTGTATGATGTTTTTTCTCACCTTTATCAGTAAATTCTACATAAGTAAAATGACAATGAAGTTCTTTCACAATTTTTGATCCTAACCTTTTTTCAATCAAATCTATTATTTTTATATAATCATCTTTACTTTTTATTCCACCATTACTTCTAGCATGAATATGAGCAAAATCTATTGTTGGTCTGGTTCTTTCAATTTTTTCACATATTTCTATAATCTCTTCAAGAGTACCTATTTGAGTTTTTTTACCTGTTGTTTCAGGACCTAAGTAAATATCTTTAATTCCTAATGAGTCAATTTTTTCAGAAACTTCATTCAAAGCTTTAATGCATTTTTTAAAAGCTTCTTCAGTATCTTTACCATAATATCCTGGATGAAAAACAACTTGATG
>Ga0105159_1000258_pt1 | contig 15303 bp, 11 predicted proteins | sample LHCtaG_2_FD_89590 | JGI IMG/M metagenome (GOLD analysis project Ga0105159, IMG submission 89590) | Hot spring microbial communities from Little Hot Creek, USA to study Microbial Dark Matter (Phase II) - LHC4sed_replicate | ecosystem: Environmental > Aquatic > Thermal springs > Hot (42-90C) >...
GACAGTTGTCGGAAGCACTTTAACACTATAGTTTAAACCGACTTCATGGCTTTGAGCAAATATCCAGGTGGCTTCAAGGTTGTCCCTATATTCTGCGAGCGTTTTAGGGTCGTCCGAGGGTTCGATGCTTATGGAAACTATTACGATGGGCGTATCCCTGAAACGTCCATAGACTAGTTTAAGCTCTTCAGTTTGAGCTTTACAGTATCTACACCATGTAGCCATAAACTCCACTATAACGATTTTCCCCTTTTGATCATCCAGTTTAAAGACAATACCATCCACATCTGTTATTGTGAACAGGGGTGCTTCAGTATTGCTCCTCATATTGAAGAAGACTATCAGTAGAACTGCTCCAGCGACTATTGGCAAAGCCATTAAGACTATTAATCTAGTGTTCAATCCAAATATTGCAAAGAACCGTTCAAACTCTTAAAAGTTTTCTGACCCTAGTTAAGCAATCAGGCTTAACTAGGATCTAAGTCTTAAGAGGCACGTTTGGATATGTAATTTTGTGATTTTTCCTTTGAAAGGCATCGGGTACTATTCTAGTTTCTCTCTCGCTGGTTCTATGTGGACTGTGACTATGGTTTCGGTAAGCTTCTTCCTTATAGCGTTTTCAATCTCCGATGCGATCTTATGGGCTTCCTCTATGGGGATTCGCCCTTTGAAGTAGCAATCCAAGTTTATGTGGCGTTTCCCCTCGATAACGTATGTAGTTAATCCTTTCAGGCTTAAAACGTTCTGGAAGCTCTTTACAACTTCATTTACCGTCCGCCAGATTTCCATATCCTCAACAACGGGGCCTCTTGCTTTATCCTCTAGCGGCTCTACGTGGACGGTTATATGCTCGATTACGTCTACAGTGTTTCTCAACTTTCTCTCTATCGTTTCTGCTATATCGTGGGCCTCTTGAACTGATAGTGCTGGATTTACACGTGCATGTAGTATTACGTAGAGTTTGCCGTTGGAGTGGGCGATACTTACCTCATGTACATCTTTCACGCCTTCAACTTCTCTCGCCAGTTTCTCTATACGCTTCTCCATCGCTATTCCATGCTCTAGCGGTTCAACGTGGACTACCACTTCGGGAGATTCAAAGCACTGTTTCAGCTTTTCCTCTATCTTGGATGCTAGTGCGTGGGATTCTTCAAAGCTGAAGTAATCTGGGGCTTGAACTGTTGCTTCTACGAATACTCTATTTCCAACCCTTCTAACTCTGATGCTTCTAACGTTAGATACCTCTTTGATTGAAGCTATTTCTCTTCTGACCTTCTCTACGATGTCCCGCGATACGGCGTCGCTAAGCTCCATTCCACTCGTCCAAGCCAATTTAACGCTGAGGTAGCCTAATGTGGCACTTAGGACAAGAGATGCTAAAGCATCTGAGGTTGGGAAGCCTAATACGGCAAATCCGAAGCCGAAAAGTGCTAGTAGGGTTGAACTTAAATCAGCCATCGCATGGTAGAGGTCTGCCTTAACGGTAATACCTTCCTTTTCGGCTTTATGGAGCATCGTAACCCTTAATACGTCTACGCATATTGTGTAGGCTATTGCTATAAAACCTGCGAACCTCCATTCCTGGATAAGATATAGTTCATTATTCACAATCCTCAATATGGATTCGAATGCGAGAAGGAAAGCCGTTCCAAGGAGAATTACTCCACCGATGAAGCCGCCCAATGGTTCGATTTTTCCATGACCATAAGTATGATCTTCATCTGGAGGCTTCATGGAGGCCCTCGCCGCCAGTAGTAGGATGAACGTTGCCATGACGTCTAGAAGCGCGTGAGCACCATCGCTCAGTATCGCTAGACTGCCTACAAGTAGCCCTAGAAACATCTCTACAAAGACGACACTAGCTATTGCGATTGCGGATATTTTCAATGTTCTAAGCTTTTCCCCTCCATAACGCATTATCTTATCAACAGAATGCTCTTTAACGCGCGATTTAAGAATTACTAACAGACAGAGCTATAAGCGATAAGGTTTAAAAGCTGTAGATCATATGCTCCTTTACAATGGAGACGCACCTACCGGAGCGGTAACATATCCCTTGCTTCTAAGGTGGAATAAGATAAAGTGGGAGTCCAAAGGACGTGGATCAGCCAATTAATGAATTACTTAGAGGCGGCATCCCCTAGCTTCAGTCGTGGAGAGTGTTAACTTCTTACTACTTCACCATAGCTCTGTATGCTTATTCCATACTCTTTTTCCAACACCTCTCTTTCGGATAGGATCAGTGAATCTTTGGTGATTAGTTTCTCTCTCAATGCGACCGCAGTGGCCACTATGACGCAGTCCAAATAGTCAGGTATAAGCTTTCTAACCTTGAAAGAAGCTGCAATTATCTCGGGCTTGTAGAAGAGCTCAACTTTGAAAGTTCTAAAAATTGCTTCAATAGCTTCAGAAACGGAGTTAGCTGGAATCTTAAGTTTTGCGTCCTTCGCTTGAAGCTCAAAAATGGAAATTAAGCTGACTGTTATTTCCTCAAGCTTCCAATCAATCTTCCCGTCAGTAACCGCCTTTAACAAACCCGTATCGATTTTGATTCTTGCGAGGGTTAGAAGATAGGTCGTATTTAAGATCATGGTTCTAACCTCCGTGATAACTCCTGCGAAACTTCTCAAAATCCTTAGCGGAGGTTTTTGCGACTTTTCTGAGTATATTAAACGCATTATATCGTCTCCTCTCATCGACTCCCTTAATAGCTCGTTTAAAGCTTTCAAGAAGTCCTTAACTGTTCCATATCTCTTTAAAACTCCTCTTCAACAAGCTTTTTACAGACATATCCTTCCAGCAAGACACTTGTACGTTTAGCCATATAAACGCTCAAACATTTAAATGCTTAAATACAAATATAAAGTATTGCTTAAGATCGTCTTCATATGCTTTACAAACTGCTATACGATGAAGACCATGTTTACAGTGGTCAGAGGTATATGGTGGAATAGATATAAAAATTTATAAAGAATAGCTTTTTCCATTAGCTTTCAGAGATTTTACGTATGAAATCGATAAGGTCTAAAGCCCTTTTAGAGATAGTGATGTTGATACTGACCGCTACTTTTACTCTAGAGTTGAAAACACTGAGTGAGCCTGTTCAAGAACCGTGGAAAAGCTTAACGTCTATCAACATGGAGAGCGTAATGAAGCATGTTGAATTCTTCTCTTCGTTTGAAAGCCGGATGACTGGCTACCCCGGTTTCTACAAGGCCTATGAATACGTAGTTGATGAACTCAATAGGACATTGGGAAATGTTGCTATCGAAGAGTTTGAGGTAACGGTTCCGATTCAACATTTCGCAGAAATCACCGTAGAATCCCCTGAACACAAAGTTTTAAATGCTTACGCCTTCTGGCCTAATCTAGCCGAGTCGTGCTCTACACCAGAAGATGGATTGAGAGGACCATTATACTATGTGGGTTATGGGACTCTACCTGAAATGGATGGGAAGCCGATAGACGGGTCAATAGTTCTAATGGAGTTGAACAATAGGTGGTTTTGGAGGATAGCTCTCAACATAGGTGCTAAAGCTGCGATATTTGTAGAGCCTGAAGACTCTTTTAGAGGTGATTTTTGGGCGAAGGCTCTACAAATACCGATAAATTTCCCCAGGCTTTACGTGAAGAAAGAAGATGGAGATTACTTGAAGAAGCTCATCGAGAAGTATGGAAATTTAACTGTAACGTTGAAATCTTCCATAACTTGGGATAAGGTTAAGGCCTACAACGTATTGGCTGAGCTTAAAGGTACAGACCCGGAGCTTTCTAAAGAGTGCATCGTGCTTGCGGCTTACTACGACTCACTTTCAATAGTTCCAACTTCAGCTCCCGGAGCATCCGAGTCCTTGGGAATATCGCTTTTACTAGAATTGGCTAGAGTTTTCAAAGAGAACCCTCCTAAGAGAAGCATATTGTTTGTGGCTTTGGGAGGTCATGGATTGGGATTGGCTGGGGCTAGAGAATTTGTATGGAAGCATTTTCAAGAAATTGGTGGAAAATATAAGCTGTTGATAAGCTTAGACCTTTCCACTGAGAGTTCAGACCTAGCTGTACAATTCTACGGAGGCTTTTACGCACTTCATGGAACTGTCCCAGGATACGAGACGAAGTTTCAATGGCTGAGAGATAAAATCTTTAATGAATATCTCAAGCTTTATAGAACCTATGGTGGGCAGATCAGGCTTTTCGACTCACTCTCCTTAACGAACATTTACTATGAGCCAACTCCATTATACGTCGATAGTGAACCGTTTGTGCTGGCTGGAGGAATCGGCTTCACATTCAGGACATTCAACGTATTTAGAAGACATCTCTTTACGCCTTTAGATAGACTAGAAGACATAGAAATAGATAGACTTAAGCCACAAGCTGAGTACATAGCCTTAACTCTTAGAATGCTTTGCGAAGAACCTAAACTAGCGGTATATTCTAAGCCTACAGTTATAGGAGTAGGTTATGGATTTGTCACTTTAAGCGGTTACGTTCAAGAGTATAATTTAACGAGAGGCTGGTATCAGAAGGTTCCCAACGCCCTCGTACAGTTACCTTTCTGGCCTACATTGATAGTTGAAAAAACGGATGAAAACGGCTATTTTCAGATTAAAGGACTTAGAGCAGGGGCATACTACTGGTTTAACGGCTTCATAGTTGACAGATATGGACATGTGTTGGGTACAAACGAGTACGGAGGCTTTGCACCCCCACTGCCGAACTTATTCGGCATAACGATATACAGACCAGACGCTTTCGTAAACATTAAAGTATTCCGATGCGGAAGCATACACATATCATACGTAGTAGATCCGAGAACCTTCTACACACCTTACGGTTCATATACTGTTTTAAACAACTTCAAAACACACGTGACTTTAATTACCTATGGACCTGTTTATACTGACGGTTACGACTTTCAGATATTCATACCCCCTGACACTCCAGTGGAAGTATTCCTAAGGACTGGTGGATCTCAAGAAAACTATGCAATCTTACTTAACATAACAGAGTCCAACATAGATGGCACTGGATATTTGGTTCAACCTGGAGAAATTCTCAGAATTAAAAACCTAGTGTTAGAGGCCCCTAAAAGCTTCTACATTTTAAATAAAGAGAGGCTGGATAACCTCCATAGTTTTTACGCCTTTAGTATAAGACCTGAAGAATACCATAGACAGGCTGAAGATATGTTGCAAGAAGCTTATGAGGCGTTTAACAACATGCGTTATAGCGAGGCTTACTGTAAGGCCGTACATGCTTGGTGTTTGGAAGCTTACGCCTACAGTGCCATAAAAGATTTTATCGTAGATCTAGCCTACAATTCGTCTCTAACGTACATTTTCACGCTACCTCTGATCATAGTGGTGACTATGGGGTTTTTGAGGAGGAGAGGCGGGGGATTGAAAACTTTAGCAGTTCAATTGGCGTTTTCGCTATTCTTCATGGCGGTTCTATACTTGTACAGCCCCGGCTTCCACGTTGCAACAAACATCTACGTGATGCTGGGCTCTCTTTTCATAATTGCCCTCGTAGTTCTCGTCTTGATAATTCTATGGAGGGAGTTCTCGACAGCTTTAAGCTTCATCAGGAGGAGGTTTCTGAGGATTCCCTACGATGAGAGCGACGCTAGATTAGGCGTTAAAGAGCTGACGTTTAGAATAAAAAGATTTCTTGAAGAGGATAAGGCTAGATTCTTAGCAATAGTGCTCATTTCTTCTCTGGCTACGTGTACTTTTCTATTAACATCATTCTGTTCAAGTTACACTTACGTCTTTGAATCTTCTAAGATTTTTGAAGCAGAAGAAGGCAGAATTCTCCTCAGAAAATGGCCTTGGGACGTCTTCGCTGAAAGGCACGTAGATCTTTTAAAGATAGAGCTTGCAGAAAACGCCTTGGTATCTAGCAGGGTTTGGACGTACCCTTCCTATCAAGAGCTCAGGATAAATTTAAATTCCACTGTTAAAGGGTTTCTAGGACTATCTTATGAGGAATTCCTCATAACGCAGGTAAATGGCACTATAGAGCAGGGTGGGTGGTTTGAGAAAAGCGACCTGTTCGCATGTATACTGAGCGACGAAATCGCAAGGGCTTTAAACGCTAAACCCGGGGATCTAGTTGAAATCTGGGGTATACCTCTAAAGGTCAGAGGAATATTCAACAGTTCTAAAATGGACTCTCTGAGAGACTTAGACGGAGAACCTATCACGCCTAAAGACTTATTTGCCCCCTATGGTGAAGAGCGGGCGGTTCATCTGCCAGCTTCTTCAGTCGTCATAGTTCCCTACGAGTTAGCTATGAAGATGGGAGGTACAATATATAGCGTGACGATAAAACCGTATGATATAGAATCTATAGATTACATAGCAAGATCTTTAGCCTATAGGTCTCTAGGGGTTTACGCGTATGCTTCCAAGGCCGGGTCTGTAAAGCTATATTGGTCTAGAATGAGCTATAAAATTGTACTCTTAGATGAGCCCTTAACGATTTTCCTAAATTTGAGTTTTATGATCGTAGGGTTTTACATAAGTTATAGGTCTAGGTCTCAATATACAGGGGTTAAGTTTAAAACCATATTTGTCAAAGCGGTCTTACTAGGGCTTACGTCTTATCCAATAGGCTTATTCCTCGGACAGATGCTCTCTATACTATTCTATAGAATCGGAATCTTACCTGAGGAGGTGAAACCAAACTTTTCAACGTTTTCTCTAATAGTAGCTTTCCTGCCAGCTATAGCAGGTTCTCTCTCATGTTATGGAAGCCCCTTCCTCTCCATCATGGAAAAAGCATTGTTAGAAACGTTGAGAATGAGGGAGGTTTTAAGACACGGTAGAGAGTATCGGTTGAGTAGAAAAGTCTTGGAGGGTTTAGACGAGAAAACCGTTATGGGACTTATTGCCTTTACGGGTGAACACTTCAAGCTATATATGGAAGAACGTTATGAGGGTATACAAACTTTAGACATGGGCTTCTTCAACGTAGAAGGTTTGAAAAGGCTTAGATTGGTCGTGCAGATGGCTCCATGGGAGTTCGGTATAATTGCAAATGCAACACTTGAAGCAGTTAGAGGTGAAAATGGACTATATGATTTGACAGTTTCTGTAAGATGTAGAGGTGGTCTGGAGGATAGGCATTTGGGAGGGATGTTTAACAAAATCTTAACTACGTTGAATCAGTGGAACCGTTTAGATAAGTCTTCGCAAGAATACTATGTTGAAAACGTCTTAACGATTTTAGGAGAATACGCCATAAAGAGGGATCTGCATGAGAGACTTTAGTGGCCTCAGTCTTAGAGTGCTGATTATAATGCTTTTCATAGCCTTTGTAGTAGAGCCTATAGTAATATACAATTATCTGATAGGCGGCTCATTCGGAGGCTTAGAGGCTTGGCTTATAATAATACTCCTCGTCGAAATAACAAGTATAACTGGTAGAGCGTTGACTATGCAAGAAGCATTTATGATAAATACGGTTGTAGGGTTAATATTGGCTAGGTCTCTACTATTTCCGACAACTTTACTATACGACATGTTTTACGCCTTTCATCAGGTGACAAGAGATTTTGGATATGCTATTCAATTGCCCTACTGGTTTACAGTCCCCCCGGAGTCCTTAGTTGCGAAGGGACTTCTTAGGACATTTTTCACTGTTGATTGGGCTATTCCATTAACAGTGCTACTGACTCAAATTACAATAAACTTGGTAATAGCATTATCTATGGGAATTATATGTTACGAGATATACGTTGTCGTTGAAAAATTGGAGTTCCCACTTCAAGCGGCAGCGGCTGAAGGTATAATTACAGTCACCGGAGGAGACCCTGAGAGAAGTAGAGTGTTCGCAATATCGGCTTTCATAGGAGGGGTGTATGCGATTTTAAGCTGGTTCATTCCGGTTGTTGTAAACTGGCAGATCCCATCTCTAGTATACATATTCGACTGGGAATTCACTAATCTATTGGAGTATTGGCGTGATATACCCATTCTCCCAGGTGCATCACTTGCCGTAAACGTAAATCTTCTAACGTTTGCATCGGGGCTTGTGATCCCTCTGGACGCTTGCATCTGGATGTTCATAGGTTCCCATATGCTATACTTCATAGGGAACGCTCTCTTAGTCAGATGGAACCTCTGGACTCAGGTCGATGTTGGAGCGTGGTATCAAGGAGCAGGAGTGTACTATAACGTTAGATGGTCTCAGTTCAACTATTGGGCCGCATTAAGCCTGGGCTTTGCATTGGCAGGTTCCATTGTCCCAATCATACTAAGACCTAGCGGAGTGGTTAAGGCATTTAAATTGCTATATAAGTTGGTTGAGTCTGAACGAGCCGGAGATATAGTATCGCTATGGGTAGTTTTAACGATGTTCATTTCAGCGTCTGTAGCCTACATCATTCTACTCATATTACTCCTTCCAAAAATAGCCTATGGGCAACTGCTACTCTTAGCATTAACATTCATAGGTGGAAGCTTTTTCATAACGCTCATATCTGCTACTACGACTGGTGTGACAAGCTATGGGTTTAACATTCCATACTTGAGGGAGGGTATAATTCTGACAGCTAGGTATCCCGGTCTTGAAATATGGTTTTCGCCAGTGGGAATAAACATTGATGGTGCGGGTATAGCTGCTTCCATGAAGACTGCCACGATGACTGGTGTAAAGTTGAAAGAGTTTCTAACGGCATATGTCACATCTACTGTGTTAGGCATTTTATCAAGTTTCATATTCACACAGGTATACTGGAGTTTAAATCCAATACCGTCATGGGCATACCCGAACACAGCTTATGGATGGCACTTCTCAGTCTACGACCGAAACTTAAACCTTAAATGGTTTATGTCAGGCCAAATACTTAAACCGCCCCTAATACTCGGTGGTTTTATAGCTGGATCCGGACTTTACCTTCTGTTTAATCTTCTAGGTGTTACAAACTGGTTTTTTGCGATGCTCTCCGGCTTTGTCACATATCCTAATGTAGCTTTATCGATAATGCTAAGTGCTCTAATCAGTAAATATGTTTTTGCTAGAATCTTCGGATTGGAAACTTGGAGAAAATACGCGCCAAACGTTACAGTAGGATTATCAGCAGGGTGGGGAATAGTAATTACGTTGGGTGGAATAATAAATCTAATTTCAAGAAGCGCATGGATACTACCATACTAGGAGGGGCTGGCGTTGAAGGGGGGACGAGTGCAATTAAATACCTCGAGAATACTACTAGCATTAACGTTAACGACGGTTTGGAGTATTTTTGGAGCCATTTTAACTATAGTATTGGGGAGCGTGCATGGATACACTTCTTACGATGGATTCGCCCTCGCCAGTACTACAACGCTACTGGCATTATACGTAATAGGTTCTTATAAGAGGCCCGTTAGTGTTGAAACATATGCTTCAGTTTTAATAGCACTATCATCTTCTACAATCACATGCGGTTTCTGGAGCTTCAGTAGCACATTCATAAGAAGCTGGTACATTAGAATCATGGAACCGTATAGAACAATCTTTGGAACGTACATGCCGTACTTCTGGGCTCCTGAGGTTGAGACTATAAATTCTATTTTACTTGGAGGAAAGGCCTTTCCGATTATGGAGTTAGCACCATCTATGGTTTTCTGGATCTGTTTAACATTTTTCTCCTACGCCTTCTTCGTAGGCTCTGCCTTAATGTTTAGAGAAGCCTTCCTAGAAGTTGAAAAACTTCCATTCCCCCAAACTCAAGTTTATCTAGAATTGACTCCGTACTCTTCCATGAGGCGTTTTTCGAGGGGGCCATTTAAAGCAGGACTAGTATTCATACTTGTTCTACAGATACCCTACGTTATTAGACAAGCCGTACCTTGGTTTCCAGTCGTACCGATAAATTGGGGACAGTTTTTCCCCTTTACCGTAGACTTTTCAGATGTAAGAGAGATTAGAGAGATCTATTTACCCAATTCCGTTTTAATATTTGGATACAATCCATGGCATATCGCCCTAGCCTATTTAGCTCCTATGGATACTACTCTATCCGTATGGTTTTCATTTCTATTGCTTCAAATAGTTTACCCGGCTTTAGCCACGTGGATGGGGATAATACCTATGAATACTTCAAGGGTTACTTTTCAATCTGCTAGGAATTGGCGTTGGATCAACCTTATGTACGGACCGCTTAAACCTTACATAACTATAGGTGTGGGTGGACTTATAGGTATAGGTGTATGGCCGATAATACTCGACTTAACATTCAGAGAGAGGCGGAGGGTTTTCCTAGAGAGAACCGGACTACTTTCGATATTACTGGGCGCCGCTGGCTTAGCATACTTAACCTATTTAAGCAATTCTCCCCTACTTCAAACGTTAATGGGTCTTCTGATTCTACAGGGTATTGGTTTAGGCTTAGCGAGAGTTAGAGGTGAACTGGGGCTTTTAATACCGCCACTTTCCAAACCTCTAAATACAGCATTCTGGTATAGGATATATCCTTGGAAAACTATGGATCCAGAGTATTTTGCATACTTGCACATTTTTGGAGGAGTCTATAGTTCTGAAGCTGGAGTTAGCTTTACGTCAATACCATCATTATCGCTGGAAACGATTAAAACGATGAAAAGCTGGAAGATGGAAGACATAGAGGGATTTTATATCCTTTCCCTGGCGTCGATAGCGGTGGCTTCCGCTGTATACTTTCTGGCTTCTCTAGAACTTTTCAACGTATATGGGGTTTCAGCATTCCCAGGGTCGAAAAGACTATTCTATGAAACAGTGAAAGACGAATCCGATTTCCTGATAACAGCGGTTTCGACTTACCCGCCTTGGCCGTGGTGGCAAAACATAATATACGGCTTACTGGGTATGGGCATGGTCATGGTTTTAGGATTCACATTCCCATGGTTCCCCATAACTCCTGAGGGACTGGTTATATCGGCTACGGAAGTCGCAATGCAGGGCTTCTGGAGCAGTTGTTTAATAGCTTGGATTCTGAAGAAGCTGACTTTTGCCATAGGAGGGGCTTACCTTTACGAACGTGATGGAAAATCTATGGCTTTAGGAGTAATACTCGGCTATATCCTGACAACGGTATTAAGCATACTGGTATCTTTGATATTAGTAATCTACCACTGATTTCACGGCTTTACCTTGAATCATTGACACTCTCCACGGCTAAAGCCGGGAGATTCTTGCTTCTAAGGCTCTCATCAGTTGGCTGTTCACAGCCCTTTTAGGCTCCCACCTCATCCCGTCCCACCTTAGAAGCAAGGGGTGTGCCACCACCCCGTTAATGCTACCTCCGTGGAGGTAGCCTATATTTAAGACGCCTACGGCATCCCTATGTGCCTCTAACCCGCAGTCTAGACATTTGAAAAGTCTTCCTTTGGTTGTTATGTTTTTAGAGTGGCAGAGTGGACATTTGCTTGACGTTCCGTATTCGCTTTTCTCCTCTACTTTTATGCCGTACTCTTCGGCTTTTTCTCTGAACCTTCTAACTATGTAGTTGAAGCTCCAGAAGTTGTTTATCATGGCATTTGTTTTACTGCCATACTTGTTGTTTCTTATGTCCTTCAACCTTCCAAGCACTATCTTTGAAATGCCGAGTCGATAGGCATCTTCAACTATGGTTCTTATCATGGTGTTTATCGTATGCCTGAACCTTCTCTGACGGATTCTGTATAGTTTCCTAAGCTTCCTTGACGTTTTAGCCTCGTTGATTCTTGCTAGATTGCTCCGCTCCTTCGCTATCCGTCTTGTCCAGTACCACCAGTCTGATAGAACGGCTCTACTTGAGAAGGCTATGGGTTGCCTCAAACCTTCAAACCATACTGTGGCAAGGTTTATTACGCCAAGGTCTATGTAGAGGGGCTTGTTGCCTCCCTTAGGCGGAGGCTTCTCGACTTTAACGCTCATAAAGCCCCTCCACACCCCACCCACTCCATCGTAGATTATCTCAAGTCTCCCTTGCTCGCCCTTCCACTTCAGCTCACCTTTATATTTCAGCTTGAATCCTTTTGGAAGATAGAGGTATTTCTCGTCAATCTTGTAGCAGTCGTTTCTTACAACCATTCTCAGCTCTCTTCTACCGTTCCTTTTCCAGTATCTAGGCATTGAAACTCTGGTTATATGCTCTGGAAGTTTGCCCTTAGACTCAAGTTCTTTAAGTTTAAGGAAGCTTCTCCAAGCCTCATTATTCTTGTTTATTATCTGCTGGGCTGTTGCTGATCCTATTAGCGGAGCGTATTTAGCGTAGAGATGCTTAGGATACCATTCAAACTTCTTGTACCTTATGTAGGCTTGTCTCTTCTCAAAGTTCACTTCATTGTAGAGTCTAGCGCAATTGTCTGCAAGCTCCCATAGAGCTGGATGATCCTCAACTATGAAGGTGTTTGTTCGCTCCATTTTAGACGCCTTTTTTTGGGCTTCAATGTATTTTTCAATGGTCTCTTTAGAGACCGCTCCTATTGTCGAAACGTAGTAGCTGTGTGTCCATAGGGATGGCAACTTAAGCAGTTCGGGGAACTCCTTTCTAAGGATGTTCGAACTCCTGCCCTTGATTCTCCTCACGATCTTGTGAACAGGTATCGTTGGATGGGCCGATATGAACAGATGGACGTGATCAGGGTTTATGGTAATCTGTAAAATACTGTTTAATTCCATGTTTTAATGCAAACGCTTTAACGTGGTTAAGGGTTGGAGAGGCTACGGCGATTATTTCACAATCGCCACATCTTCTAAATGCGTTGGCATGAATATCCGCTACGAAGCCGCTGCCAATTACTCCAACACCGACTCTTCTACTCATAGTAATCTAACTGAACTATTTGGAAAGTTGAACATTTAAAAATTTGCTAAAACCTCAGTAGCCAACATCTTTCAAAGATTAAGATTATGAGATCAGGAATCTTTTACAACACCATATTAAAAGATGAAAATTTTTAAACCTAAGCTTAAGTAGCGTTAACTGAAGATTAAACGTCGAAGGGGTCTTGGTGAACCGCGAACGATTGAAGAGGGTCTTTGACGGAGTAATATTGATGGCGATTTCCACTTTGGCAGTCATATCAGCCGTAGCCTCCTATGCATCCACTACTGAAGAGAGCTTTGCAACAGTTTTTACATATTCACTATTATTGACAGTAGGGTTGGCATTTTTGCTTCTACTTTTGAATAGAGATAAGCTTAAAGAACTGTCGGATTTGAAAAAGACGGTTTTAAAAATAATATTATGGATTAAGAGGAAGACTCTTAAAATATTGTGATAACTCATGATATTGTGTTGGTTGATGCTTTATTCATCTCCATAGTCATTTCATTCCTATGGAGTTATCTCTGTATTTAGATTCAGCCAACACCTATCCCTGTACTTTTTAAAACCGACCTTCATGTATACATGCTTCGCAGGAATATTGTCGCTACGGACTCCCAATCCTACGTATTTCACGCTCTCACATTTAAAAGCCTCTTCTACGGCTTTTGAAACCAGAGATGTGGCGAAACCTCTACTCCTATACTTCCGACTTGTGAACACCCTTCCTATCCAGCATACTTCAGGTATATGAGGCAGTAGTTTTTTCAGCTGAACCACTGAGGCGAGCCTTCCGTCTGTGAAAATTCCATAGATATCGCTTCTTTTCAACTCACCCATAGTCTTTTCGACCTCCTCTGTTATATCGTTGGGTACTGGGCGCCATTCACGCATTAGCCTAAGAAAATCCACTGCATGATCTTCATTTAATAGTTTCACGTCATGCTTGATGTAAAGTGTTTCTTCACCTTTTCTGAGGCTCATAATTTCAGTCGTATACTCACTTTTAATGGGGAATTTGTTTTTCACGATGTCGCTGAGCGTAGGGCTTAAATGGAACGTAGCTTCGTCTATCTTCACGATGTCCAGTAGATGTGTTATCACATCTCTATCTCCATCAAGGATTATAGATGGGGGTGTTTCCCCACGGTAGATTAGGAGGAAGCCAGCTAGATGGCCGTTTTTAAAACCAATATGCCACAACGTTTTCCTATGAGAGACCGCATCGTATAGGTCGTAAAGTGGGTAGAAGTTGTAGATGGGGTCTACTCTCAAGTAGGAGCCGAGTTCTCCGGTAAACTCTTCGCTGAGCTTTCTCAGTTTAATTGACGTATCCATTTAACAACTGTCACATAGATGCGTTAACGTAGTAGCGTAAAAGTTTAACCCTTACAGTTGGTCACAAACAGGCAACAAACGGCTACAGCAATACCCACTTACGCTTAGACCATAGATTGAAACAAAATTTTAGAAACTTAAGAGTATTTGTTCAATGATGTTTTCAAGGAAGAAATCGCTGTATCTTTCTTTTTGCTTCTAAATCTCGCTGCATTTTTTCACATCGCTCATACCATAATGTTTCATATTCATTTTGTGGTATAACTCTGTTTCTGAGGTCAGCTATTGTCCTTTCTCCTTCACTCTTACACAATTCTACACAGATTTTATAGGCATCCCAGTCAAGCTCTTCATCTTCCCAGTATACTGGGATTTCTGAAAAACCATAGAGAAAAGCCGCGAAGGCTCTTGTATGTCCATCCACAAAGATGATGTCTTCATCGAGTTTCTTAATTGGTATAGGTTCTATTGATTCAAGTTTATTGATGTTAAATGTTTTCATCACTTCAGATAATTTTTCAGAGCAAATGTACAGCTGGCTTGGCTGTATCTCGCTTAATTTCATCATGAAAATCTTTTTGTCCATAAAAACCCTGCAAGCTAAACTATAAAATCTTCCACCTTATTAACATTTTATCTCCAAATCCACACATCCGCCTATTTTCCCCTAAGCCTCAACGTACTCTATAGGCGGTGCCCGTACTTCCTTTGGCTTTCATCCCTTAGAAAGCCTCTGCAACTCTTAAATCTTAGAAGTGGAGACTAATATTTAGAGCATTATGGAGATAGACTGGGAGGAGTTTAAGAAGAAGTTTCCAAACTTGGCTAGAGAAATGGGAAATAACGTTCAAAGAGTCAGCATCGGAGGAGTTAGAACGTATAACGCGGAAGATTTTGATGAGCTTAAAATGCCGGACGCTATATCATATCTTAGACGCTGTGAGACTGAAGAGCAAGCAATTGAGGTGATAGACTACTTGGAGCGTAAGGGTGAGATAACCAAGGAGTATGCGGATACGCTTAGAAAACAGCTTAAAGAGAAGGGTGTTAGAAGCTTCGGTTCTCTTAAAAAGCCAGACTACTACCTGAGAAAATACTACTATGGAGACCTGTAACTCTTCAATCGACGTAAAACTCTGAAGCTCTTCGCGTGTGTTGGAGAGCCGTCTACGTTCTGTATAGGTATA